>Ga0163110_10000466_pt1 | contig 19220 bp, 20 predicted proteins | sample CRUFie1St17metaG_FD_108703 | JGI IMG/M metagenome (GOLD analysis project Ga0163110, IMG submission 108703) | Marine microbial communities from the Costa Rica Dome - CRUD Field 142mm St17 metaG | ecosystem: Environmental > Aquatic > Marine > Oceanic > Photic zone | place: Costa Rica: the Eastern...
AATTCTCATTGTCTTCTCCCTCGAATATAAGACCGAGGCTAATTCGCACAAAGAAGGCTGTCTACAAATAATTTACTGAGGCGTATGAAAAGCCCTCATGGATTTTACATGCGAAAAGCCCTGCTTTGCATTTTTGACCCTCTCCATGTTTTTTGCTCCAAGCAATGTATGCTTCCTCAGATCGTATGTGGCCACAGAACTTCCCAATGAAACTACCAATCAAACATTTAAGCCCGCAGTTTAGAGCGTACGATCCACAATCTCGGGTCCTCGGTCGTTGAGCCTAGGCTAAGCTGCACAAAGCCTTCTAACATCAATTTGCGTAAAATCAGCTTCCATCGCTCCAAGTTTAGTTGCCACTAAGGCGCCGGCTGCATTGGAAAAAGCTGCCATTGACATTAAATCGCCAGAACTCAAGTCACTAATTGTTTTTTCAGAACTACTTAAAAGCCACGCTACGGCGGCAAGAAATGCATCTCCAGCTCCAGTTGCATCAACTGTTTCCACACTATATGAAGGATGACTTGCACTGGCGTTAGCAGTGACAAAAGTTGACCCATTGGAACCGTCACTGACGCAAATTAGAGAGGTGCCAATCTCTATAAATGCCTCAGTAGCTTTAAAAGAATCGCGATGGCCAAATAGGAATTCGCACTCATCCATGTTGAGTTTAACAACTGAGGACAATTTAATCGTATCCCAAATTAATTTTCGTGCAGTCTCAAGATCAGGCCATACATTTGGTCGCAGGTTGACGTCAAAAATAACTTCGCAACCCGCCTGTATAGCCCGCTTGGCCCCATCTAAAACCGCATGTGCACTTTTATAAGCCAGTGTGACAGATCCAAATACAAGAATTTTTGTTTCTTTCAAAACTGAGTCGGGAATATCATCTGAGATAAGGTTTTCATTGGCACCTGGAATAAGAAGAAAGTCCGGTCGCTCAGGAGACGGCAGAGCGACGCAAGAAAGCATCGTTGCACGATTTAAGTCGCGTTTAATGAAACCCGTATTCACTCCCCAACTCGCCATACAGTCAACAATTCCATCACCAAAACCATCTTTACCGACCCGACCAATGAAGCCGACATCTGCACCAAGTTTAGCAGCACTAACGGCTACATTCGCGGGTGCACCTCCAAATCTTGGAGTAAAACATGTTGAATTTGCAAGCGACTGGCCTGGATCTGCAAATAGATCAATGAGAGCTTCGCCTATTACTAAAATAGCAGGCAATTTAAAGTGCCTCCTGCTGTTTTTCGTTGAAATATTTGTCGATGCGTGCTTGCCTTAGGTCTTCTTCGCTTACGTTAAGTTTTTTTCCTATTAATTTTTCAACTTGAGTAATAAGTGCTAAAGCATCAATATTATAACGTCTCATAAGGAATTTCGTACTAGCACCCTGCAGATATGTATCATCAAGAGCTATTTTCATTAGGCGTGTGTCTAATTTATGTTCAGCAATAATTTCCGAAATGCATGTCCCTAAGCCACCATTAATGCAATGATTTTCCATCGATATTGTACCAAAACGAGCGCCTTTAATGGCGGAGATAACTTGCGGGTCACTAAAAGGCTTCAATGTTGTAACGTGGAGGTGCTGAATTGATACTCCACAAATACGCAACAGCTCCACAGCTCGCATAGCTTCTTCCGTGCAGATCCCGGTTGAAAAAAGTGCAATATCTTTACCTGTAGAAATTACTCGGGCTTTATTCAATTCAATCTTATCTTCTGCTGGGAAAAGTCTTGGTAAGGCACCGCGTACCATACGAATATAAACCGGTCCATTTATTGAGTTTGCCAGTTCAATCACACTTTCAACATCTGTAGCATCACCCGTTTCCAAAATTGTAAAATTTGGAAGGCTTCGAATAACCGCGATATCATTTATAGCTTGATGACTTGCTCCACCAGGTGTGGTTACACCAGGTAAAAAACCAAATAATTTCACTGGAAGATTTGGATAGGCAATAGACATTTCGATCTGATCAAGAGCACGACGATACATGAATACCGCAAAAGTGTGAACGTGGGGTATAAATCCCTCCCTGGCGAGGCCAGCAGCAAAACTCATCATATTTTGTTCTGCAAGACCCATAGACAGAAAACGATCTGGAAATTTGTCACGAAAACCATCTACTTCACAACTAGTTGTGAGGTCACCAGAAAGAACTAAAGCATTTGGATTTGATTGCCCCCATTCTTCGATGCTTTTGGCGTGTACTCTGGTTATTATTTCAATCGCGCTCATTACATATTATCCAACGCTTTGGCATAATTTTCACGTTCCTCTTCGCTTTTAAAGCGCACGTAGTGCAGGTTTGGGTACCGATCTTTGAGCAAGTTTATCCCTCGGTAGGGTTCAGTATTTGCAATCACAACAAGTGGCTTATCAAGATGCGGTTTAGCAAATGCCTTATGTAGTGCCTTTAAGTCATGACCATCGATTGTCTTAGTATTTGCACCAAATGCCTTGAATTTTGCTTCCAAGTCTCGAAGAGCCATAACTTCATCGGTACGGCCATCTACTTGCTGTCCATTTGCATCCACGATGATTTTTATATTATCAAGTCGGTAAAAAGACATTGTCATAATAGCTTCCCAAGTCTGGCCTTCCTGACATTCACCATCTGACAAGAAAATCCAAACAATACCCTTTTCACCTTTCTTTCGTCTAGCCCACGCGACACCTGCAGCCTGCGAAATGGTTTGCCCAAAAGATCCACCGTTTGTTTCATGCCCCGGTGAATGCTCACCACCAATCATTTCTACAGTCGAACCGTCTACATTAAATTGGTCAAGACTTCGTTCGCCCAGTCGACCGCTTTCGATGAGTGCAGCATATAATGTTAGTGCATAATGCGTAGGTGACAGAAAAAAACGATCCCTATCAGGATGCCGTTCCCCATTGTACAGCATACCAGATTTTTGTTCCCGATTTTTAATGGATGGTGAGCCAGAAAATGGAGGGGGTAATAAAGGCCCTTTACTTGGGCCAAGGTTCATTCCTTTTGCATATAAATATGAAAATGCCTCTGCTGCTGAGCAAGCTTGGCTTAAATACCCACCATGCTTGACAGTATGACTGAGAACTCTTCTTCTAATTGCATTTGCGATTATTTGACAATCTGCGATCCAACTATCATTGGAAATATACTCCAAATTTTGTCCGTTTTCCTGTATCGATTTTACTTTTTTCGACAATCTTGTTTACTCCGAAATAACGAACATGATTTTTAATTCATGAGCCAGTTTAAAACATGTAGGAAGAGCACTGCAAAGAATTATTTTTTACTATCAATTTTTAATTTATGTGCTTGTAACAATAGATAATCATACTCAACAAAAATGAGATATCTATAAGGTTCTAAAATAATCGTTTGGCGATACCCGCAATGATTTTTACTTAATCAACATTAAACGGGGTAATATTTAGTTGGGTTGCAGGCAAATACCTAGAAGTAAGTTTTTATTTGGGTTATGGGCTTCTCTTCAAACATGAGACCAACGCTTGCTTCATCAAGACCAAGAAGTTCAAATATTTGACTAAATACATCATCCTTCTCCTTTGATTTTACAACCACAGACAATAGTGCGGCTTCACCATACTCACCAAATTGACGATCAGAAAATAAATCGTTTGATCGACCAGTCTCAAGGAAAACGTATTCGACGCCATCGAGATTGTATATTTTTTCATATACTCCATCACCGACGCTTTTTGCTACGAGGGCACCTATTTCAACAAATTCTTCCATAATTAAAACCTAACCTACGTTAAAGGGTTTCAGGAATGTAAGTTGCTACCCTGTCGAGCCTACTCATGTACATGATTCCCCTACCAGGCTTATCCAATTGTCCTGCCAGATAAATTGTCTCAAAAATCAATTCAGATTGCTCTTCAGAGACAATGATTCTGACAACTTCTTTTTGTTCATCGATTGTCACGCCGATCAAACCCATTCTCTCTCGGATACCGGTGCCCTGAGCATAACTTATTGTAGCCCCTTGGGCTCCCGCGTTCTTTGCGGCTTCAAGCACTTGCTCAGCCTGATCTTTTTGAATGACACAAGTTATCAACAATGCATCTGTCAAATAGGTTATGTTACGCTTAGCCATCTAATTCTCCTTAAGATGATTGCTCATTCACTGAACGCTTATTCATGATTTGGATAAGTAGCCCCATTGAAAGCACAGCAACAATTGGGCAACTACTCGCTAGTGATAGAATGCCGAACCCCTCAACAGCAGACACTGCATTACCTACGCCAAGTCCCATTGCAAGGACTAGTGGTACGGTAACAGGCCCAGTTGTGACACCCGCACTATCCCACGCGACATTAACAAATTCTTCTGTTGAAAATATGGTCAGTATTATACCCACCAGGTAAAGAGGTAAAAGCACTTTCATGAGGTCAAAACCCAAAACAACTTTTGCTACACCTAGCGCTATACCGACTGCAACCCCACCGGCAACACTATACATCAACATTGATTTTTTGAACGCTCCGTTAGTGAGGGTTTGTACAGTCATACCAAGGGCATTAAGAGCTGGTTCCGCCAAAGTTGCACCGAAGCCGAGTATGAAAGCAAAACCGATCACCACAGCCAATCCAGTTTTAATATCAAAAATAGGTGAGGTTTCACTGATGGGAAGTTCCATAAAAGCCGCCGGCAGAACACCGCCTGTTTGAGAGCCAATTGCCCCCAAACCGTAGGTAAGACCAATATTAAAAATACACATACCGACGATTGATAATACTAGACCATAAATAGTAACCATTTTATTAGGTAAGCTTGATTTAAGAACCACAAAAAGCACAAACATCAAAAAGATCACAAGAGGTAATATAGCTCTCACTCCCAGGACCGTCTCTACTATGGGAGTTTGATCCCAAATAGAGGGCGCCTCTGCAGTAACTGAACCTGCTGCACTTTGAGCACTCGAAATAATTTCTTCCGGTGTAATGGAAAAAGAAACAAATATTGCCAACAGAAGCACAGCCAAAATCGGGAAGAGCGAAGCCATTGTAACTACGCCGAACCCAGATAACGAAGAGCCGCCCTTACCAGCTGCATTAGCTATACCGATGCCGAGAGACAGAACCAGAGGGACTGTTACTGGACCAGTCGTTACGGCTCCGCAGTCCCAAGCAAGCCCAAGGATGCTTCTCAAATTTGGATCGAACCAGGCATATATCGTCAGCAAAACCACGGGGAAAATGGCTGCATAAATCATTGGCTTCAATGACCAACCCCTAACGAAACGTATCGTACCTAAAATAGCTGCGAGGCCGACACCGCCTCCAACCATTAAAACCAGAGGCAAGGTCCAATTATTCAAAATTTCATAAAGGTATGGAGCCTTGTTGACATCAACCGAAGCCCCAAAAGCCTGCAGAGCTCCTATTGCAGGTTCCGCAAAAGTGACACCAACACCCAAAATTCCTATAATCAACAGAACCACGGACATAGATGCCTTTTTTGGTAGATTATCGCCTATTATGTTTCCAAAAGGCATCAGTCCAGTACTCAAACCCTCCATAAAAACTGCAAGGCCTATAACCACTGCAACCAAACCAAAACCAAGTGTAATTGCTGCCTCTACTGGATGCCTTAAGACTAGAAGCTGGAAAAGCATTAAATATGCCGCAAGGGGTACAACAGCCTTTAATTGCTCAAGAACTCTGACCCCACAATATGGTCCAAGTAATTCAATGACCTGAGCAAAGCTCAAGTTAATTCGCGGTAATGCACTAGTAACCGACTTGGGATCTGCCTTGGGAGCTATATCATTATAACTTAATGTACGATATTTGATCGCTACTGCATCTAGATATTCGGAGTACTTAATAGACATTATAATAATCCTATCATTCGGAGCGCGAGTGCCGACGATTTTGGTCACTTGTGCTCAGTCATCACAATATACACCATATAGTGTTTGGATCAATTTACCAGACTTAATATAGTGTTTTAAGCAATTTACCAAACTTAACATTAAAAAGCCAAATCCCCTCTTCTTTACACAATGTAAAAGGCTAGAAACACAGCGGACATCAAGAATAATGAAAATCGAGCCAAGTTGCCCTCTTATTTTTGGTAACAAATAATAACTATATTTTTTTAAAGGGTCGAACTTAGGATAAGCTTGTAGTCGTTATGCGGTTTTTAAGAATGCTTACGCATCTAAAAATGTTGGAGCACCAAATAAGAAGTAGAAATAGATAAAAACAGGTCTTTTAATGATGTGACTTGTGTTCAGCCTCATGTCGTGGCTAGTGTAAATTATCTTAAAAGTTTTCTAAAAAACTCTACTTGTGAGGATCATTATGTATCTTTGGGACCAAAATAGCGATAAGTTACGTGAAGAATGCGGTGTTTTTGGTATTTCTGGTCATGAAGAAGCCGCAGCCGTAACAGCACTTGGATTGCACGCTCTACAGCATCGTGGCCAAGAGGCCGCAGGTATCGTCAGTTGGGATGGAAAACATTTTCATTCGGAGAGGCGCATTGGGCTCGTGAGCGATCACTTCACGAAAAAGCCAATAATTGAAAGAATGCAAGGCCAAATGGCCATGGGTCATGTAAGATACTCGACAACAGGCGAACCGGCCTTGAGAAATGTTCAACCACTATTTGCGGATCTTTCTGTGGGAGGGTTTGCAGTTGCACACAATGGAAATTTAACAAATGCTCTAAAATTAAGACATGAATTAGTACAAAGTGGAGCAATTTTTCAATCTACGTCCGACACAGAAGTAATCCTTCAATTAATAGCTCGTTCAAAAAGTAACGGCGTAATAAACCGTTTTGTTGATGCCTTAAGACAAATTGACGGTGCTTATGCGTTGGTTGCATTAACAGATAATAAATTAATAGGCGCGAGAGACCCTCTAGGAATACGCCCATTAATTTTAGGTAAACTTGAAAATCAATTCATTTTATCTTCTGAGACCTGTGCATTAGATATAATTGGAGCGAAATTTGTTAGAGAAATTGAGAATGGAGAAGTCGTAGTGATTTCTGGTGATAGTGTAGAGAGCATCAAGCCTTTTCCAAAAATGAAAAAACGACCTTGCATTTTTGAGTATATTTACTTTGCAAGACCAGATAGCGTTTTTGGAGCGAAGAGCATCTATGAATGTCGCAAAAAATTTGGTCATGAGCTTGCTAAAGAGGCACCGTGTTCCGCCGATATAGTTATTCCAGTGCCAGACAGTGGTGTCCCAGCTGCCTTAGGTTATGCTGAAGCAGCGGGAATACCTTTTGAATTAGGGATAATTAGAAATCATTACGTTGGTCGGACATTTATTGAACCCCAGCAATCAACTCGTGATTTTGGCGTCAAACTTAAACATAATATCAATCGAAATGCTGTAAGCGGTAAAAAAGTTGTACTTATTGACGACTCAATTGTTCGTGGCACTACCTCAGTTAAAATCGTAGAATTAATGCGGCAAGCTGGTGCTCGGGAAGTACATATGAAAATAGCCTCCCCACCAATTAAGTACCCCGACTTTTATGGTATTGATACACCAGAAAAAGCCCAATTATTAGCGTCACTAAAGTCAGAGAAAGAAATGGCAACATACATTGGGGCAGATAGTTTGTCCTTCCTTTCTGTTGACGGACTCTACAGAGCCATGGGGCACGAAAAAGGCCGGGATGATTCCAATCCAGCATTTACTGATCATTGTTTCACTGGGGACTATCCAACACCACTAGAAGATAATAATATAGCTTGGCTTTTTGAGACATCACAGCTTTCCGTCCGCAACGAAAACTAAATTGCCGCAATAATATAATTGCAGTAAATTTTCCACTTTTATGAATAGACAATGGCTCACACCATTACTGTGCTTATTGAGTGTCGTTACTACAATGTGCTTTTCACAGCTCTATTAAAAAAGCCGCTGTCACAAAGATTAAATTTGCTAGTTTTATTATAATTCTGACATTTGAGCAATAATAGGGCCCATGGTTTCTTCAACCATCTTTATTGAAAATTCGGCCGAACTTTCTTTACGAAATTCTTCTAGTTGCGCTCTATGTTGGTTTGCTGATTCCTCAGAAGAATAAATCATTATAGATTGATGATGGTTATCATCTTTCTTCCACCATATAGCATCTACTGCAGGCGAATATGGCTTAACATTTTTGCGCATACCTTCTTGCATTTCTTCTGCAGGCCTTAATCCCTTTTCATGATACCATGTTGTGTAAACTATATATTTTGCCATTTTTTAATCCCTATGATTTAAAATTTATGTATACTATTCTATTTATTCTTATTTTTAATACATGGGGTAAATATTATGCAAATTATAAAAGCTGGCTCTAGACCAACACGAAAAGCGGCGGCTGATTACTTTACGGGAACAGTTTGGCAAGATCCAATTATAGAAACAAATGAACCTGCAAGAGTCCGCGCTTTAAAGGTCTCTTTTGAGCCTGGCGCGCGCACCGCATGGCATACTCATCCACTCGGTCAAACATTATATGTTGTAAATGGTGTAGGTTTAATTGGTTTAAGAAATGAAGCTCCTCAATTAATTAAATCTGGAGACACTGTGTGGATACCACCTGAGGAAGAACATTGGCATGGAGCTTCATCCACAAATTCAATGACACATATTGCTATTCAAGAAGCATTAAATGGCAGCGTGGCAGATTGGCTAGAAAAGGTATCGGATGATCAATATTTATTCAATATTGGATAATATTTTTAAAATCTCCAGAGGAATGTGAGGTTTTATGGTGCATATGGAAGAGAGGAATGATGGAGCGTTATCCTTAATTTTTCAAAATTATCCAATTTATAACCCCAACTCTTTTCAACTTTAGTAACTTGTCCATCTCTATCAATAAATGTCACCCATCCCATCCACATTGCGACCGTGTCATCAACAAAAATTGCGGAAGTCTCTGAACTTATTTCTCGCCAGAACTTGATACCAAAGCCGCTATCGTTCGGATATTCAGAATTGTGACCAACAAAATAGGAAAGAGCACCTTCCTTAGTTGGGCGGAAAGTCTTACTGCCGCTACTTAATGTTGGCTTAAAGAGAACATTGCCAAAATTAAAACCGTAAAGATTATCAATCATATCACTTGCTACCGAAGTTGCCATTTCGATACCTGAAATTTCAAAAGCTCTAGAAATTTCAATAATCCCATTACCCCAAGCGGACCTTGCAGTGAAAAGATCTTTTTCTGAAATTGGCATAGTAATCCTATTTTTGCTGAAATATGTACTTGGGATGTTGTGATGAATATCTATCTAAAATAAAAATTCAATAAAAGGACTAAAATTTTAGTTACAATCTTCTAAAAAAGAGGGCGATTTAACACAAAACAAACCATCCTGATAATTAAAAAATAACAACCAAAGTATATAATAATAGAAATTTATTCACTTATTGTTTTTACAATGTACCTTCGTTAGTAAGTCCTAGTAAGCTAATTATCTACTAGACTTAAATTTAACGGATTTTTATGAATAAGAACTTCGTGGTACCTGAGCTATATGCTACCAGCAACTCGATTGAGAGCTTAAAAATTCATGCAGGTGAGCTTTTGTCATGGAGCCTAACACCCCGTCAAATTTGCGACTTAGAACTAATTATGAATGGTGGCTTTTACCCGCTTGAAGGTTTTCTACGCCGAGAGGATTATGAAGAAGTTGTTCAAAATATGCGGCTGGCAAACGGGAAAATTTGGCCGATTCCTATTACATTGGATGTTTCTGAAGAATTCGCTAATAGCATTAAAACTGAACAAGAAATTGCTCTGCGCGACCAGGAAGGCGTAATTCTTGCGATCTTATCTGTTTCAGATAAGTGGACACCTAATAAAGAAAACGAGGCAGAGAAAGTTTTCGGCAATAATGATCTAGCACACCCCGCCGTAAATTATTTAAAAAATACAGCCGGCCCAGTTTATTTGGGTGGGAAAATTACTGGCATCCAAAAACCAACTCACTATGATTTTCGAGGACGTCGTGATACGCCAAATGAATTACGTACCTATTTTAAAAAATTAGGTTGGCAACGAGTTGTGGCTTTTCAAACACGTAATCCACTGCATCGTGCCCACCAAGAATTGACATTCCGTGCCGCAAAAGAGGTGCAGGCCAACCTTTTAATACACCCAGTTGTTGGCATGACTAAACCAGGTGACGTAGATCATTTCACTCGAGTGCGTTGCTATGAAGCAGTTTTGGATAAATATCCAGCGGCTACGACAACAATGAGTCTGTTAAATCTTGCAATGCGTATGGCTGGTCCACGAGAAGCCGTTTGGCATGGCCTGATACGTGCAAATCATGGATGTACACATTTTATCGTAGGTAGAGATCACGCCGGACCTGGAAAAAATTCGCAAGGCCAGGATTTTTACGGTCTTTATGATGCACAAGATTTATTCAAACAATATCAAAATGAAATTGGCATCAAAATGGTTGATTTTAAAAGTATGTCATACGTAGCGGAACGTGCACAATTCTACCCATCAAACGAAATTCCAAAAAATTCTACCGTTCTCGATATCTCCGGTACCGAAATGCGCCGCCGCTTGACCGAGGGTTTAGAAATTCCTGACTGGTTTAGCTATCCAGAAGTTATAAAAGAACTCCGCCGAACATTACCTCCTCGCAGCAAACAGGGATTTACCATTTTTTTTACCGGGCTTTCTGGCTCTGGGAAATCAACAATAGCAAATGCCCTAAGGACAAAACTTATGGAAAAAGGTGATCGCCCAGTTACTCTTCTTGATGGAGATTTAGTCCGTAAAAATCTATCCTCTGAGCTTGGCTTTTCTAAAGAGCATCGCGACATTAATATCAGAAGAATAGGATATGTAGCTAGTGAAATTACTAAAAATGGGGGAATTGCAATTTGCGCACCTATCGCACCTTACGCGGCAACTCGACGTGCAGTTCGTGAAATGATCGAAGTCACTGGAGCTTTCATAGAAATCTATGTAGCAACTTCACTTGAAGAATGTGAGCGTCGAGACCGAAAAGGTCTCTACAAGCTTGCTCGAGCCGGAAAGATCAAAGAGTTCACAGGAATTTCTGATCCTTATGAAGAACCCAAAAATCCAGAACTACGTATTGAAACTGAAAAAACCGAAGTGGATTACTGTGCACAACAAGTATTTCTAAAGTTAAAAAATATGGGATTGATAGCAAACTGATGGCTAAATCGGTAATTGTTATTGGAGCTGGGGTAGTTGGATTAGCTTGTGGTAAAGAGTTATCTAAAAAGGGCTACGAAGTTTTTATAACTGAGCAAGAAAAATACATTGCCACCCAAACAAGTTCGAGAAATTCTGGAGTTATTCACGCTGGGATTTATTACGCGACTGACAGTCTTAAAGCTACGCTATGCGTCCGTGGTAAAAGATTACTTTACAAATACTGCGAACAGTTTGGCGTACCACATTCTCGCACTAGAAAAATGATCGTTGCGACAACGCAGGAAGAAACCAAAATTTTATCAAAATTGAAAGAAACCGCCGTAAAAAACGGCGTCCATTTGGAATTGATAAGAGGTGAGGAAGCGATCGAGCACGAACCAAAACTTTTTGCTCTATCTGCACTTGTTTCACCGACAACGGGTATCGTCGATGCTTCAAAATTGGCAATCTCTCTTCAACATCAAGCAGAAATTAATGGCGCCAATTTAGCTTTTGAAACAAAAATAACAAAAATAAACCAAGCCCAAAAAATAATAGTCAAAGGAATTAGTGGGGGAGAAGAATTTGAAGCTGAATTTGATTTTCTTGTAAATGCTGCTGGACACGGAGCGTATACCCTTACCCAATCATATTGGCAGGATGCCCCGACTCCTCCTCCAAATTTTGCTAAAGGTAACTATTTTTCTATTGAAGGAGAGGCCCCTTTTCAAACTCTTATCTATCCTGTTCCAGGGACAATAAGTCTTGGGATACACTACACAATTGACACGGAAGGGCATGGACAATTAGGTCCCGATGTTCAGTGGATCGATCAACCAAATTACGAAGTAGATCCGGAGCTTGAACGCAATTTTCGAACAGCAGCCAGAATGTATTGGCCTGGTGTAGACGATTGCCGGCTAATACCTGGATACTCAGGTATTCGGCCAAAGGTAGAAGCAAACGATTTCATAATACACAGACAAGATAATATAATAACTCTTCTGGGTATCGAGTCACCTGGACTAACTTCATCCCTTGCAATTGCTGAATCAGTGGCTAATAGTTTTTCTTAGTCCAGACTATTTAGCCATATCTCTCCCAGTTTTGCTGAAGTCGCAGCAAACCCTGGCGAAAGCTCTTGCGGTTCTGGAGCCTCAATATGACTACCAATCCAAGCAAGAAGTGCCATTCGGCGTAGCATTATAAAAGTATCGATTTCATTTTCATCTTCAGTGGATAAATCCCGAACAGACTTATAACCCTTTATCCAGGCTGATTTAAAATGAGGTAGTCTTGGGTTATCTTCTATAAAACTAACTGCAGAAGCAAAGTCATACATAAACCATCCAAATCCACAGTCGTCGAAATCAATGAGTTTCGTGCGTCCTTTATGAATCAGAAGATTAGCCAAACGCATATCGGCGTGAATAAGATTGAAGCGTTTTTCACTTTTTCCATAATCTAAAAGCCTTTCCCGTATTTTGAGCTCTACCCTTTCCAGTTTATCTTTTACCTCTGTGGTAACTTCTGGTGCTAGACGCCAATTACCCCAATGTGCATTATTTCCAAATATAGTATCAATATCCCATGTAAGTCGTTCAAAATTGGTGGGTCGTTTCCAAGACAAAACATGATTGTGACAATTGCCAGCAAGTTGGCCTAATTCCTCATAAAAGATTTCGGAATTTTCATTTTCATCTGGCGCTGATCCGTTGACAAAATGGAATAATACCAAATACCTTGATCCACTACGACCGCCCAGAGAACATTCTTGGATAGCAGCGCCGTCTTTACCGCGGAAATAGCTTGGCGTTTCGACCAATCTACTTTTTGAAAGGGCATCTATCCAACTTAGCTCACACTCGATTGAACGTCTCGAATGATAATTTTCTCTGTGTACCCTAAGTACTGCTTTAAAACCTTCAGAATTTGTGACGAGGTAAGTGAAATTTTCAGAAACATTTAATAATTCTACAGAAACATTTTCTGGTATGTCCCATAATTTAAGTGATATTCCTACCAGCTCTTCCAATTTAACCAACATGTTGGAAAGTGATACGTTGCTTGAACTCATTTTTTAGCACTTTTTAATCAAATATGTATCCATAATCCACCCATGCTCATCCCTAGCTTTTTTACGTTCTTTCACAATAAGATCTGCAACATCGTCTAAATTTCCAGAGAAAATAATTTGATTTGGCATTCCTAAATATGCTCCCCACCAAATATAAAAATCACTTCTTATTAATGAATTGAAAGAACAATTACCGTCTAGCATGACAACCACCTTGTCATAGTCTTTTGGAAAGCCCTCATCTATTAATCGGCGTCCTGTAGTCACTAAAAACGATGAGCCCACATCATTGATTGGAATTTTATGAGCAGAAGCTAATGCCTGAATAGACGTTATCCCCGGCACCACTGTAACCGAAGGCTTTGGTGTCAACCTTTCAGCTATTCTTAAAGCACTATCATACAAACTGGGATCACCCCAGATCATCAAAGAAACTTTTTTGATCCTTTGAACCGCATTCAGTTGTGCATGCTCGATAGTGGACTCCCAGGCATTGGCAATTACTTCATGCCATTGGTCAACAGCATCTAAATACTCAACTTCGGAAGAACGTTTGGGTATATCAAATTCAAATATTGGCGGTTTTTTTGATCCCAAAAGTTCATCACAAATCTGATATCTTAAATTAGCCAAATCACTTTTTTCACTACCTTTATTGGGAACCAATATAATATCTGAGCTTCGCAACACGTTTATAGCTTGTTGCGTAACATGCTCAGGGTTTCCAGTCCCTATTCCAACTAAGTAAAGATCAATTTTCATGATCCATATATCCCTCTGCTAATGGACCATAGAATATCAAAGCGGGTTGAGGTGAAATCTCATTATCAAGTTTGTTTGCCAATTCTTTAACCGTCGATAGCGTCAGTCTTTGCTGGGGTGTCGATACGGCCTCAGCTAAAAGAGCAGGTGTATCATCTGGAAGACCATAGTTTGCGAGTTTCTTTTGTAATTGGCTAAAAGTTCTCTTACCCATAAATACGATTGTTGTAGCAGACGGATCAGCCAACGCAGACATATTTATATCTGTAGGTAACTGACCATTAATATCGTGACCAGTAACGAATTGAATGCGCCGAGCGACTAGTCTCCGAGTTAAAGGTATCCCAGCTACAGCAGCTGCTGCAAAAGCAGATGGTACGCCTGGAATTATCTCAAAAGCTATATTTGCCTCTCGCATAGCCACAAGTTCTTCTTCGAGTCGACCGAACAATCCTCCGTCACCAGACTTGAGCCTGACCACTCGACCACCATCTTTCGCATAATCGACAAGAAGCTGCGTTACAGCATGCTGTTTCGGTGAAGAGCGGTCAGCTCTTTTTCCTACACCTATCAAATCCGCACCTGCTTTAGCATAACTTAAAATCGGACCTGCGGATAAATCATCAAAAAGCACAGCATCTGCACGTTCCAATCGATCTACTGCTTTAAGTGTCAATAATTCGGGATCGCCTGGACCGGAGCTAACAAAACTTACAAAACCTGCCATTATTACGCTCTGGAAATCATATGAAAAAACGTTCCCGTAACCTTACCACGGACAGAACCTGTCTCTGATACTAAATTTCCTTCAGCATCCTTCACAGAAAACAATGGTTTGTCGGGTTGCTCAATAATGCTGCTGTAGTGAAACTCATGTCCTCTCAATTTTTTGTTTTCCGAAAAGATTTCAACATTTGAGTTTATCTCAGCCAAGCGATATCCGAGATTAAATTTCCGTTTAGCATAACTAGTTACAAGCCCGAGAAGTCCAATCATTTTGTGCGGTATTCCCTCTTTATCAATAAGTTGATTACCAAGCACCATATAGCCACCACATTCGCCATGAACTGGCTTTGTCTGGGCATGTTCCCGAATAGCAGAAAAACAATTTTCAGCTGATGCCAATTTTCCAGCATGAAGTTCTGGATAGCCACCAGGCATCCAAATTATATCTGCTGATTTATCAGGTTGTTCATTGGATAAAGGCGAGAAAAAACTCAACTCAGCTCCAGACGAGTGCCAGTGTCGCAGTATATGAGGATAAGTAAATGAAAATGCTTCATCCCGAGCAAGCGCTATGTGCTGGCCAGGAGGGTTGGGGAGATTAGCCTCAGGGCGTGAATTAGTTGCGTTAGTTTCACTTTGCGCTGCTCTATGCAATTGCTCAAGATCAACATTTGATGCTAGAAAAATGCCATAGTCAGCTATAGCCTTTTCGAGGTCAGGGTGCTCGACAGCCTGAATAAGTCCTAAATGCCTTTCTGGTAGAACCAAATCACCACGCCTCGGTAGTGCGCCAAAAACTGTCAATCCAGCCTTTTCAAATCCAAGCCTTGCAAGACGTTCATGTCGAGGGCTCGCGACACGATTTAAAATTACACCGGCAATATTGATTCTTTCATCATAGTTGTAAAAACCAAGAGCTGTTGCTGCAGAAGACTGAGCTTGTCCGCTTACATCTACTATTAATACTACTGGCCAACCAAAAGCTAATGCCGTCTCAGCGCTTGATCCATTTCCAAACTGCCCCGGCTTAGCAACACCATCATATAAGCCCATAGAACCTTCTGTAAGAATTAAATCTGCACCATCCGATAAAGATACCAGATTGTTCATTAATCCATTTGACATGGCCCAACTATCTAGATTGTAAGAACTCCGACCAGCTGCAGCTAAATGGAAAGCTGGATCAATGTAGTCTGGACCACTCTTAAAAGGTTGAACTGCCAAACCAGTGTCTTTTAAAGCCCGTAATAATCCTAGCATGACTGTTGTTTTTCCAGTGCCAGAACTCGGCGCTGATATCAAAAGTCCAGGTGGTCGCCTCATAATTTCTTTTCCTCATTGGCAGATCCAGGACGAAACCGTCTGTCATAGTCTGTGGAATATAAAGAACTTTCAGCGAATGTCTCATTGCCAAGCACATGTCCTACCAGAATTAACGCGGTCCTTTCAATGTCTTCCGAAACCCCGCCTTTAAAACTCTGAAGAGTACCACGAATTATTTTTTGATCTGGCCAACTTGCTCGGTATACTATTGCTGCAGAACAATCACCACCATAAAATGGTACAAGCTTTTCAACGACCTGCTTTAAGTTATGAATTGAAAGATGAATTGCCAGAGTGGCATTTGTACGAGCAAAATTCTCTAGTGACTCATTGTCAGGCATAGATGACGCACGACCTGGTGTACGAGTCAAAACTACAGACTGAGTTAGACTAGGTAATGTCAACTCCGTTCCAAGAGCTGAGGCTGCAGCAGAAAAGCTTGGCACTCCTGGTGTCAATGTAAAATTAATCTTTGCTTTTCGAAGTCGCCGGAGCTGCTCGCCTATAGCTGACCATATTGACAAGTCTCCCGAGTGTAGCCGTGCAACGTCATGACCCAACTCGGTTGCCTGCATACATTCTTCTATAATAGCATCCAGGTCGAGTGGAGCAGTATTTATAATACGAGCACCATCTGGGCAATGCGTGAGTATCTCGGATGGGACAAGTGAACCAGCATAAAGACATACCTGGCAACTGGCAATTAACTGTTGCCCACGTAGCGTTATTAAATCAGCAGCCCCTGGACCTGCTCCTATAAAATGAACAGTCAAATGCCTTCACCTTCAGCAACAGCACATACGGCTAATCCATCATCAGAAATTTGTCTTGGCCCCAGAAGTTTAGCTGAACCATGAAACAAAGCCAGAGCAGCACTTTCTGCCACACTACCCGTTTGTCGCTTTTCAATTACGACTTCCGATTGCGTTATTGTTTCCACTGACTTAATTACTTCTTCACTAACCGCGTACACTGGTAATTCATATTTTTTTGCAAGCGCCTTCAAAGCAGGATGTTCTACCTTATCTTCAGGAACAGAAAACCCACTTATTTTATGTTTGTCGGCAGCCTTATTCAGGGCATTAACAAGACTATTGATATTTGCCAAGGATCTAAAACCAAATCCAGCTATACAAACTAATGACATCAGCGCACAACTACCCACTGGGTAATAGGATAAGATGACTTCCAACTACTTTTTCCGCCAATCTGTTTTGGCTGCGAGTATTCAAAGCGTAATAGTTGGCCGCCAAATTTTTCTGCATAATCAACAATCAAACGGTCAGTTTCAATTGTGACACTATTCGTTACCAAAAGGGTACCAGCGGGAATGATTTTCCATAATTTCGCGAAAATTTCAGCGCCAAATCCACCACCTATGAAAACAGCATCAGGAGGATCGAGTTTATCTAAAACATCTATATAATCTGCCTCGATAACGTCGATCCAATCAACACCCAACTTTTTAGCATTGAGATTTATATTTGCTACCCTATTCGAATTCTTCTCAACAGCCGTAGCTTTCATCGAAGGACCGGAAAGCAACCATTCAATCGCTATAGAACCAGACCCAGAACCTAAATCCCACAGATATTGACCTTTTTTGGGGGCCAATGCCGATAAAGTAAGAGCTCTAATTGGCTGCTTTGTCATTTGGCCATCATGTGAAAACCAATCATCACCTATACCAGATGCCTGCGGTAAACTATCTCCATCACCTGAAACTTTTATCCCTAACATTAGAGGGTGTTGGAAATTTCCAGTTGTTTTGTCTTTGACTATAGTTTTTGTGACTTGCTGACTGACAGAACCGAGTGCCTCTAAAACAAATACTTCACTTTCTCTAAATCCAGTGTCGAATAAATATTTTATTAACGGCTCAACCGCGTCACCATCACGCACTGTGACTAAAATACGCTGATTAACAATTAGAAATGGGCGTAATCTCGTGAAGGGAGCTGAATGAAGACCGAGTTGGATTGTTTTTTCTATTGGCCAGCCTAATTCTGCCGCAGCTAATGAAAAACAACTTTTGGCAGGTATTGCACGCCATTCTTTCCGATCAAGGTTTTGGGTAACTTGAGAGCCTGCACCAAACCAAAATGGGTCACCTGAGAATATCACAACAACTTGGTTACCGCGTAATTTAAGAAGTTGTTCAATTCCTTCTGAGAAAGGTATCGGCCAGGCTATTTGATCCCCAGAAAGCTTAGGAAGAGAAGCTAAATGGCGCGGAGGCGCCATTATTATCGGAGAGCCTTGCAAAACCTCCTGAGCCTCAGGTGATAAACTTGCATAGCCGCCAGCATCCATGCCAATAATAGTTAACCAGGGAATATCGTTCATGCAAAAAAATCTCTTGATACTTGGTGGTACAACCGAGGCTACAACCTTGGCTCAGATTATCTCTAAAACGAATATAAATGCCAGACTTTCTTACGCCGGTCGGGTAAGTCGGCTTCGCTCTTCACCGATTAAAAAACGAGTTGGAGGTTTTGGAGGTATACCCGGGCTTGTGGATTATCTTAAATCTGAGCAAATCACTCATGTGGTAGATGCAACCCATCCCTTCGCAGTACAAATGAGTAAGAATGCTATAGCAGCATGTAGTATGGCAAGCATTCCTCTAGTTGCACTCACCCGTCCCCCATGGCAGAAAAAGCAGGGAGACAAATGGATAAATGTTCCAAACATAGAGGCAGCTGTCCAATATTTGAACCAACCAAAAAAACGAGTGCTTCTTGCTATTGGAAGGCAAAATCTATCATTATTTCACGCCCAACCACATCACAATTACATTTTGCGCCTTGTCGACCCACCTGAAGAGCCGCTCAAATTCCCAAATCACTCTATTATTCTTTCAAAAGGCCCGTTTACTGTCAAAAATGACTTGGCATTATTTAAAGAACACAAAATTGAATTAGTTTTAGCCAAAAATTCAGGAGGCGATGGCGCCTTTTCCAAAATAGAAGTTGCTAGAATTTTAGGTCTGCCTGTTATTATGGTTGATAGACCTAAAATACCTAGTCGCAAAGAAATTTTCCACGCAGATTCTGCACTCAGTTGGATAAACCAAATTTAGAGTGCCTTGGTGTGTAGGCGAAAATTTTTCCATTTTGCGACAAAACTTTTGTTTGGCTAGATCCTA
>Ga0163110_10000467_pt1 | contig 19214 bp, 27 predicted proteins | sample CRUFie1St17metaG_FD_108703 | JGI IMG/M metagenome (GOLD analysis project Ga0163110, IMG submission 108703) | Marine microbial communities from the Costa Rica Dome - CRUD Field 142mm St17 metaG | ecosystem: Environmental > Aquatic > Marine > Oceanic > Photic zone | place: Costa Rica: the Eastern...
ACATTGTAGCCTGGTCTGTTGGTTCAGTATATCTTTCATACTTTTTAACCTCATGTAAATTCTCTAAACTTTTTTCACCTAAGATTTTTTTAATCAAAGGTCTGAATTGATACTTTGATGTATCGTATTTAATTTTATGTGTTTTTATCATTCTGTTCTTTCTAATTTATATAAATTATTGTTTACTGCTGATTTAAATTCTTCATCCATCCATACAACATCATCTTCACCAACTTGATTTACCATTGGTAAATATAAGTTATGCATACCTGAATTTACTCCATGTGGTGGATTGGTTTCCATTTCAATTACTGCGTTATAAAAGGATTCTAACATTGAATGTGGGAATACTATAAATGTATCATTCACAATTGGTAAATCCATAAACTCAGGTTCTCTCCAAAGAAAACTACATTTTGTAAAATCATAATTGTATTCTTCAAATGGATTCTTAAAAAAGTTTATATCATATCTTGTTGATATAACTAAATCTAAATCCTCATCCTTAAGTTGTTGTAAACTATTTAGATATGAAACTGTCATTATTTTCATACCATTTGATACTTTATCACCACCACCTAATTTATTATAACCAGGTTCTACAAATGTATGTTTTATTGCTGGTGAATAATCTTTAATTATTTTATCTTGTTTTTCATTACTATAACTAAAAAGATAAAATTTTATATCATGTCCATTTTCTCTTAATGGATTTACAACATTTTTATAAAAGTTTTGTATTGAGTTTTCATAATCTCTCAATCTACCACCTTCAATAGCATTGTTATAAGATACTCCTACTAAATTAATTCCTATTTTCATTTTACATCTTCTGGCCACCAAACTTTATCATCTCTAAGTAAGTTAAAGTTGATTCCATCGTGTTTTATTGCGTTATCATATAATTGTATTCTATGTAAATACTTCGTAAAGTTTTGTTCAGCACCATCCATAATTCCTTGTTCTCTATTATAATTTACAATATTATCAAATATTGTTGGAAAAACTTTATCTGAGTTTTCTTGATTAGACATATAAAAATTATCATCATGAATTGGACTGTTAGGCCAATGACTATTTGATGTATAAATTTTTGTTAAATCATAATCACTTAATTCTAAATTGGAACCAGCAATATCATATCTACTTCTTATAATACAATCATATTTAATATTTGATTCTTGTATTTTTTTATAAGTTTCTTGCCAACCATACAACATTGGAAATGCTCTGAAGTTACTAAATACATCAAAATCTGTTAGTGGTCTTGATTTATCATCTCTTGGTGTTTTAATACCTTCTCTGTATTTAGTAAACTTAATTGGTTTCTGTATATTAATGTATTTAGGATTTGGATAAACTTTTAAAACATCATCACTATCTTCATTATTTGTTATTTCATCAGGTTTAGATTCCCATGCATGAAGATACAAATCTACATCATTATTATCTATAATGTATTTCCAATAACCATCATAACCTTCTTGAACTTTTCGTGCAAGACCAGTTAACATTAATGCTACTTTCATTTTTTGTAAACCATTTTTAAATATTTTCTACCTCTTCTTAAACCACTCTCACCTGTTTCAACAAATCCTAATTCTTCGTATAACTTTTTTGCATGATTATCTTCAAAAACCCAAAGGTCTGCATAATCTTTATCCTCTAAATACTTTGTATATGCTGCTCTTGCATATCCTTTTCTACGAAAATCAGGATGTATATCACATCCAATCTCATCACCATTGATTCTAATGTACCCAACCTCTTCATTATTTTCATTATAAATCATTAACCATTGTGGTTTCATTTTTTCAAACCAATCTTCACATTCATCTAAAGTAAATGCACTATCATTTTTTAATTGAGTACGAGTTGATTCTTCATTCCTTACTAATAGTAGGAATCTTAAATTATTTTCTTTTAATGGTTCTAATCTTATTTCCATTTTTTAATACAATCTACAATGTATTCTCTTTCTTCTTTTGTTACCCACCAACCAACTGGTATTGAAACTACATGACCAATTGTTTTGTCCAAATTTGGTAACGATGTTTTAAATTCTTCCATACAAGAATGTTTATCGTTTCTCTCATGAACTTGAGATACTGTAATATTACAATCTTGCATATATTTGTAGAACGATGGTCTATCATCTACTAATAGTGAGTAAATCCAAAATGCCGATTCAAATCCTTCTTCTCTTTTTAGAAGTGTAACACCATCTACATTTTGTAAGTGTTCATCATAGTACGCTGCATTATCTTTATGTTTAGTAACTATGTCATCTAAGTGTTTAAAGTTTTCTATACCAACAGCTGCACAAACATCATTCATGTGAAATTTAAATCCCCATTCAGGTATATCTGCTTCACATCTGAAATCTGTTCTACCTTTTGGGTTTCTATCAATACCATACCATCTCAGTAATTTTGCTCTTTCATACAATTCTTCGTGTGGACAATAAAGTAAACCACCATCGACTGAAGTGATGTGTTTGATTGCCTGTAAAGAATTCATTACAAAATTGTGATGATTACCTAAATATTTTCCTTTATATTTTGTACCGATTGAATGTGCTCCATCTTCAATTAATGCTGGTGCCCATCCATGTTCTTTTCTAAATCTACCTCTAATATTTCTAATCTCATCTAAATCTAATGGATATCCACCCCAATGAACTCCCATAATTGCTTTTGTTTTTGGAGTCATCTTTCTTTCTAAATCATCCAAATCCATATTAAGAGTTGTTGGGTCAATATCCACCCATTTAATTTTTAGATTATTTGCTACGATTGGCCAATTAGATGCAGTACAAGTTAGTGGTGTTGCTAATACTTCATCACCATCTTGAATACCTGGCCAGTTGTGTTCTACAAATGCAACACCATGGAATTCTTCTCTCCAATTTTCTTTTGGTTTCTTAAGTAAGTGTAGTGCTAAATGTAATGCAGATGTACCAGCATTTGTTGTAACTACTTTATCATTTCCAAAGTATTCTCCTAATTGTTTTTCAAATTCATCTACCTTTGGTCCTTGTCCTATATAACCACTATCTAATACTTCACCAACTTTTTCTTTTGCTGTTGGTGCCATGAATACTTTAAATAATGGTATTGATTGTTCTGGTTTATTCATCGTTTAGAATGTTTTTATTTTGTTTAATAGTTTGTTTAGTAATTAAATCTTTAATTTTTGTAGTTGACCATCCATGTGAACGAGTTGTATAAATAATTTTAATTGGTAAATCATCACCTGTAAATGATTTTCCTATGTAATCTTCACCAAGTATTCTAACATCTGGTTTAAAAAAATTAATTAAATTTAATAAATCTTCTTCAGTTTGGTAAATATAAACCTCATCAATATATTTTATTGACATTAATGTTTTATATCTTTCGTAAATAGGTATAACAGGTTTATACTTTGATTTTCTATGTTCCGATGGGTCTCGTTGAAGAAACACTATAAATTTATCACAATGTTTTTTTGCTTCTTCAAAAGTATAAATGTAACCTGGATGTAGTAAATCAAAATTACCAGCAGTAAATCCTATTGTTTCTTTATTTGCCATAACTTATAATATTATCAGAACAAACTCCATAACACTCTTCAACATTTTCTTTATTTATTTCTGGCATTACAGATACACAATTTTTTATTTGTGGTACACCTGGATACTTCCATAAGTGACCATGTGAAGTTATCGTTACATCATCTTTTTGATGATAAAAATAATTAATATTTGTTATTTTTTGTTCAAGTTCTAATCTTTTAAATTCCTCTATTGCATCAATATGTTTACAATGCACCCAAAGATTTTTACTTCGTTCTAATAACCATTCCAAACTAATACCATATTGTGCCTCATCGTGTCCTAAAAAGAAAGTTTCTGAAATAAACCAAACATCAATTTCAACATCATAACCTTGTTCAATTGCGGTATCAATGTAGTTTGGGTTATTCTCAAACTTTTCATGTTTACCATTTATATTTCCTCTATGAGAAATTAATTTCATAATTCTTCTATTCTTTTTGCCTTATCATCTATTACTAAATCAAAAGATGGTTTTAGTGGATAACAAAAAATACTTTTTCTATAACCAACTATTAAATCATTAAATTTACATCCCCAACTTTTCAATTGTTCTTTAGTTAATTCATACAAATCTCTTTCGGATACACTTCCTCTTGCTGTCCAATAAATTATTTCCCAACCTTCATCATATAGTTTGTTAATTTTATCTATGTTTTCTTGTTTAGGTATTGCGTTTTCATAAAACCTTTTACCTTCGTAAAAACAAATAGTTTCATCAACATCAACTAATGCTCTTTTTTTATCTCTTGGATATAATTTACTTTCTATCATACAAATATACGAAATTATTTGTAATTTTCCAAATAATATTTCAAATCTTCTGGTGTACCCAATCCCCACATCTTAGGAATATCATAAGTACGAATCTCTTTTCCATCCTCAATTGCTTGATTAAATACAGGACAAACATAAAACTCATTGTTCACTCTGATATCTTTTTCAATCATATCTTCTGCATATTTTACAAAATCAGAACCATGTTTCCAATAGTAATAACCAACTGTTGCAATATCAGAGATAGGATTCTTCTCTGCAACCTCAGTTACTAATCCTTTTTCATCTATCTTTGCAAAACTCCACTTTGGATGTGTTGCTCTAAATGATACAATACCACCATCTGCATTTGTTTCATTCATTTTATATAAGAATTCATTTGAATCCCACTCAACGAATTGGTCTGAGTTAGCAAAAAACAGAGGGGTATCTTTATTTATGTATTCTTTAGCAAGTAATGCCGTACATGCTGCACCTTCTGTTAGTTTATCAACCTCTACTATTTTACAATTTGGTGTAATGAGATTTAATAAAGTATCTAAGTTATACTTTTCTCTATGTTCTTTTTGTACAACATAAACATAGTTTGCTTTGATGTTTAGATTTTCCACCACCAACTGAATCATAGGTTTTCCCTTTACATCAATTAATGGTTTTGGAAAAGTATATCCTGCTTGTTGAAATCTACTTCCTGCTCCAGCCATTGGAATCAATACTGTAAGATTTTCATCTCTCCATGCTGGTGTTGATTGTTGTTCTCCCATTTCTATTTGTTTTAATTTATTATCTATATTACTATAATTTGTTTCTTTTGTATTCTTTACTCTCAGTATATGTGATTTGGAACGAGCAGCTGCAAGTAATCCATATGGTGAATCTTCAACTATCAAAGTTTCCTCAGGTAAACAACTCATCATAGATATTGCTTTCCAATACATCTCTGGATGTGGTTTTGAATTTTTTACATCTTCATTAGATATCACCAAATCCATAAACTCCATAATACCCAATTTAGATAAAACTGTTAAACAAGTTTTTCTGATTGAGTTTGAACACACTGCAATCTTATAACCTTCACTAACTAAGTTTCTCATACATTGTATTAGACCTGTATTTGGTTCTAGTGCTCTTAACTTTTCTAATGTAAGTTTTTGTTTTAACTCCCAAATAGTTTTATGATTTTCTTTTAGTAACCCTTTTTTCTCAGATAACATTTCTAATTTTTGAGTTGTTTTCAATCCATCATAGGTTGCTAGGTGTTCATTCCAACTTATGGCGTAACCTGGTCCTAATGCTTCGTTAAGTGCTTCATAGTGTATATTTTTAGCCTCAACTAATACACCATCTAAATCAAATATGATTAATTTAATTTTATTTCCCATGTTTACCTTCATCTAAATGTGTAAATAATCCTTCACCATGAGCAACTTTAAATGTTTGTTGTGCCCACCACTTTGAGATATTACCTTCTAATGCAATACCTTCACCAGCAAACTGTTTTACTGTTTGTAAATAAAAATCTTTTTTATATAAACAAGGATTGTTTGTCCAATTACCATAACGAGATGTTGTAGTAAAGTATTCACCTTCTTTTCCAATATGCTGTGGGAAACTTTCGAATGGGTCACACCAATGGACTGAATCCAATAGATGGGGTGATGTACATTCAATCTCCTTATCGTAATAATCCAATTCTCTTCCTTGGTATTTAAATGAAAAATGTGGGTGACCAGGATTAGCTCTGTGTCTATATCTAACACAAGAGTATCCATTATCTAATAACTCAATTCCACTTTTTACTCTATCGAGTGTTACATTTCTATCTTCAATTAATTTCCAATCATGTTCTAAAACCATTACATTATCAGTTTTAGCTTGTTCTGTTAATTGTATGAATCCTTGTCCGATTCCAATATTCTCATTCAAACCAATATAAGGAATATTAAAATGATTAGCTATTTGTTTATCTTGTTCTGATACTTCTTGAAATAAAATACATACATCATTTACTTGATGTAGAAATTCTCTATCAAAATAAGTTTGTAAAGTGTTAACAAGAGTTTGTCCACTTTTCCAAGATAAGATACCGATACTTAGTGGGAGTTTTTCCATTCGTTATATTTTTCAATTAAAAATTGTACTCTTTGTTTCTGAGTATGGTTCTCTAAAACCTTTTTAAATCCATTGTTAGCAATTTTTTCTCGTTCTTCATCATTTTCATTATAATAATTTATTTTGTTGATACAATCAACTATATCATCGTAATAAACTATATCTTCACCATCTGTAAATAATTCTTCTAACTTTTTAGATTTATTTAATTTATCACAAAGAACCATTTTACCACAAGCCATTCCTTCAAATAATCTTCTAGTTACTTCTCCCCATCTTGAATGTTGAATAATCATTTTTCCTTTATTAAGAAATTCAGTATGTTGTTTTGAATTGAATCCATTTTGATTTCCAATTGTACCACCACCATGTTGAGTAATTGTATCCAAAAATTCTGAACCCCCTCTACCTCTTGTTGTTACCGCAACAAACTCTGGTTTAATTTCTAATGGAAACTGAACTCGTGTATCAGCAAAATGTGTCCACCAATAAGCATCTCTACCTCTTTTCTTATATTCTTCAGTTGAATCTGCATCTGGTGATACTGTTATATGAAACTTATTTGATTTAGGAAAGTTTCTATCAAAGTTTTGTGGGTCATCTCCACTTTCTTGTACCCAAAATGCATCTACTAAATTTTTATCTAAAAGAGGTGAATCAAATCTACCCCAATCCATAAAGATTACAATATCTGTTTTTGGTTTACTGTTTAACCATTCTCTTATCTGAGTATCATTCCAATTTTGTAATCTATTAGAACCAATTGAAACTATCTCTACTTCCCATCCTAACGAACCAAATTCAGTTGCAAGGGATAATGGTGTTGACCATTCTTCATTCTCATATGCATAAATAAAAGTTACTTTCATGATACTGCTCTTCCTTTCATTTGTTCCCAATCTCTATTTTTTCTTACCTCATCATTTGTATCTCTTGTTGCTTTTAGAACATTGTTAGTTGTTCCTAAATTTTCCGATACATGGATTAATGCTGATAAATCTTTTGGAAAACAGTGTCCCCCAAATCCAAAATCACCATCATGACCAGGTACCATCCAATGTGTCTTTCCTAACCTATCATCGTAAGTTGCATATTCAACAACTTTATCATAATCAGCACCAACCTTTTCACAGATTTGATATATTTCATTAGCAAAAGATACTTTTGTAGATAAAAAAGTATTTGTCATATACTTAACCATTTCTGCGTAGGTTGAATGGGTTTTAATTAGTTTTGCATTTGGAAATACTTTTGAAAATAATCTAACTACATCAGTTGATTGTGGTCTTGGTCCACCTATAATAATTCTTGTTTGATTATTATAATCTTCTTCTGCATTTCTTTCTGTCAAAAACTCTGGATTAAAAATAATATTCAGATATTTAAAATCCTTATTTAATTGTTCAGTTGTACCTGGTGGAATAGTTGATTTAACAATAATAGTTTTACTTCTTGCATCTTCAAATTCAATTAGAGTATTGATATCAAATAATGATTGCTGTAAAGTACTTAAATCACATTCACCACTTTTGTTCATAGGAGTAGGTAAACATACGAAAATAGTATCACACAACATTACTAAATTATGTAAAGTTGATGTTGATTTACTTTCATCTAAATCATATGTTAAAACATCGTAATACTGTTTCCATTTCTTGTAAACAGCATTACCAACAAAACCTTGTCCTATTATTCCTATCATAGTGATTGAATATAATCGTTTAATCTATCCTCAGGTATCCAACCTAATCTTTCTAATGTGTCGTTATTTTCTCTTAATGTTTTACGATAGTTACCTGGTTGGTCTGGTAAGTAAAGAGATTCTAATTGTGGAAACCTCTCTTTAAACATATTAAACATTTCGTTTATAGAATAGTTTACTCCACACCCAAGTTCCCATGCATCTTCATGTACTTCAGTTCCAACTGCAACTTTATATAATCCATCTACGATATCTACTACATGAGTAAAATCTCTTCTTTGTTCTCCATCACCAACAATTGTAATCTTTTCACCATCTCTAACTTGCCTTCTCCATATACCAATTACTGCTGCCCAATCTCCTTCAATTACTTCATCTGGTCCATATACATTGTAGAATCTACAAATCTCTACATTTAAATCATAAGTTTTTTTGTATAGTTTACAAACTTCTTCACCTAAGTATTTGTATGCAGCGTATGGTGATTGTGATGGGTCATGGTGTTTTGAAGATGAACCTGCATATACAACTTTTACATTGTTATGTCTTGCCCACTCACAAACTGCTTCAGTTCCTCTAACATTAACTCTAAAAGTTTCTGTTGGATTTTCAAAAGAAGGTTGAATTCTACTTAGAGCAGCAAGGTGAAAACATAAATCATAATCTCCTTGAATATATTCAATTGTTTCAATATCACCTTCTATATACTTTGCACCCTCAACATGATTATCTTTTGTACCAGTTTCATAATCATCTAATGAAACAACCTCATGTCCTTCATTTATTAATCTCTTAATTAGATTAGTACCAATAAATCCAGCACCACCTGTAACTAATACTTTCATTTTACTATTCCTATTAATTGATGTTCGTTAAATAAAACAAACTCCTCATCACCTATTTCAATTTTATTTACTGCCTGTGATTTTTCATACATTACTGTATCTCCTACACTTACTGTCATTGGTATTCTTTCTCCACTTTGTGAGAATATACCAGTACCTACTGATACAACTTCACCATAAACTTTTTGGTTCATTGTAATGGAATCTGCAATAATGATTCCTCCTTTTGTTTTTGTTTCTGTTTGGGTAGCTCTTACTAAAACTCTATCACCCAATGGTTTAAATTTACCTGATTCCATATTTTATATTATTATGTTCTACTGTTCTATAAATCATGAATGAAATTGTTGAAAAAACTAATGTTTTCCAAATTCTTTTATTCAATGTCTTGTTTTCCTTTTCATTTACTCCTATTGCTTCTAAAAGAGTTGTTGGTGGTTCTTTATATTCCCATGATGGTTTAGCTGATACACAACTACCAAATAATATAATTCCACTAAATACTAATGATAATATTTTTTTTCTCATATTGTTTCGTAAAATTCGTTTTGTTGTTCTTGTCTATCTATTTGTTTAGGATGATACAAACACCATTGTTCCTCTGCAGGAAAGTTTGAGAATGTATCATAACCTGTTATTCTTTCATGTACTTTATTCATCCAAGTAACATCTGGTGTGTTTTTGTAAATACGAGTTTGGTAATCAGGCCAATTTACCCATCCTTTTTCATTTACTTTCCATCCCCATTTTTGGATATGACCATCTGTTAATCCTTCTACTGTATTTACTCTTGGTACAAATACAATATCGACAGGATTTTCTTGTAATACCTGTCCTAAATATTCCACTAAAAATTCATGTGGAATTTCATCTGCATCTACTTGAAAAATATAATCTTTTGTACAATGTGATTTAAGATTATTTTTAAATGATGCAAAATCTTTATTTAATGGAAACCCTACAATTTTGTGATTTTCATGCATTGAATCCATTAGATTAAGATAATTCATTACTTCATCTGTTACCGATGATTCATCATATTGAATTACTATTTCATCTTCTTTTCTAATATGAAGTTGTAAAAAATTAAGAAGTTTTGTAATTTCTTGTATTTCATTACAAACTGTGATTGCGTAACTAATTGTTTTCATTTTTATAATATGTTAAAGTATAGAAATTCGGTACATCTTCAGGTATTTGGTCAGCGTTTTTTAAAGGAACCATTTCACCTTTTTCATTAAAGTATTCTGGTCTAACATAATACTCTTTATACTTTGGTTTAATAGTAGTTTTATCACCATATTTTTCTAAAAATAATTCTTTTGGAACAACTCTTAAATCTTCTAAAAATACGATTCTACCATTATCTGTTAAATGTTTTTCAAAGTTATCTATAAGATTATCATGTAATTTAAAATCTAAATCTAAAGTAATCCTTCTTGATGTCTTTTCTCTTTTTTCTGTGGTTATCCCCATAAATTTTTTATGGTGTTCAAATTGTTCTTCAGTAATAAAAAATGGTGGATTCATTACTATTAAATCTACCTTAGGTCCATCATAATTTTTAAAACCATCACTATGATAAAAATTTAATTCTTCATTATTTTTTTCACAAGTAACTTGTAAATCTTCTTCAACTGGTTTGTGTATATCTAAAAAATGAACTGAATCCATATTTAATGATTTATACAAATACCATCCGATAAAACCTGGTCCACTACATACTTCTAAAACAGATTTACAATCTTTGTGTTCTTCTAAAAAATCATCTTTACCGAAAAGGTATTTAATCATCAAGGGCCCTCCACCATTATGTCCAACTTGATAGTAGACATAAAAGTTACAACCCATTAAATCTTTTTTAACACAATATTTTCGGTTTACCACTTTTTATTATATTATTGTTTGATTATTTTCTTCATCAATATCGGATATCTCATCTCTAAGAATATTTCTTTTTTCTGATGTTGTGGTTTTTGTTCCGAATAATCTATCTAATACATCTTGTTCAAACCTTATCTCATAGACATTTACAACCTTATCTAAAATGTAAGTTCTGTAATTATCTAATTCTTTACGATATAAGTTTCTATTATTTTTTACTGCAGAATTAAAAAGTTGTGCACCATCTCTTGAAAATCGTTTCAACATATATTCTAACCTTAGTTGAGAATTTGGTTCGATTCTTTTATCTCGTAACTTTCCAATAAATTGTGTAAAATGTAAAGGTAAAATAGGATTGAGTTTGATGCAGTGTACTTTATTTTCAACTATACCTAAAACAAAAACATATCTTGATTCCTCTGCTTGTTTCGTTGCAGGAGTACCTCCTTTGTATGTAATTATACGATAAATATTTCTCGGTCTTATTTGTGAACGAGGTATCCTTTTTTCAGGTTTTAAAAATTTAGTATATTGTCTTGTATAAACAGGCATTATAATTTTTTAATTTCTGGTAATTTTAGTTCCACATGCTGTTGAATCTTTACATATTGGTCAACAATACTTTTTAATTTTTTTGTCATTTCATTTAATGTAAAATTAGTATTGATATTTGTTTTAAGTCCAGCAGATTTTTTAAGATGTGTTTTATAGTTTTTATAAACATCAAAAATCCTTTGTGCAGCAGTTGAATAGTTTACATAAAACCATTTTGATTCTGGTAATAAGAATTTATTCTGTGCAGATTGATGTACTTCTTTCAATTCACCATCTAAATAAACTGTATTTTCTTCTGGTAAGAAATCTGTATGTCCACTCCACTTAGATACAATAATTGGTTTACCTGTTGTTGCAAACTCTGCAAGTGGTCTACCATATCCTTCTCCTTTTGTAAACATAATAAAAGATTTTACCTTCTCATCATTGTATAAATCATTTAATTCTGATTCAGATAAATCTCCCCATACTAAATGAATAGGAGGACACTTATCACCAAATTCTTTTGTTATCTCTTCTACCTTTTCTTTTATAATTTCTCTATCACCAACTGAAAATCCTGCTGAAGATGTTTTTAAAATTAAACCTGGTTGTTGATTTTTTGGTAAACCTTTAAAAACAGTACAGAATGTTTTAATCATCATACCTGTATCTTTTCTATCATGTCCTAAATCTCCACTTAACCAATGACCAACATATAAGAAATTAAAATCTGTTTCAACTGAATCTAAAATTGAACTTGAAGATTTTCCATTGAAAATAGTAGTATCAACTCCTTCAAATAAAACTTCAATTGGTTTTTCAACTTTTATTTCACCTACTTGTTTTTGTGTTCTTTTATCAACTTGTGTATATTTAGTTTTTTCTAACACATCTTTTGTAAATTTAGATGGAGTTATAATTAAATCCATTTGATTAGAACCTTGAATAAAATCTTGTGGTGCAAGAGTCGTTTCAACCCCAGCAGTGATACCAATATTATACTTTCCAACTCTTCTAAATTCATTGGCAACTGATACTTGGATGAAAACATCAATTTGTTTATCTACCTTCGTAACAATATTTTGTAATATTTTTTGACCAAATTCAGTTTGTGGATTGATTTGGTCTTGTGGAGTGTTTCCCCATCTCGTTGGTACTATTTTTATATCAAATTTATCTAATTCGAATAATGATTTCAAGATATCTCTTGAATGGTCACCATAACCACTTCTTGTTGCTATTGGTGCCTGAAATATTAATAATGGTTTATTCATTTTCTAATTCTCTTATTCTGTTTTCTTCTTCTTGTCTTAAACATCTATCAATTGATATCTGAGTAAGTTTTGTAATTTCTTCTAAAGTTTCAGGTTCATGTGGTGAATTGTAACATTCGAACCTTGTTGTTTCAATTTCATTATCTTGTAAAACAATTAAATGATAATCTTCATTTAGTTCTTTTCTATCATATAATGCCTTTCGAGATGCTTGAACTTGTTTATTTGTCCAATAACCAGGAAACCTTACAATAAAAATTGGTTTACTCATTACTTCAGTTTATATACATTAAACTTTTGTTTTGGTTTCCAATTTTTTATTGCCTTTTCTATTCCATCTGCCATGCACTTGTTTTGGTATTTAGCATTCAATCCCATCTCACCTAAGAATTCTTTTCTACCTTTCTTTCCTGCCTTATCTCTTTCTTGAGGTGTTTTATCATACCAATACTTAATTGCATCTGCGACTTCATGTACATCTACCTTATCATCGATAATGTAAGGTGTTGGTATAGAACCAACCATAGTTTGAACTCTTGGCCATACTGGTTTTACCCACTCACCATGAGTTACTTTATCTTCCCATTCTCTGTAATTATGAAGTGAACCGATTTGTTTATAATCATCTGCAGTAAAGTATTTTCCATTGGATTTCTTTTTGAATCCACATTGGTCTTGCATACCACCAGTCACATTAACGATTATTGGTGTTTCTGCCATAACTGATTCAGCAGTTACTAAACCAAAACCTTCATTACCTGCGATATTAATTGTACAATCTGCAATGTTATAAATGTAATTAAGTTCTTTTTGTGATATTCTTTCAGTTGAAAACTTTATATCACACTCAGGTGCAATTTTTTCTGCTACTTTAAATAGGTTTGTACCATTAGGGTCTTTTGGTGCAGTATGCATAATTAAACAAACCTTATCTTTATCTTCTTTTGGTAGAGTATCAACAAACTTTTTAAACGCCCATATTACATCTGATGGTTGTTTTCTTTTGATGTTTCTGTTCATCCAAAATAAAATAAATTTATAATCTTTACCTGTGGTTACTTTATCATGAAAATCTTTAGGTACTTCAACTTTTTTGTATGTTTCAGAATTGATACCATGTGGTACATAATCTACCTGCCAATCTTCAAGTGGTTTGATTGTATTAGAATCAATCTTACCAACTCTACTTACAATACCATAAGTTTGTCTTGAAATACATCCTAACCAATCACAACTTTCGTAGTAATCTCTATTGTAATCGGGGTCTGGTAAATCATCCCATATATGATAAAACAGAATAGGAATATTTTGTCTTATTTCTGATTCCATTTCATACAACCACTTCCAATATCTAGGGTCTGTAAAGTGTAGAATTGCATCTGGTTGATGTCTCATAATTAGTTCTCTTAGAATATTAGCATCACCATAACCAGTCCAAGGAATGATTTTTAGAGAGGCATCTTCAATGCCAGTTTCTTTTCTGACATCAGCTCCTAAATCAATTTCTTTACCTTTTTCTGGATGATTAACTGCTGCTCCTAATTGTACCCAATGAAATTTATCCAAAGTACCTAATACGAATTCTTTGGAAACAGTTGCTATACCTGATGACATTCTCAGGTCATCTGATAATAGAAGAATCTTCTTCTTTTTGTCTTTTGCCATTAACCTTTATTTAAATTGTTCTAAATCTTCTTCGGTTATTCAACTGTACTCTCATCGTGTTTCCGAGATATTGTTTTGTTTTAACTCTATCGTTAAATTCTTCACGAGTTTGATTAAGTTGAGTATTACCGTTATCTTGTTGTTGTCTCATGCTTAAAATTGTGAACCACTAACTTGTAGGTTCTCGTAATTGTTAATTTCAGTTCTAAAATCTTCGTCCTCAATATACTTGTCAACTGAACGATTAACAAGTTTCTGAAGTGTGATATTGGAATCAAATGAAATCCTTTTAAATTTTGAGTAAATATCTTTAATGATTTTTACTGTTGTTAATTTTGTATCTGCCATAACTCTCCAATTTGTTATTTTATATAAATATATATAAATTTATAAAAAGTACAAAAAATGTTAATTAATTCCATGCAGAACAAAGACCTCTTTGTTTAAATTCGCACCAATCACAATGTCTACCTTTTGTATGAGGAAATACTTCTTGTATAACATTTCCTCCTTCATCAAATACAGAATCAACAAATCCCATGAACCCATCCCATGCTCTTTTTACTGAAGGTTTACCATTTGCTGGTACAAACTTGGATATTCTTGGAATAGGAAATTCGTAATTTTCGTTTATCTTTCTTTTTAGGATTTGATATTCTACTTTGATTTTATCTAAAGGTATATCGTATTTCTCAGAGTAAAACTTTTTATATAGTAACATCTGAGAAGTTTTTATTTTGTTTGCTTTTTGATATTTGTTCCAACCTCTTGTAGATGTTTTCAAATCTATGATAACATATTCTTGGGTGGTTTTATCTTTTAGTAATACATCAATAAACCCAACAAAATTTACACCTTCTTTAATTTTTGCGTTCAGAACTTGTTCTATTGCAACTAATTCAAAACCACTCTTAGTGTATAATTTATCTAATTTTTTTGTGAAGTATGATAATATTAGTTTACCATCTTGAAAGAATTCACCTAACTCTTCTTTTTTACATGGATACATTCCTTCATCCATCTTTTCTGATTCTTTCTTAAAATGTTCTACCATTTGATTGTACAACATTGTTTCTAAATCTAATTGCAGTGCCTGTTTCTTGGTTACATTATACATAACATCCAAAAAGTGTTGGATGGTTTCGTGCATTGCACTACCGAAAATTGTGTGGATATTTGCTGAAGAAGTTCCTAACTTATCAATATAATTTAGTTTATATTGTTCTTGACAAGTTGAGTACATTCCATATTGTGAGTAACTTACTCTCGCCATAATACTTTTATTTACTATGTAAATATACGAAAAATAACTGAAAAATCCAAATTTTAGATGGACTTTTTTCCTTCTATTTTAACTGGTGATATATCTTCAAATTTACCACCATGTAACTCTTCAATTTTTCTTATATGTTTTGTTCTCCAATCAGTCGATACTGTCGATTCATCAAACTTTTCATAGGATTCCATATAATCAATCATAGCATCAATTTCATTTTGTGTTTTTTGTGGATATTTCTTTTTACTTTTATTTAAGAAAATCTTTATTTTATCTTTTTCTACTTGAGATATTTCTGCTAATGAAAATTCTGCTGGAGACCAAGCATAATAAAAATCAATATGTTCTGAGGTTTTTATGTGTTCCTTTTTTAACATATATTCAATAAAATCAAATATATGATAAACATTCATTATTGTTGTTGTATATTGAAACCCATACATTATACCCTGTCCAATCTCAAATGGGGTTTTTGGTTCAGCATATTTTTTTATTATTTCTAAATTACTTTCAAATCTCTTAGTATTAAAACCAGTCCTTTGATATTCACCAACCTTTCCAATACCATCACATGAAATCGATAAGTAAACTCTTTCAAATCCCCTCCATAAATCGATTAAACTTTGTTCATCATATTTTATTACTGATAAGTTTGTATTATAATGTATTGATAATTTTCTAAGTTCTTTCGTTTCACCTTTCCAAAACATGGTATGAATTTTCATATTTTCATGCAGATGTTTTAAAACTTTGAAATGTTCTGGCATTATAAGAGGTTCACCACCAGCAAAATAAAAACTTTTAATGTTACTTAAATGAGGGATTAAATCTTCAACAATCGTTTCACTTGCTCTAATTACTTTAGTTTTTTTATCTAAGTTATTAAATGGATGTAATTTTTTATAATCCTCATACCAGTTTGAAGAAAAATCATGATTACACATTCTACATTTAAAATTACATAAATTAGAAAATCTTATATCGATATGTTGAAAATCTGATGGTACTGAAAAATCATCTGCAACTTCTGGTTGTACCCATAAAGAGTTTTTATTGAAATCTATTCTTGGTGAGTGGCCTGTACTATCTTCTCGTTTGTAACAAATATCACAAGCCTTATTTCTTTTCCCCTCCAACATATCCTTTCTAAGGTTTTTCATTTGTGGAGAATTGAATGCGTTTTCAATACTCATCTTTTGCAGATTAAGTGCTTCATCAAAACCTCCTGCGATACAACAAGGTTTTACTTCACCATCCGCTTGTGAATACAAATGTAGAAAGGGTAATTTACAATATGTGGAACTCATACCTTTAATTTTAACTTTGTGATTTGCTTCTTTTCAACACCATACTTCTCACATAAATATTTAATATTTTCTCTTCCCTCTCGTGTTGCATAAAGAATTTCACAATAATCAAGTGCCTCAGAGGAAGAACATTGGAAATCTTGTTGAATTAACTCCAATAAGAAACTTTCATACTTAGTTTCTTTCTTTCCTTTAGTGTATTTTAAGTAATACCTTCCCTTAGGCAACAATCCAATTAAAAGTTGATATAGTTGTTTAGGTTCTAATGTTTGTGTAAATGGTTGGATTTCTGATATAGTTTCAATCCAATCTGAATTCATAGATAAGAAACGATGAATCATGTAGTTACTCCATGTTTTCTTATCACTTTCTTCAAGTTTATCCCAATAATTGGGGTCTTGAAATTGTGTAACTGCTTTTATATGGTCAAATAATGTTTTAGCCATCTAAATCTGTAATTACAGGTTTTAATTCTTCTGGTAATAATTCCTTACAAATCTCACCACAATCACCACAGAGATATAACTCAACTGGTATGATTGCATCTTTTGCTTGACCTGTAACTAATCTTGATATTTTTAAAAATTTATTTGCAGGAATAAATACTGACCCATTACATTCTTGACAAGTCATTTCCTTTGCATCTTTTAAATCTACTTTTGGTTGTTGAGGTGGTTGTCCTCCTCCTCCTAATATTTGTGCCATATTATTATTTGTTTAATCGAACCACTGGTCTCTATTCGTCTTTATTTTATGAATACCAGTCTTTCTAAGTGTATCTCTTTTCTTTTCTTTGAACTCTTGTACTTTTTTCTTAAAGTTTTTCTTTTTGAATGCCTCTACACCATCAAGATATTCTAAAAAAGAATCAAAATCTTCTTTTCCTAACTTATCAAGTTGTTCATCAGTTAAAGGGTTTTTAGGGTCGTACTTCATGTTTTATAATTTATATTACAAATATAGTAAAAATATTTGAATTATCCAAATAATTTATCAAAAACTTTTTGAACTATTTCTTTTTCGTTTCCAAATTCTTTATGTACTTCTTTTCCATTTTTGAATGCAACCACCATTGGAATATTAGTTAAATCAATCAAACTTCTACTCTGTGGAGATACATCTGGATTTATAAGTATAAAGGGAATATTTTTATGTTCTTTTGAAACTCTTTCATACTCTGGTTTTAAAATATCACAATTACCACACCAATCAGTGCCAAACATTACCATTAGTTTAGGTTGTGTTCTCAATAAAACATCGAGTGAATCTGTTTCTAATTTTATCATAAAATACCAACAATCTGAATTATACAACTCATGAAAGTAATTTCTTTATCTACAACTAATGCATCTTTATGTTGTGCCTCTGAAAGAATAAGAATAATATTAGAAGTATTACCACCACCATATTCATCTACTTTTTCGTAAAGGAAAGAATATAGTTCTGTAAAATCTTGTATTCTTGCATCTGCAACTGCCTGTCTAATATCCTTCCATTTATTCTTTTTATCATTTTTAGATTTAAGAATTTCAACTACCTTTGATTTAATATCTGAATCAATTACAGAGGTTGTGTTAATCTTTAATTGTCCTTTGGTAGAATTTAATTGACAAGTATTAATAATCTTTCTAATATCAGGATATGAACTGTCAATGATAGGTACAAGGTCTGTTGGTTGGAAACTAACTCCTTCTTTACCCAAAATCTGTGAGATTTGTACCGCAACATCTTTTTTAGTTGGTGGTACGATTTGGAAAGTTTGACATCTACTTTGTATTGGGTCAATAACTTTCTCAACATAATTACAAGTTAGGATAAATCTACAATGTTTTGAGAATGTTTCCATCAAGTTTCTAAGGATTGCTTGTGCATTTGGTGTCATGTAATCAAACTCATCTAAGATGATTACTTTCATATCCTTAAAACCAATCGTGGAAGCAAAACCTTTTACTTTATTTCTAACAGTATCTACATTATTCTCATCAGATGCATTTATAATGATATAATCACAACTAATTGAATTAACAATTAATCTTGCTAAGGTTGTTTTACCTGTACCTGCCTTACCAAAAAATAAAAGGTGAGGTACATCTCCACTTTGAAGATAATCACTTACCTTTTGTTTTAGATGTTCATTACCAACATATTCTGTTAGTTTACGAGGTCTATACTTCTCAACCCATAGTGAGTTGTTTACCTCTTTACTTGTTGTATCTTCAAAGAATGACATATTAAAATGA
>Ga0163110_10000469_pt1 | contig 19206 bp, 20 predicted proteins | sample CRUFie1St17metaG_FD_108703 | JGI IMG/M metagenome (GOLD analysis project Ga0163110, IMG submission 108703) | Marine microbial communities from the Costa Rica Dome - CRUD Field 142mm St17 metaG | ecosystem: Environmental > Aquatic > Marine > Oceanic > Photic zone | place: Costa Rica: the Eastern...
AATAACCAACTCAAGTTTCTACCAGATAGGTATGTTTTGGGGACCTGTCCTAATTGTGGCAATCCTGATGCAAGGGGGGACCAATGTGATTCTTGTGGGTCTACTTACGAAGCTCACGAATTGAAAAGTCCCAGATCTAAATCTAACCCTGAAGCTACAATAGAAATACGTGACACAGACCATTTGTTTTACAGATTAGATATCTTTCAAAGTGACCTTGAACATCACTCAAACGATAGAAAGACTGTATGGAAACCGAATGTCAAGGCAATGACCAGAAATTGGCTCAATATGGGTCTTCGGCCAAGAGCGATAACGAGAGATTTAGAATGGGGTATTGAAGTACCCATTGACGATAAAGTATGGGGGAATAAGAGAATTTACGTTTGGTTTGAAGCAGTTCAAGGATACTATACAACCGCTAAGATTTGGGCTGAAAAATATGCTAATGACCATCCTGAATCTCACAATGCTTGGGAAAATTGGTGGATAAAGAAGGACAATCAAGATTTGAAACATATCTATTTTATGGGTAAAGACAACATTCCATTCCACACAATAATTTGGCCTGCTATCTTAATGGGATTGAATAAATCTAGAGACACAGAAAAACAGTTACATCTCGAAGATAATGTAGCCGCTAATGAATATTTAATGTTACAAGGCGGGCAATTTAGTAAGTCTAGAAAACATGGAGTTTGGTTGCCAGCATTCCTAGAAAGATATGATCCGGACACATTAAGGTATTACCTTACAATAAATATGCCGGAAGGACATGATACAGATTTTAGATGGGAGGATTATGTAGAGCGTGTAAATAATGAATTGATTGGGAATTATGGTAATTTCGTACACCGAGTTCTTACCCTAACGAATAGATTAACCAATTCGGGCATTAATCCACTGATAGAATTCGATAATGAGGATGACCATTCCAAATTTTATGAATTAATTTCTCATTCTATCAGTTCTGCTATTGAATCGATGGAAAGACAGAGGTTCAAAGAAGCATTGAGACATATAATGAACATCTCTCAAGCAGGTAATTCATATCTTCAGCAGGCGGAACCTTGGGCCTACATGAATCTTGATGATTCTGTAGAAAGGAATCGTTCACTAAGTGCATTATCTGCTTGTTGGAGAGCCTGCCAAGCTTTGGCAATTCTAACCTACCCATTTATGCCATTCCAGGCTGAAAAATTATGGCGACAATTAGGTGAATCTGGCAAACCAAGTGAACAATTATGGCGTTCCGCGGCTGATTTAGATAAACCATTAAATTGGGCTGGAAACAAGCCTGTAGCACTGTTTACAAAATTAGATATCGATGAAATACTCAAGAGAGAGAGTGCCTTGGAGGAACCACAAACAGAGGAAGTGGATTACATCGAATTCGAGGATTTTATGAAAGTGGAAATGAAAACAGGCACGATTTTATCTGTAGAAAATCATCCTAATGCCGATAAATTATATGTTGTTACTATAGAAGATGGCCCAGAATCGACAAGAACTGTTTGCGCGGGTCTAAAATCATATTATTCCGTAGAAGATCTAGTAGGTAAGTCAGTAGTATTTGTGGCTAATTTGAAACCTAGAAAACTACGTGGTGTAATGTCAGAAGGAATGATGTTAGCAGCAGAGGATTCTGAGGGAAACGTAACCCTACTTACTACTGACGGAGATATTGTCCCTGGTTCAGGAGTCCGTTAAACTTGCCCGGGTTTGTCGAAAAATTCCCACTGTAATTCAGCCAATTCTGCATTTGATTTAGCTTGTGAGTATGCCTCTAAGGGTAGTCGATTTAGATTGAAGAATTCATCACCAAATTTGAATGGCTTTAGTATAGACCTAGCCTGTTCCCATTGTTCAAAAATAATCAATGAAACTGCGAACGCCTCGACATTAGATAGTCTACCTGGTTTTCCCCATGAAACTGGGTTTGCAGCTAGTACTACCGGTAATGTTCTGTTATCCAAATTAGTATTTTCATATAGATATTTAACAGAATTATCAATTTCTTTCCAAGAACAATCTAGACTTACAATTGCGGCACCTCTTTTGAGAGTATTATGATCTTCGGGCCCAATTAGTATACCAGATAGAGGGTCTAGTAACAGCCCCCTCTTTGGTGCTTGTCGTAGGTTTGTGTGTAAGTGACACATCCCATGTCTTGATAATTTCCGACTAGTACACTTTTTGGGATCATCTTGAGCTAGATGAATGACATGTAATGGTATATCTTCCAAGTCATTCTCTCCGTGAAAAAAGATCCTCGTAAGCGTCTCCAATAGTCATGTTTCGGGAAGTGCCAGTTGATGTTTGCCTGGTATTAGATGGCTCAGAATCAACCATTAATTGGATGTCCAGCACCTTCTCTATTTTTTTAATTAAATTGTCAGGAGGGCGATTGCCATTTTCCGTCCTTTGAACAATATTCAATCGTTCGTTCATCCTCCGTGCAAATTCTCTTTGTTCCCAACCTTTTGATTCCCTAGCCTTACGGATTCGGATGTGGAAATCATGTGCTAATTCCTTTTCAGATTTCTTCATTATATCATTTCTACGAGTGACGGTTATACGGCTTTGATTAGGAGAATTAGGACGATTATTCGTCAAAATGGGTTTTTCTAGACCCAATTTATCTATACATCTCATACAAGCATAGATTACTGCGCCAGAAGCTTTTGTGCGGTATGTGGCAACCTGGTTTGACCCACAAAGTTCGCAATCACCCACGACTATCCGAAACGGTACTCAGTCATCATATCTTCGCGAAGTAAATGTCAAAACGTGGGCAACATGTCCAAATTCATGTCAGCAGGGTCAGGGTCTGAAGATAGAGTTAATTCTCTAAATAAAACCCCTGTTGCAGAATTGCGTAACCAAGTCAATGAATTAACCCAAACTTCCCAAAACTTACTAACTGAAAAGTTATTCTTAGAGAATGAGATTAACCAATTAAAAAAGCGAATTTCTAGACTTGATGATGAAATTCGAATAATGCGAGAACCACCTTTCATAGTAGGTTACATTCAAGATTTAACAGACAACCATGCTATCGTCAGGAGTTCTAACGGTACAGTATTCCAAGTTTCGGTGAATTCTAGTATTGATAGAGATTTACTCAAGCCAGGAACTAGAATTTCTATGAATCAGGATACCCTAACAGTCATCGACATTCTAAATGATGGTTGGGACCCCTTAGTGGCCTCTAGTGAAATTATCGAAAAACCAGATACTATGTATGAAGAAATTGGTGGAATGGAAGAACAAATCAAACAATTAAAGCAATCGATAGAATTGCCATTGAATAAGCCTGAATCATTTAAGAAAATGGGTTTAACTCCACCTAAAGGGGTATTATTGACTGGGCCCCCTGGAACTGGCAAGACCATGATGGCAAGGGCTCTTGCAAATTCCACTTCTGCAACATTCATCGGTTTAGTAGGCTCAGAACTCGCCCAGAAGTATATCGGTGAAGGGGGCAGATTAGTCCGTGAATTATTTGATCTCGCGAAACAAAAGTCACCGACTATTATTTTCATAGATGAAATAGACGCTATTGGGTCAAAGAGATTAGACTCCTCCACATCTGGTGATCGGGAGGTTCAAAGGACCTTAATGCAATTATTAGCTGAGATGGATGGTTTCGAATCAACTTCCAATATCAAAATTATTGCTGCTACCAATCGACCGGAGTTATTGGATAAAGCATTATTGAGACCCGGCCGATTAGATAGAATTATTGAAATCGGATTGCCTGATAAAGATGGTCGGCTAGATATACTGCAAATAATATCAAAGCAAATCCCTACAGATAAGGAAGTCAATCTTCAACAAATTTCCCTACAAACAAAAGGATTTAGCGGGGCGGAATTGAAGGCACTAATTATGGAAGCGGGATTGAACGCGATTAGTTATAATCGAGAATCAATTTCACGAGAAGACATAAAATTAGCATTAGAGATTGTCAACGACAACAAAGTAGACCTAGGAAATAGCAATCCAGAAGCACTGTATGGATGATGATAAGCCTCATCAACATCTAATTCGAGGATATACTGATGACATCCCGTTTGGTTGAATGTGTACCGAACTTTAGCGAGGGTAGGGATAAAACAATAATTGACAGAATAATACAACCAATACTCGATAATGAAGGAGTCACACTATTGGATATTGATATGGGGGCGGATTTCAATCGTACAGTAGTAACCATGGTTGGAGATCCCGAATCTGTCCTTAATACCGTAATTCAATGTACATCAATAGCATTAGAATTAATCGATATGTCAACTCATTCTGGGGAACACGCTAGGATGGGAGCAGTTGATGTGGTTCCATTCATACCAATAAGTAACGTAACTATGGCTGATTGTGTGGACTTATCTCACCGTTATGGCAAGACGATTTCTAGCAAACATAACCTACCCATTTATCTCTATGCGGAATCGGCCATATCACCTCAAAGAGTTAGATTACCCGATATTCGAAAGGGAGAATATGAAGGATTTGAGGAGAAATTATCTCAACCAGAATGGAAACCTGATTTCGGACCAAGTCAATTTACGCCAAAAATGGGAGTTACAGCCACTGGTGGGCGAAATTTATTGATAGCATACAATGTAAATTTGAATACGGACAATAAATCACAAGCTAACCATATCGCTGGAAAAATTCGAACTAGTGGATACGTCATTAAAGATGATGAAGGAGACTCGATTCAAGATGAAAATGGTAAACCATTAAGGCAACCCGGGATATTTTCTAATGTGCAGGCAGCTGGATGGATGTATGACGAAAATACTGCTCAAGTATCCATGAATTTGTTGGATTTTACCTTGACAGGCCTACATCAGGTTACGGATGCTATTAAATTGGAAGCAAAAAAATTAGGGTTAGAAGCAGTTTCTTCTGAATTGGTTGGATTAGTCCCATTGGATGCAATTTTAGCCGCCGGACAGCATTATGGAAATAATCCAGACGCTAGTGAAAAGGAATTAGTAGATTATGCTATTAACGGATTGATGTTAAACAAACTATCAGATTTTGACCCTAATAAGAATATAATCGAGTGGGCAATTAGAGGTGATTAAATTGAATGATGGTTACAGGGATGTTTTAGATTCAATTTCTTCTTCCGCCCCCACTCCTGGTGGGGGTTCTGTAGCTGGGCTCACATTAGCCCATGCTCATGCACTCACAATAATGGTAGCCCGATTAACTATTAAAAGTGAAAAATGGATAGATGGCCATGACATTGCGTATACAATTATAGAAGCCGAAGATGCTAATTTAGGTCATTCAATACAATTAGCTCAAAATGATGCACTGGCCTTTGAAGAAGTTATGAATGCATACAGATTACCCAACGATACCGATCCAATAACCAAGAAAACTGCAATAACAGAGGCTACAATTGGAGCAGCATCTGCTCCTTTAGAGATATTAGATAGTGCTTGTAATCTTGCGACCAGTATTACTAAACTCGTGGCCAAATGTAATGTAAATGCACTAACCGACCTAGCTTCGGCTTCTGAGTTGGTATTGGCATCTGCTAAAATAGCAGCTTACAACGTGAAAATCAATACACAATATCTAGAAGGAGATACGAAGACAGTTTTGGAAAAGAAATGCGATCGCAAATTAAATCAATGCAACAATACAATAATAGAAATTAATAAGATATTCACAAAGCGATTAGGGTGGTAGTCCATGATAGATTACACAATTGGCATTCCTCATGATTTACCTCCTCCCTCCATAATAGATGATTCAGTTCCTCACGCACCAAAGAGACCGCAAGTATTGTCAGACACTGAAAAAATTCTCGCAGTTGAAAATGCTCTACGTTATTTTCCACAAACTTGGCATGAAGAATTAGCGCAAGAATTTCTAAATGAGCTGAATGAGTATGGTCACATATACATGCATCGATTTAGGCCTGAATATGAAATGCATGCACGACCAATTCATCATTACAATGCAAATTCACTATCCGCAGCTTCAATTATGTTGATGATACAAAATAATCTAGACCCAAAAGTCGCACAATTTCCTCATGAATTAGTTACATACGGTACCAATGGTTCTGTTTTCCAAAATTGGGCTCAATACCTTCTAACTATGAAATATCTCGCAACAATGTCAGAAAACCAAACACTTGTTATGTATTCTGGCCATCCATTAGGGCTATTTCCATCGAACAAAGATGCACCTATGGTTGTTGTAACAAATGGAATGGTAATTCCTAATTATTCTTCACAAGAAGATTATGAGAAAATGAATGCACTAGGGGTCTCTCAATATGGCCAGATGACCGCTGGCTCATACATGTATATTGGCCCACAGGGAATTGTTCATGGCACTACAATTACAATATTGAATGCTGCTAGAAAATACCTCAATGTGCCAAATGACTCAGATTTGGGTGGTATTGTCTACGTAACTTCTGGCCTAGGAGGAATGAGTGGGGCGCAGGCTAAAGCAGCCGTAATTGCTGGCGCCGTATGTTTAATTGCTGAAATCGATCCTATTGTAGCCGAGAAAAGACATTCACAAGGTTGGTTAACCGAGATTTATGACAACTTGGAAGAGTTAATCCTGAGGGCGAAAAACGCTGTAACATCGAAAGAAGCAGTTTCATTAGGATATGTAGGGAATATAGTAGATTTATTGGAATATATGGTTGAAATAGAATTTACACCACAACTAGCCAGTGATCAAACCAGTTTACATAATCCTTGGCTGGGTGGTTATATGCCTGTAGATTATACGTTATCTGAATCTAAGTCCCTATTGATCAATTATCCTGATAAATTCAAAGAGGCCGTTCAAAGTACTCTCAGAAGACATGTAAATAGCATCAATCGATTATGTAGTAGAGGCACAATTTTTTGGGATTATGGTAATGCCTTCCTTCTAGAATCAAGCAGAGCAAGTGCGGATATTGTCGACCAAGATGGTTCTTTCAAGTATCCATCTTATGTAGAGGATATCATGGGTCCAATGTGCTTTGATTATGGGTTCGGACCTTTCAGATGGGTATGTACTTCAGGTTCTGATAAAGACCTAAGAATTACGGATCAAATAGCGGTAGAAGTACTTAGGGAATTAGCAAGTAATTGTCCTAATGAAATTGAGACACAATATCAGGATAATATTCGTTGGATTTTAGAGGCGGAAAACCACAATTTGGTTGTGGGTAGTAAAGCCCGGATTTTGTATGCTGATGAAAGGGGTCGGTCATTGATTGCTAGCGCCTTTAACAGAGCAATTAGGGAGGGGTTAATTTCAGCACCTATTGTTCTTGGCCGAGATCACCATGATGTTGGGGGTACCGATAGTCCATATCGTGAAACAGCGAATATTAGGGATGGTTCGATGTTCACTGCCGATATGGCTATTCACAATTTTGTCGGTGACTCGTTTAGAGGAGCAACATGGACTAGTTTACACAATGGGGGAGGTGTAGGCTGGGGCGAAGTAATTAACGGCGGATTTGGATTAATGATAGACGGTTCGAATGATTCCCAAGATAGGATTAATTCAATGATTAGTTGGGATGTTTTGAATGGATTAGCTAGGCGATCATGGGCTAGAAATGAGGGAGCCATTTGGACAGTTGAAAGAGCTATGGATTTAGACGCTAAACTTGGCATAACTATTCCAAATTTAGTAGATCGAAATCTATTGGATAAACTATTTGATATGCACGATGAGTCTATTTGAGGGTCCTGCCTCGGCAACATCATGGCCACTGTTCTAATCGATGGTCAAACACTCACTATCGAGTCTGCATATTCTGCATCAATAGGCCAATCGAAATTAGTTCTTTGCGACCAGGCTATCGATAGAATGTCCCAATCTAGACAGGTAGTGGAGGAGATTGTTAATTCGAATCAAGTAGTTTATGGGATAAATACAGGATTTGGGGCGATGTCTTCAGTCAAGATAGATGAGACTGAATTAGCCAAGTTACAGACTAATCTTGTACGTAGCCATGCTTGTGGAGTTGGGGAACGTATGGACCCAGAACATGTGCTTTTGATGATGGTATATCGGGCAAATTCACTAGCGAAAGGCGTTTCAGGAATTCGACCAGAGGTAGTCAAATTATTAATTGACATGATTAACCTAGGTATCGCCCCAATCATACCAAGAATTGGCTCATTGGGAGCATCTGGGGACCTAGCCCCGTTGTCCCATATGGCCCTAGGTCTAATTGGCGAAGGGAGTTGTTTGGTTAGGGGTAAATCGGATTGGAAGGAATATCCTACCTCGGAGGTACTTATCGAAAATAATCTGAAACCTGTAAAGTTACAGGCAAAAGAAGGCCTATCACTGATTAATGGAACCAGCCAAATGTGCACATACCTTTCATTAACGTTGTTAAATTTAGAACGATTATTACTATTCGCAGATGCCTCCGCAGCATGTTCATTAGAAGCCATTAGGGGTTCTCATTCCCCTTTTGACCCAAGAATTCACAATAGTAGACCTCAGAGGGGACAACTGATATCTGCATCAAGAATCGCTGGATTCTTGCATGACTCAGAAGTCAAACTATCCCACGAAGATTGTGATAGAGTACAAGACGCATACTGTTTCAGGTGTGTGCCACAGGTTCATGGTCCTGTAATTGACATAGCTATGGAGACTCGAAGATTATTAGAAATAGAAATTAATAGCGCTACAGATAACCCATTAGTTTTCTATGGTGAAAATGGTTCAGAAATAATAAGTGGTGGTAATTTCCATGGACAAAACTTAGCCCTTGCTAGTGATTCAATAGCGGTTGCGTGCCACGAACTAGCATCAATAGCGGAGCGGAGAATTAACCAAGTGCTTGATCCTAATTGGGGTGGTCAATCGGCTTTCTTAGCTATTGATGAAGGATTGGAAAGCGGATATATGATTGTACAATATGTCGCTGCGGCCTGCATAGCAGAATTACATCTTTTGTCAAACCCAGTCACTACGTCTAATGTGCCAGTTAGCATGGGTAAGGAAGATCATGTTTCAATGGGGGCCACAGGAACATTTCGCTCTCTAAAATCAACAACATTACTATCTCAAGTTATCGCTAACGAATTAGTATGTTCAATAGAATCACTTGACAGATTAGAAATTCAACCTGGAAATGGTGTAGTGCAATTGAAAAATTGGGTTCGTAAAATCGTAGCACCATTTGCAGGCGATAGAGTGATGAGTCATGAGTGTCAAAATCTAGCAAATTCGATTTTGTCAGTTGATCCACATGATATTTTTGGGTGAGTCCATGCAAGAAAAAATGCATATGAGACAACATCCTGGGATTGACCCCCCTCCTTTTGTTTCTGAAATCGTAGATATCCAAGAAAGTAATATTTTCCTAAAATCTACTTATTGTTACCCTAGGGGCGGAGGCCAACCTGGCGATACTGGCATAATTGAATCTAAAGATAGTAAATCGAGAATGCAGGAGGTAATTTCAGGGGATTTGATACCACACCCTGTTGAGGAAGCAGATCTTTTCGATATTGGTGAATTGATTACCTGTCACATAGATGTTGAACGTAGGAATAGACACACAAGGATGCACACTGCACAACATATCGTGTCAGCGATAGCTGAAGATATATGGGGGGCAGAAACGGTTGGAAATCAACTGACCATTGATAAATCAAGGGTTGATTTACTATTCGAAGATAAATCGCAATTCGACCCCGATGAATTAGTGTCATCTGTAAATGATATCTTAAGTCAAAACATACCAGTCAACATCCATCAATGGTCACGTGAACAAATAATGGAGCATGAACAAATGAGACACACCAAATTCATGGACAGAATTCCATCTTCTGTTAAGCAACTAAGGGTTGTAGAAGTAGAAGGCATTGATCTGTGCCCATGTGCCGGTACACATGTTGACAATACAGAAAATATCCCATTCATAGAATATGTTGGTAAGAAAAACAAAGGTAAGGGTAGAATCAGATTTTCCTATACGTTTGAAAAACACTAACGGCTGGTTTATTTTATCTGGTGGGCTCGGCAGGAATTGAACCTGCGATCTTCGCCATGTCAAGGCGACGTCATAACCCCTAGACCACGAGCCCAGATATCTTGTTGGGCTATATTCTCCCAAATGAATGATTCTGCCTATAATCTTCAATCTAAGAAATGATCTTGGAAATTTTCCCATCACAGTTTTTCCAGCTACAATGCCCTGTGACCCTAATCCGACCATTACTCATCTTAACATTAGCTGGATTAGATATGATTCGACTTTGTTTACATTTCATACAGAAGCCAGAAAATCCTTCTGTCATGTATCTCCGATCTAATGGAGAAATTTTAATGCGTCTATGAGGGGGAATTTCGTAATTTTCTATTCAAATTCAACAATCGTTGTACTGAGAGCCTATGTTGACCAAGGTTCACTAAACTAAGGCCGATAACTACAGTTATCAGTTTACAGGTATGCGAGTTTAGAAAGAAAATAGAAGGATGTTAATAAAATTCAATTGTAGTAACTAACTCGAGTATTGTAAAACAACAAACCTTATTTGAATAAATTATATCAGTAAATAATGAATTGTATTTATGTTTTTAATTTTACATTAATTGTCCAGACTTGATTGTTTGTTTGATTGGGTTATCACCAGGCATCTGGCACCAAGCATCTATGTGTTTAGAATTCAGGATTAGTAAATCTGCGGGTCCGCCTACTCTTATACTCCCAGGGACGTGTAGGTCCGTCGAATCAATGAGTGTAGTTGCGGGATTACGAGTTACTGCCACTAGTGCTTCTAACGGTGTCAAATCGAGTCGATGTGTTGCTAAACTACCTACAAATGGTATGGACAATGTTCGACAATTAGGGTTGAAATCAGTGGCTAGGGAAAATTGCCAATTATTGTCTACGCAACTGCGTAACGGTGAGTTAAGTTGGTCACCAAGAACGTATGGAGTTACAGGAAGAAAAGTTTGCATAGTTCCTGATTGACTTGCATATTCCCTAGCATCATCTGATGAGTGCCCTACATGATCTCCACTGACTGCACCTAGTTCTGCTGCTAATTGTAATCCATTACCATCCACAAATTCGTCTACATGCAATCTTGGTGTGAGCCCATGTATTTTTGCAGCGTTCACTATTTCCTCGGTTTGTTCTGGACTGAACCAACCGGGTTCGCAAAACACATCGCAATATTTTGCATATCCTTGTTTGACAACAGATGGTAATTGGTCAGAGATCAATGATTCGACATAATCTCCTGCCTTCATGCCCCTTGGAAAGTCATGAGCTCCGAGCCATGTTGCATGAATATCTAATTGGAATTTCTCACTCAAAATGTTTGATGCTTCTAATAATTTAATTTCGGATTGACTGTCCAAGCCATATCCACTTTTACATTCCATCGTAGTAGTGCCAAGATTCATTGCTCGTTCGATTCTGTTCCGTCCCAATTGAATTAATTTCTCAATAGGTGCATTTCTTGTAAATTCAACAGTTTTAGTTATTCCACCCCCAAGATTAGCTATATCAGAATAGGAAAGTCCTTGTTGGCGTAAATGCATTTCATTAGCTCGATCTCCATCCCACAATAGATGAGTGTGAGAATCGACAAAGCCGGGGATAATGGCTTGATTATTGCACTGTATCACAGACAATGATTCGGTATCTTCGGACCCAAATTCATCGCTTAAAGAATCTGATTGTTCAATTTTATTGATAATACCATTTTCGATTAAAATACCAAATCCTCGTGGTAGGGTGAGTGCCTCAACATCGGACATATCAGTACCCTTGAGTGGAATTGTGGGATCTCCATTATCGATGGTAGCGATAGGTCCAGCATTCAGCAGCAAGAGCTTCATTGTATGGATACAAACGTTTCATTGATATGTAGTTCACCACTCAAAGACACGTGAACAGGGTAATCATCGGGGTAGAGAGCACCGCTCACACCTTTTCATTCGGTCTTGTAACCTTAGCCGGTATTCCACGAAAATCCTACTCCGCCTTGTATAGGCCGGAAGAGGGAGGCATACACCCCAGGGAAGCAGCCGATCACCACTCAGTGTTATCTGGTCAGTTAATTAACAATTTATTGAAATCAGAAAAAATTGATTCTAGCCAAGTAGAAGCTATTGCCTATAGCCAAGGGCCAGGATTAGGACCATGTCTTAGAATTGGAGCTAATGTATCAAGGGCGCTTGCTGACCATTGGCAAGTTCCATTATTAGGTGTAAATCACTGTGTTGCACATATTGAAATCGGGAGAAATCAAACAGGGTGTAAAGACCCTGTATTGCTTTATGTGAGCGGGGGTAACACACAGGTTATCGCTAGAGCTGGCGACAGATACCAAGTATTAGGAGAAACATTGGATATTGGCATAGGAAACATGTTAGATAAATTTGCCAGGACGCAAGGATTACCCTTCCCCGGGGGCCCCAAAATCGAGAAAATCGCGAAAGAATGGTTAGAATTACACCCCGATGCTGATGTTGAAGATATCCCTTTACCATACAGTGTTCAAGGTATGGATTTAAATTTCTCTGGTTTGTTGAATGCAGCGTTACAAAGAATCAACGAAGGCCATGAATTAGGAGCTGTATGTTGGTCGTTACAGGAGCACGCTTTTTCGGCTTGTATTGAGGTAGCCGAAAGGGCTTTGGCTCACACCGGAAAGAGTGAATTATTACTTGGTGGTGGAGTAGCCTGTAATGAAAGGATCAGAGAAATGACACAAGTAATGTGTGAACAAAGAGGGTCAATAGGTGTGTGGCCAGAGAAACAATACTGTATTGATAACGGGACTATGATTGCAGAATTAGGTAGAAGAATGTTAGAATCGAATTCTATCACTAAATACGATGATAGTTTGGTAAATCCCTCGTTGAGAACCGATCACACCATAGTGCAATGGGATTAAGTAGCGGATTGCGAAGTCTTAACAAGGATTCTACCTTCGATTATATGTACAAGGTGGATATGTAGTGCAGAGGCGTAGGAAACCACGAAGTGAACCACGAAATATTTTCGATAAAACGTCAGGAGGTAAATCACTGAAATCACCCTCGAAGAAACACGTGGTTTCTTCACCAACTAAACACACACCTGCCAAACCAAATTTACCACCACCACAAATACCACCGAAGGCTAAAGATACCGTCCCGCCTCAAACAACATCCCAACAGACTAAACAGCCGGAAGAGGAGATTATCGAACAAGAAGATGATTCAATACTTGAAGAACAAGTCCTTGGGATTCCAAAACGGCGATCTAGAGGTTTAACATCTGTAGGAGAAACATCAGAATCTGATCAAGTATTACCCACTACCAGTTCAAAGGCTATGAAAATTATAGAAGCAACGAAAGCTAGAGCTAGTGCGACCGCAACTGTTGAAGAAAAACCAAAAGCTACCATTTCCGCCCCAAAATCACCGGCTAAGCCAAGAAGAAGATCAACCCCTGATTTTCAACCCGCTACCAAAGAAAAAAGATTAGACCGTTCTAGGCATATGGAATACAAGTACGAAGTCAGAGGTCTGTTAAAGGAAATTGATGTGGCAGAGGAATACCATTCCTCACTATTAGGATCAATATGGGCTAAGGGCGAGAGGCAAACTGTCCAAGAGGCTAAACAATATATTTTAGACAAAAAAACTGAAGGTATCATAGATGACCTACAATCGGAAAAATTGATTTCAGTTGTCGATGATTATACAATTAGGAGATAGACAACCCATCTATCATAGAGTTCATGCATCTTACCCTCTTCGGATAAACATGGATGGTGACTTCGGAGATAGTGACCTGAACACGTCACGCTCTAGTCACCCCACAATGGATACTCTCGATGAAGTTAATTTTTCACATGATACATTAAGTCCATCAGGAGAGCCTCCATACGTACGCGGAATCCACAAAAACATGTACTTAGATAGGCTATGGACTATGAGGCAATATGCCGGTTTTGCAGATGCGCAATCTACTAATTTACGATTTAAAGACCTATTATCTAAGGGCCAATCTGGGCTATCTGTAGCATTCGATTTGCCAACCCAACTAGGGTTGGATTCGAATTCAGAATTGGCTACAGGTGAGGTCGGTAAGGTAGGGGTAGCAATAGATTCAATTCATGATGTTAGAGTGTTGTTCGATGGAATAGATCTGTCTAATGTATCAACATCCATGACAATTAATGCACCGGCAACTTCCCTATTCGCCCTTTATGTCGCTTATGCGGATGAGATGGGTGTGCCTAGAAACCAATTAAGAGGTACTGTTCAAAATGACATACTGAAAGAATACATTGCCAGAGGATTGTATATTTTCCCACCATTACAATCTATGAGGCTAACCACAGATTTAATGTCATGGAGTAGGGAAAATACTCCCCTCTGGAACACTATATCAGTCAGCGGCTACCACATGAGAGAGGCGGGATGTACGGCGACGCAAGAAATAGCCTTTACACTGTCTAATGGTTTGGAATATATACAACAAGCGATTAACGTAGGAATAGGCATAGATGATGTTGCACCTAGGATTTCGTTCTTTTTTGGTTGTCATAATGATTTTTTCGAAGAGGTTGCGAAGTTTAGAGCAGCAAGAAAACTTTGGCATAATTTAGTCACAGAGAGGTTCCAACCGAATAATCCGAAATCAACTATGTTAAGATTTCACACCCAAACTGCTGGCGTCACACTAACTGCCCAACAACCGATTAACAATTCAGTTAGAGTAGCCTACCAAGCCTTAGCTGCAGTACTTGGAGGAACACAGAGCCTCCATACTAACTCATACGATGAGGCAATTGGCTTACCTACCGAAGAATCTGCATTACTAGCGCTTAGGACCCAACAAATTTTAGCTCTTGAAACAAATATTCCAAATACCGTAGATCCGTTAGCAGGCTCCTATCTGATAGAGGAGTTAACAACCAAGTTGCATGATGAATCTAGGAAATTAATTGAATCAATAGAATCCGACGGTGGTGCTATGAATTGTGTAATTTCCGGATATCAACAAAGGGAAATCCATGAAGCTGCATGGAATCAATTACAGGCATCAGAATGTGGTAAAATATCAATTGTTGGTGTGAATAAATACACTGAATCGGAGGAATCTGAACAATTAGGCCAAATTATTGATCCATCAAAAGCGCAAAATCAAATTAATCAACTTAATGAAATGAAAAAAAATCGTGATGAATCCCTTATTGAAAAACACCTAGAAAATATCAGGATCGGGGCAGAGAATAACGATAATTTGGTAGAAATAATGATTGAAGCATATCGAGCAGAAGTCACATTGGGTGAAGTAAACGATGTACTTAGGGAAGTTTTTGGAACCTGGATAGCTCCGAGTGGTGTTTGAAATGAACGAAGGAATTGATCACATAGGAATTGCCACCAACTCCTTAGATGCTCATAGTGAATTTTGGGTTTGTCTCGGTTTTATTCAAGGTAAAGACGAAGTCAATGAAGAACAAGGTGTAAAAATCAGGTTTTTTCAAACCTCTTCGGCTGGGCCGAAAATAGAACTTTTAGAACCTCTAGATTCCGATACACCGATTGGGAAGTTTCTAGCAAAAAAGGGCGAGGGAGTTCAACAAATAGCAATTAAAACTACAGATATTGTTTCTACAATCAATCAGTTACAATCAATTGGAATTCGAATGATAAATGATATACCTGTCAGCGGGGCTAATGGCACAAAAATAGCATTTGTACACCCATCCTCAACGGGCGGTGTTTTAGTTGAGCTCGTTGAACATTAGACCTTGCTCAAAGTAATAGTGAAAAGCAAATTGTGGGACGATTTATCATGTTGCATGAACTAGGTCGATTGCTGGAGGAAAACATCTTGAGTTTTGATGCCGCTAAAGAAATGGGGGAAGACATGTCATTAGCCCTAGCCTCACAAAGGAACTCTGGTGAAATTAGTAACGATGCCTTCCTTGAAGCGGGAGTGATTCAAGGTGGAATTTCAGTCCTAGCTAACATGGTAGCTACTGGTGTAGATCATTCTGAAATTTTGGTTCACTTTAATCAGGTTCGAGATAGAGCCGCTATAATTTGTCGAAATTATCCTGAATTAACTGTAATTTTGGGTTAGTATTACTCCGATAATATTGGAGTAATATCTAAAATAGGGACCTCAACGGGCAACCATGCCGAAGATAAGCCTCGATATGCCGAGCGAACTTCTCGATGACCTGAAGCTGCATGTAGGCGACGATCACAAATTCGTATCCGTTGCTGATGCTATAAGAACAGCGTGCCGTAAAATGTTAGATCAATTAGATGTAATTGACGAACGTCGTGGTAGGGCAAAGGGGGAGTGATAAATGGTTACTGAGATGGAAGCACAAAATGCCATTTCCACGATTTTGGAATATATTGAACCGGGACAATCTAGTAGGGAGGGTTTGAAAGATACTCCCTTGAGAGTAGTGAATTCTTGGAAAGAGATATTTGCGGGATACCAGGAAAAGCCCGCAGATGTTCTGAGTTCTACTTTCAACGCTGAAGATTATGATGGTATCGTGTTGTTGAGAGATATTGAATTCCATTCTACCTGCGAACACCATTTACAACCATTTTCGGGAAGAGCACACATAGCATATATTCCTGTAGAAAGAATCGTTGGAATTAGTAAATTGGCCAGAATTGTAGAATTGCACGCTAGAAGATTACAGAATCAGGAGCGAATTACGAAAGCTATCGCGGATGATTTAGAACAACATTTGCAACCATTAGGGGCAGCAGTAATTATTGAGGCATCGCATGGATGTATGAAATGTCGGGGGGTAAAGAAACAAAATAGTGTTATGACAACCTCAGCAATGAGGGGTGTATTCTTCAAAAAAAGTGAAGCCAGAACCGAATTGATGCAATTAATTCGGGCCCGACCACTTTCCTAGGTGATTATCATGCCTCGTTACCCCATTGTGGAGATATTTCATTCCGTTCAGGGTGAAGCGTTTCACACAGGGGTCCCGCACGTATTCATAAGATTCGGCAGCTGTAACTTAAGGTGTGAATGGTGCGATACAGATTTCCTTACTTATGAGGAGATGGAACTAACCGATATCGTAGCCCAAGTACTAGCATACGACTGTAAAAGAGTAATCTTCACTGGTGGTGAACCTGCTATGCAGGATTTACAGAGTATAGGTACAGAATTGAAGAAACATGGAATTCATCTTTCAATAGAAACAAATGGCACAATAACTGTTCCAGAAATTATCGATTGGATTTGTGTATCCCCTAAAGATCAACTCTACCCAAATGTAAGTATCAAACAAACTACAGGCGACGAGTTAAAGGTTGTATATTGTGGACAAAACCTATCCATGTATGACGAGCTAAAGATTGGATTTAACCACCATTATCTTCAACCATGTTACTTAGATGATGAAACCGTGGAACAAAATGGTAGGAACTTTGCAGTTGTAGAACAGTTAGTGAAGGATAATCCTGGTTGGCGATTGAGCCTACAAACACACAAGTGGATGGGGGTTGACTAATGCGAGCGGTAATGGCACTATCCGGGGGTATGGATTCTACAGCGTTGTTGTGTAGATTGCTAGCTGATGGCTACGAAGTTAGTTGCATATCTTACGATTATGGCCAGAAACATATCATAGAAATTGAAAGGGCCAAGGCAAATATTGCTTATCTATCAACTAAAGGGATTTCTCTAGAACACAAAATAGTAGACTTGTCAGGGGTAATGGGTATTTTTCATTCGGCATTAACCAACGATGATATCGATGTTCCAGAAGGACATTATGAAGAGGAACAAATGAAAGCGACAGTAGTACCTAATCGAAATGCTATCTTTTCATCAATCTTGTATGGTTATGCACTTTCGATAGCAACAAAAGAAGATACAAACGTAATTATTGCGTTAGGTGTACATTCTGGGGACCATGCAATTTATCCGGACTGCCGACCGGAATTCTATGACTCGTTGGGGGAATCTTTTGCGATAGGGAACTGGGATAGCGACAGAATATCCTTCCATCTACCATATGTCGAAGGGGACAAAGAAACAATCCTCATGGATGCATTGGAATCATGTGCGAAATTAGATATTGACTTCGATACTATCTTCAGGAACACAAATACATCATACAATCCAGACACTAAAGGAAGGAGTAGTGGTACTAGCGGTGCAGATGTTGAGAGGATTTTAGCATTCCATGCCATCGGCAGAAAAGATCCAGTAGAATACGTTAGATCATGGAAGGAAGTTTTGAAAGGTGCATTGAAGGCCCAATTACGGTTTCATGTAATGAAGGAAAACGGTACTGAAAGACCCTTTAGTGGTGAATATGACAAACACTTCGAATCTGGCAGATACTATTGTGCAGAGTGTGATAATTTGCTGTTTTCATCTGAAGCCAAATTCGATTCCGGATGTGGTTGGCCCGCATTTAGCGAGGAAGTTCCTAGTGCTGAAATCACTCAACTCAAGGATACTAGTCACGGGATGGTTAGAATAGAAGTGAGATGTTCAAAATGTGATTCGCATCTAGGTCATTTATTCCATGAAGCCAGAGGTCCTCGATATTGTATAAACTCGATATGCTTGAATTTTAGAGGTGATTGATATGGGCAAATATTATTCTTTGAAGAAATATGGACACGAAAGAGGACTATCGGCAGCTTTCAGACAATGGAGGGCAGATAGTCACTGTAAATTCTTACATGGCTACTCACTTGAATTTGAGTTTGAATTTGGTGCGGATGAATTGGATGAAAAAAATTGGGTGGTAGATTTTGGTGGACTCAAAAAGTTGGAGATTTGGCTCCGGAGTAATTTCGATCACAAGACCTTAGTTGCTTCAGATGACCCCCTGTTTTCGGAGTTTGAATCACTGAATAATAAAGGTATTATCGACATGGTAGTTGTAGATTCTACAGGAGCAGAGATGTTTGCTAAAATGGCTATGGAATATTCCAGTAAAATGATTCAAGAGGAATATGGCGATAGGTGCTGGGTTGAAAGTGTCACAGTAAGAGAACACGGTGCAAATAGTGCAAAGTGTAAGAAACAAAATTAGATTATGATTAGGATTCTTCAAAGGAGTCTGCAGCGGCAGAAAGAATCCCTAAGATACGATGAATTTCATCATCTTTAGGGAGGCCCCTCATTATCACTCGGACGAGGGTTTCTTCCATACCCTGTCTTTTGTG
>Ga0163110_10000470_pt1 | contig 19203 bp, 32 predicted proteins | sample CRUFie1St17metaG_FD_108703 | JGI IMG/M metagenome (GOLD analysis project Ga0163110, IMG submission 108703) | Marine microbial communities from the Costa Rica Dome - CRUD Field 142mm St17 metaG | ecosystem: Environmental > Aquatic > Marine > Oceanic > Photic zone | place: Costa Rica: the Eastern...
TGCTAATAATAAGTCTGGTAAGAAGATGACTGACGATGAGATCAAGCAAGAGAAAGGGGGAAAAGAATTTCTTGATAGACTGAAAGCAGCAAAATCAAAGATGAAAAATGAAGGTGTTGCAGACAGAGCAAGGAAAGCAGTTGATCATCAAAGAAAGGGCACTCATGGTGATGATCATGAGTTAGATTCTGAAATGAAGAAAACTCAGAAGAGTGTTGATAAACTTAATAAGGTAGGTGAAAGACTTAGAGCAGACACTGCTGCTAAGAAACTAGAGAAGAAAGTAAAGTCTGGAAAAATGTCTGAGGAATCGGCACCTATGGGTAAGTCCGATGGCAAACCTGCAAACACTAATGAGGAACACGCTTATGACAGTGCAGAAGAAAGCACAAAAGAGATCCAAAAAGAAATCTCAGAAAAAACTTTCAATGCACTTAAAGATACCCTTGTAGATAACGCATTCTCTATCTACGAAGCAACACGCTACAAGAAAGAGAAGGGTTACGACAAAGGAGGTACTAGAAAACCTGCACCCAAGGCAAAAGATGCCAAACCATCTGCACTTGATCTTGTTAAAAAGAGTATAGAGGCAAAGTATGGTAAGGGTGCCATCATGAAAACGGGTGGTAGTAAACAACAGAAAAAAGTAAAGGGTCAGAAAGATACTCGTGGTACTGGTAAGTACAAGAAAGCAGCAGATGCTAAAAAGCAAACCGCTGCTGATGCAAAGAAGAGAGGATTCAAGTCAACCCAAAACTATGTTGATACCATGGCTCGTTACGGTGGTAAAGATAACTACGACAAAGGCAAAGGTTTAGGTACTTAAGTCACATATATATGGTAGACACTATTATGGAGCTACCATGTTATCTTTTCTTATGCCACTAGCCTACAAGGTTGTAGATTCTGCAGTCGCTAAGATTCCCGAAGACGCAGAGCTTGGTGAAAAACTAATTGAAATCTGTCTTCTTATTTTAGGAAAGGCAGTCAAATTGACCAAGACTACTGCTGATGACGAACTTCTTGCGAAGGTTGCAGAAGCCATCAAAACACGCGATTAAATAATTAGACCCCTTTAGGGGGTCTATTTTTATAAATAATATTAGTTTAATACAACAGACAAGGAGTTTTTACCATGCCACTTTGGGGTGTTACTGACGCAGACGAGTCTAAGCCCAAGTGGGCTGTACAAGGCGGTGCTGTTGATCCGTCACAGGTCTTCGCTACCGAGCAAGGATGGGTCTTACGTCACTATAAAAAAGGAGACCAGACCGAATTCTGGGATGAGGTCATCGTTGCAGTTGATGGTCTCGTAGGTGCTGGATCTAGGGGAACTAATACTCTTGGAGCAGCAGATATTACTGCAGTATTCTTTGAGCAGGAAGCACTTGATCAGGGTGACACTGGAACTGTCGTTGTTATCTACAACGAGAAAGTTACTGTTACTGCTGGAGCAACACTTGCAGTCACTGGATCAACAACTGGTGCTGTAACTGCTACATATGCTAGAGGAACTACTACTAACAGAGTAGAGTTTGACTTTACTGTTCCTTCTCAGGCTGAGACACTTTCAATCGGAGCACAGACTATCTCTGGTACTATCGTAGATACCACAGGTGGTGCAACATCTGATAAGGCATTCGTTGCTGGCGATGTCATTGGAGCAGGTGGATCAGGAACTGACAAGACCTTAACTATCTCTTAATAATAAATGAAATTTGGTGAACTTAACGAGGACAACTTTGTCCTGTTCGCCATCAAAAATTATGAGAATCCTCAGAGTGTAACTCGTGAGGATTTTGACGAAGACATGAAACGCTTTAAGTATCTCAAGAGATTATTCAAGAGATACTTGCGTGGCGGTCCTCTCAGGAGTCACTTGATAATTAATCATCTCGTGATCTTATATAATGTTTTTGATGATGCGGCAACGCCACTATTATTCTATAAACTAGAAAAGGAATATTGGCCTTTACTAAAGGCATTCCTTCATTGGATGAATAGATATCCAGAACATTGGTTAGATAATCTGGAAGAAGATCCAGACATTATTGAAATCCTGCAACAAATATGAACGTCAACGAATCTCCTACAATGAGTGCTGGTACTGGTGGGTTTAGCGGATCTGCTGCTGCCACTGGTCCTGTTGCTGGTTTTGATCCTGTATTAGACTTTCGTAAGAAAGCATTTAATAGGATCAAAGATCAACCCTATGTGAAAAAATATAGGGAGGAGAGGAAGAAAAAAACTGTGAAGGAATCTACAACCTGTCCTAGAGACAGTCAGGTGCCATCCAGATTATTTCAGTACAAGGTTCGTATCCCTGAGGTAGGTGAAACTATCATCTATGCAAACAGTCCTGCTGAATTGAGACAGAAGATGCGTCTTCTAATCAACCCACGTTACAGAGGTGACGTAGAGATTGAAAGAGTATTTCCTGGTCAGGCAGCAAAATTTTATATGGATAAAAGAATGAAAGCAATGAAGAATATTCCTGAGGAAGCTGATCCTAAGGCAGCTCAGATGCAAAAGCAGATGAAGCAAAAAGAAGTTCAGCAAAAAATTGCGATGGAGAAAAAGAAGATCGCACTTAAAAAGCAGGAGATGCAGAAGTCCCTCCAGACCAAAGTAGCAGGCATGAAGAGAGCTGCTGCTGGTGGTGTAGGTCCTAAGTCTGCTACCGAAAGTTTTAGCGCCAGTGGTAATCTTGGTAAGATCAAGCAATGTGCTGATGAGAAATGCACTGGAGCAATCAAGTTTCTCAATGGAGAAGAGTTTGAAGTTACACCTGATGTTGCATCAAAGGTAATGAAAGCATATGGTTCGTTGTCTCAGAAACAGAACCAAGCAAAGTTCAGCAACGCATGTGGAGAATCACAGGACTCATTCAATCGTGTTCTAACTTTCAGTAATCCGACCGATGGCACAGGAACCCAATCTTAATACAGCAATAATTGAAAGACTTGAGAGGGTTGTTGACACTCTGCAAGATAACTCCATACAAATGGGGAAACTTCTTGCTGTCCATAATGAGAAGTTAGATAAACAAGATAAGGTTGATGAGATTCTATTTGAAAAATTAGATAGATTATCAGAAGACCTTAAAAGAGAAACTAAAGCAATCAAGATAGGATGTGAGAGAGACATCCGTCTGATTGATGACAGGTTAAGAGTCCTAGAGAAGAAGATGTGGAGCATTGCAGGAGCACTAGCAGTGATCAGTGTTCTCATTTCCCCTATTGGACAGAGAGTTTTTAAGCAGCTATTGACACCACCAGGTTCATCTGCTAGTATAAGCACATCCGAAGGTGTGCATGAATTACATAGAGACCAAGTACGTCAATCTCCTATCGGGTAGATTAGACAAGTTTGCACGGAAGAAAGAAGGTCTCTGGAATTTCAGATGCCCCTACTGTGGTGACTCTAAGAAGTACAAGAACAAGGCACGAGGATACTTCATCCGTGTAAAAACGGATCTAATATACAAGTGTCATAATTGTGGTGTCGGTAGATCCTTCTCCAATTTCCTGAAGGAACAGGCGATGGATCTCCATGACGATTACATCATGGAACGATACAAAGAAGGTCTCACAGGTAAAGGACGATACATAAAAAATCCAGAACTGGATTTCAAAACAAAGATTCCAAAAAGAGTAAAAATCCCTACAGGTCTGGAACCTATTTCATGTCTAAATAGTGATCACCCAGCTAGAGGATATCTCCTTGGAAGAGGTATTCCTGAACAGTTCTTTAGCGAACTTTTTTATGTTGATAAGTTCCAAGAGTGGGTTAATAAACAGAAACCTACCTTTGGAAATGATAAGTACGAACACGGTAGAATCATTATTCCTCTTGTCCGTGATGGTAATTGGTATGGGTTTCAAGGACGTTCCTTGGCACCTAATGATAATATGCGATACATAACTATCATCCTAGATGAAAGTCAACCAAAAATCTATGGTATTGATCGCACAGACAAGAGCAAAGTTACATACATCACTGAAGGTCCTTTTGATAGTCTCTTCCTAGACAATGCAGTAGCAATGGTAGGAGCAGATATTGAATGGTCGTTTGCTGATGATAGAGATGTTGTCTTCATTTATGATAACGAACCTAGAAACGGTGAAATTATTTCCCGTATGGAAAAGGTCATAGATAGAGGACACAAAATTGTTATATGGCCTTCCTCAGTTGAGGATAAGGACATAAACGATATGGTGCAAACTGGACATAACGTAAAAAATCTGATAGAATCAAACACATACGCTGGTTTATCCGCAAAAGTTACACTCAACAATTGGAAGCGAGTATGAGCAACGGTAATACTGTTATCAAGAGAGACGGGAGTATTACTCCTATCAATCTGAACAAAGTACACACCATGGTGGAGCATGCCTGTAGAGGTCTCGCAGGTGTCTCCGAATCACAAGTAGAAATGAATGCCAATCTACAATTTTTTGATGGCATTGAGACCAAAGACATTCAAGAAATCTTGATCCGTTCAGCAAATGATCTGATCAGTCTTGAGTCACCAAATTATCAATACGTTGCTGCTCGTCTGTTGCTGTTTAGTCTCCGCAAAGGGGTCTACAAGCGTCATCCTGACCAGAGACCACACGTTCTGCAGCAACTACGCGATGGAATCGCCAAAGGCATCTACGACCCTTCTCTTGTGGACTTCTACACAACAGATGAATGGGATCAATTGGACTCCTATATAGATCATGACCGAGACTATTTGTTTACCTATGCAGGACTAAGGCAGGTAGTAGATAAGTATCTCGTTCAAGATCGCAGTACAGGTGAGGTCTACGAGACACCTCAGTTTATGTACATGCTGATCGCTGCTACACTATTTCGCGACTACGAAGGTAGTCGCCTAGATTATGTCCGAAAATACTACAACGCGATCTCAAAACACAAAATCAACATCCCGACGCCAGTCATGGCGGGAGTCAGAACCGCTCTTCGCCAATTTGCAAGTTGTGTTCTGGTTGATTCTGATGACACCCTCTCTAGTATCTTTACTAGCGATATGGCTATTGGCAAGTATGTCGCTCAGCGTGCAGGCATCGGTATTAACGCGGGGAGAATCCGTGGCATCAACGCTAAAATCCGTGGAGGAGAAGTTCAACACACGGGCGTCATCCCTTTTCTCAAAAAGTTTGAGGCGACTGTCAGATGTTGCACTCAGAATGGCATCCGAGGTGGAAGCGCAACAGTCCACTTCCCGATCTGGCACCAAGAAATCCAAGACATCATCGTCCTCAAAAACAACAAAGGCACCGAAGACAACCGCGTAAGAAAACTTGACTACTCTATTCAGTTAAGTAAACTGTTCTATGAACGCTTTATTTCTAATGCAGAGATCACCCTTTTCTCTCCTCACGATGTTCCTGGTTTATACGATGCTTTTGGGACTGATCAGTTTGATGATCTTTACACCCAATACGAGCAAGACGAGACCAAACCTAAGACCACTGTTGGAGCACAGAAACTCATACTAGATCTCTTGAAAGAGAGAGCAGAGACTGGTCGTATTTACTTGATGAATATTGATCATTGTAATTCACACTCATCCTTCAAGGATAAGGTGAATATGTCTAACCTCTGTCAAGAGATCACTCTACCTACTGACCCTCTTGAACACATTGATGGTGAGGGTGAGATTGCTTTGTGTATTCTTTCTGCTATCAACGTTGGTAAGATTAGAAAGAATGATGACCTTGAAGAGTTATGTGAACTTGCAGTCCGTGGACTGGAGGAACTGATTGACTATCAAGAGTATCCTGTCAAGGCAGCAGAGGTATCTACCAGAGCAAGACGTTCACTTGGTATTGGTTTCATTGGTCTTGCACATTACCTTGCTAAGAAAGGTATGTATTATAATGATCCCCAAGCATGGAAAGAAGTTCACGATCTTACTGAAGCATTCCAGTATTACCTGTTGAAAGCATCTATGAGAATTGCATCTGAGAAAGGTGCATGCGAATATTTTGATCGTACAAAATATGCAGATGGCATTCTTCCAATTGATACATATAAGAGCGAGGTAGATGAACTCGTTCCTAATGAACTGAACTATGATTGGAATTCTCTACGGGATGATATCAAGAAGTACGGACTCAGACACAGCACTTTGTCCGCACAGATGCCATCGGAGAGCAGCTCCGTTGTGTCTAACGCAACAAACGGAATTGAACCACCTAGAGACTACTTGTCCGTTAAAAAATCAAAGAAAGGACCTCTTAAGCAGATTGTTCCACAATACAATACCTTGAAAAATAACTATACTCTTCTCTGGGATATGAAGAGTAATCAAGGTTACATCAACATTGTTGCTGTGATGCAGAAATTCTTTGACCAAGCAATTTCTGGTAACTGGAGTTACAATCCAGAAAACTATCCCAAGAATGAAGTCCCTGTGTCAGAAATGGCAAAGGATCTTCTAACCACTTTCAAATATGGTTGGAAGACATCTTATTATCAGAACACATATGATGCTAAGAAAGATGGTGATGAAAACGTTGATGATTTGATCCAAACCTTACTCACCACGGAGGAAGAAGACTGTGACAGTTGCAAAGTTTGAGAAGAAAGGAATGACAGTATTTAACACGAACAAAGTAGACACGACAAAGCAACCCATGTTCTTTGGACAACCTCTTGGTGTACAAAGATATGACAATTACAAGTATCCTGTATTTGATAGACTTACACAGTCACAACTAGGATACTTTTGGAGACCAGAAGAAGTATCTTTACAGAAAGATCGTTCCGACTACCAAACTTTGACACCAGAACAGAAGCACATCTTTACTTCTAACTTGAAGTATCAGATCATGCTTGATTCTGTACAAGGTCGTGGTCCTGGTATGGCATTTATTCCTTACTGTTCTCTTCCTGAACTGGAAGCATGTATGACAGTTTGGGAATTTATGGAAATGATTCACAGTCGTTCCTATACATACATTATTAAGAACGTGTATCCAGATCCATCGGAAGTCTTTGATACTATTCTTGATGACGAGAACGTCATGCAACGTGCATCATCTGTAACTGCAGCATACGATGAGTTCATTAGTGATGCTCATCAGTATGACTCAAGTCAGATGTGGAACCTTGCAAGAGAAGGTCATACTACAGGTACAATTGAACGTAAGGAAATTAAAAGACGACTGTACAGAGCAGTTGCGAACGTTAATATTCTTGAAGGTATTCGTTTCTATGTCAGTTTCGCTTGCTCTTTTGGGTTTGGGGAGCTTAAACTTATGGAAGGTAGTGCAAAAATATTATCCCTCATTGCGAGAGATGAATCTCAGCACCTTGTCATTACCCAAAACATCCTTAAGAAGTGGGCAGCAGGCGATGATCCAGAAATGAAAGAGATTTCTAAGGAAGAGAAAGGATATGTAACTGAGATGTTCAAGAAGACAGTTGATGAAGAGAAAGCGTGGGCAAGATATTTGTTCAAAGAAGGTAGCATGATCGGTCTTAATGAACGCTTGCTTGGAATGTATGTTGAATGGATTGCTAATCGTCGTATGAAAGCGATTGATATTGATCCAGTGTTTGATGTACCTGCAAGAAACAACCCACTTCCTTGGACTCAGCATTGGTTGAATTCTAAAGGTCAACAGAATGCACCACAAGAAACAGAGATTGAATCTTATGTTGTCGGTGGTATTAAACAAGACGTAGATTCTAATACGTTTGCTGGTTTTAGTTTATGATTGAAACTTATTGGTGTGACGAGTCTGTCGTAGATGGCATGACTCGTCTTTTTAATGATGTAAAAGCAACTGGTAAAGCAATCAGACCTGGTACTGTAGGTCAGAATAAAGTACGAGAAGATTATAAGAAGTGTGTTGATCTATTCTTCAATGAGATCCCAGAGTCAGGTGTGCAGTATGATCCTGCATACAGAGACGAAGATTATCTTCAGTTTCTATTCAAAATTATTAGAGAGTATAGTGTAAAGTATCTGTATGATGAACCATTAGAGTTTCATAGTCCTCCTAAGTTTCAATTCTATAAACCTGGTGAAGCATTCTATGCCGATCACTTTGATGCTCTCGGTGTAGAGACACAGAACAGAGTAGTAGCATTTATCACCTATCTAAATACAATTAAAGATGGGGGAGGTACTTCCTTTATTTTTCAAGACACGACTGTAAAGGCAGAGAAATGCAAAACTATCTTATTTCCCGCAGGGTACACCCACCGTCACAAAGGAGAAGTATCCGAAACAGAATCAAAACTTATTATTACAGGGTGGTTTAGATGGAAGACATGAGTCAAAAGAAACCTTTAGACGAAGAGTTTCAAAGAAAAGCAGAAGAAAAATTTGAACAGATTCTTTCAGAGTTTGATGAAGGTCCTTTAATGTCAGAGGGTATGCAGTACCTCTGGGATCAAGGTAAGAAAAAAAGCAAAACTGTATCAGATGTTACAGAACAAGTTGACTAAATAGTTTTGTCATGCTATCATGACAATACGTTCATCTTGTTACAAACAAGACGCAAGTAAGTCGCGGAACGGAGCGTTCATCCCATGTTAGAACTCTTGATGTATAGTCAAATTAGTTGTGAGGGAGCAGCAGGAATTGCTGATCGCATCAAAGCTAATGAGAATATGCCAATCCCTGTAAGGGAAGAGTTAATCCAAGTCGTAAAGGAGGCAACTCCTAACTGTCCATGGGACGCAAACGACTAAAGGAACGGGCCTAAAAATCCAATTACTTTAGGAGTAAATCAATGACACAAGTCACTTACCGTGGCGTTAAGTATAACGCTGAAGAGTACAAAGAAGCTGTGCTTGCAGAAGCAAGTAAGAAGCAGCGTCACGATTTAATGTATCGTGGTATCAAAGTTGTAAGACCATTCGCATCTAAGAGCTAACTATGATAGCACTACAAACTGTTGGGATCGTATCCCTCTTGTCTGTGGTATTCCTATCCTTAGTTTACGGGGAAGTCCTACTTCTAAGAAAAGTTTAGAGGGAGGTTTGGGGGATGCTGAAGATCAAGTTTGAATTACACTATGATCTTCCCGAGTTTGATCCCGAGAAGCACGATCCAGATAGAACATTCGCGTTCTTAACATATCGTGGAGTGAACTATGCAAAGTGGGTCTATCTGAAACACTTTATCAACGGAAGCAACTGGCGTGTAACGTCTTGATTCCATTACAAACCGCCTTTCGGGGCGGTTTTTTGGTATAATAAATAAGTAAAAATAGCACAGGAGTGTCATGAAAATTTTTCTGGACTGCTCTGACGCCGAGCAAATCGCTCACCTACATAAAGACACAGGTCTCATAGATGGGGTCACTACCAACCCCACACTAATGAAAAAGTCTGGTAGAGATCCCAAGGAAGTGATCAAGGAGATATCCGAGACGCTGCCATGGAATTCATCTGTCTCCGCTGAAGTAGTTGGAGATAATGCAGATGATATGTTGGTTATGGCAGAAGAGTATCTTGAGATAGGTCCTAACATTACAATCAAAGTTCCTTGCACCTACGAAGGATTGAAAGTATGTAAAGAACTATCAGGAAACGAAGTACCAGTAAACGTAACACTGGTTTTTACAACTGCACAAGCGATTCTTGCTGCAAAGGCAGGAGCAACGTACGTCTCACCTTTTGTTGGTCGTGTGTATGATCAGCACTGGGATGGTGTTAAACTCATAGAGGAGATTGCCGATGTATTCGCAACACATAACGTCAAGACTCAAGTTCTCGCTGCTTCCATTCGTGAAGCACGTCAAGTCCCCCTTGCTTTTAGAGTGGGTGCTGATATCTGTACTCTTCCTGTCACCACTTTCTACGCTCTTTATAAATCTATGCTTACAGATAAGGGATTAGAGCAATTCAACAAAGATTGGGCATCCATCTAGTGAAAGAGGAAGACATTAAGAGAATGTATCCTCCATCTGGAAGAGGACAAATGAGGAAGATTGACATTGAACCCAGAATCTTCAACCTGAAACACGAACTCTATAACAACTACAGACATCATACAGATGACTGGCATGCAGGAGCACATTATGCCACCAATAGAGTTCTTCAAATTTTACAAGAGTATTATTCATGATTTTTGCGAGTTGTCCACCAGTTTATACTTTACCAGGTACTTGGACTAAGTGTAACGCTATCATCCCACACTACAATGCTGATCCTAATATCACACTTGCCATTTCTTTGATGGTAATTGTAGTATTACTAGCAAGTTATGGAGTGTACAGAGGATTTTTTAGAAACGAAGGATTGGAAGATCCTTTAGACGACCATGATGACTAAGGATAGAAATGAAAAAGTTCAATGAAATAACATTGAATATTAATGTCGCTGTTATTGATTTCTTATATCAGGGCAGAGACTATCAAAGATTCTGGGTGCTAGAGGAGATTGCAAGGGCACCCTACTTCGCTTTCCTAAGTGTGCTACATCTAAGAGAATCACTAGGACTACGAGGACCAGAACATATCTATTTGATGAAAGAACATTTTGCTCAAACATTGAATGAAACAGAACATCTGGAATATATGGAATCTTGCGGGGGTAGTGCTTATTGGATTGATCGCTTCTTCGCCAAACATCTCGTACTTGCCTACTATTGGATTAACGTGGTTTATTACTGGTTGGCTCCTCGGTCTGCATACCATCTATCATATGAAGTAGAATGTCATGCAGCAGAAACGTATCAAAAGTATCTACAGACTCATCCTGACGATGCTAAAATAGAAGAGATTAAAAACGATGAGTTACATCATTCACAAGAACTCCTAAATGCAATAGAGTTATTAAAATGAACAAGGTTGTCTTACTGGCATGTTTTTCACCTTTGATTGCCATCTACATAATTATGAAACTATCTGTATGGATCGCACAAGTAAATGCTGAAACGGATTATGTCAGAAAAGAACCTTTTCGCAAACGAGGACCCTATCTGGAGAACCCGTATGCAGATGTTGACGACAAAGAAGAGGAATATGGAGATCGCACAGATTATAGATAGTGCAATCTTTGAGTATTACTCAGAGAAAGGACTTCCTGTTCCTCAATGGAGACAACAAAAGAACCCACAGTGGTGGGTAGATTACCTTACTGACCTAGGATTAGACTCTAACAACAATGAGATTTCAAACTTTTAATGTCCGTGAAAGACAATTGCTTGCAGAAGCAGTCTGGAGACGCCAACGCTGCTTCATCGCAGGTGACAGACAATTTAATGACTTCGGTAAACTTCTTGATGAAGTGCTAGAAGGAATGGACTATATACCAGGTAAGGTTGTATGAAACTAACTCAAGAAATTATTGATCAGATCCAAGAAGCAATGTTACATACCAAGAAGGATGGTAGCATTAATTGGAAAGATGATGATAAGATAGAGGTTCAATTAGCAGGAACATTTGCTGCTGATAGATTCATTGTTATTAAGAATGTATCTAAGAATCCTTGGGTTCCTGCTGAACCTCATCCCAGATTTGATTATGAAAAAGGAGAGTGGAAAAAAGATGAGTGAAAGTAAAGAACGTATCATACAACGTATAGAGGAACTATCCATTCTTCTAAACGGAACTATGACAAAAATGGTTAGAGCAAACTCTACAGGTAGATCTAGCAAAGTCATAGAAATTGAATACGATATTGAAATTTAATCATGGAACAGTATAGAAAAACATTACTTCACCTATTAAAGGAACGAGCATACAAGCACGGTGAGTTTACTTTATCATCTGGTAAAGAGACTGAACACTATATTAATTGTAAACCTGTCACCTTATCTTGTGAGGGTAATGCTCTTGTATCTCATTTAATGATTGAGCATGTTGAATCTGATGCAAAAGCAGTCGGCGGTCTTACACTCGGTGCTGATCCTCTAGTGTGTGGTGTTGCACAGAAGGCATATTATTCAGGTAAGCATATTGATGCTCTGATTGTAAGAAAGAATCCGAAAGGATATGGTACAAAAGAAGTAATTGAAGGACACAAACCACCGAAGGGTTCTGTTGTCACAGTATTAGAAGATGTTACTACAACAGGTAGCAGTGCTCTCAAGGCAGTAAAAGTATTGAGAGATGCAGGTTATATTGTTAATCGTGTTGTTGCAATAGTCAATAGATGTGAGATGCCACATGATTTAGTATGGGACAAAAATAATTTAGAATTTGTTTCGTTATTTACATTAGAGGAAGTTATCAACGCAGAGTAATGCTCATACATGCAGCAGTATACCTTACCATTTTTGTATGTTTGCTTATAGGATTTGGATTTTTTGATCCATAATAAATATTAATAGCATTACATTATTACTTTGATTGATTATGAAAATCCTTGGACGTATTTGGAGTCCCCTTTTGATGGGAGTCTTATTCGGGATAACTACGGTTTTGTTTATAAGATTACCAATCTCTCCAACAAACGATGCTACGTTGGGAGAAAATATTTTTGGCAACACAGAACACCAAAAGGGAAAAAGCGAAAAGTTAAATCAGAAAGTGACTGGAAAAAATACTACGGGTCTTGTCCAGAATTAAAAGAAGACCTTAAAAAATTCGGTAAACAGAACTTCAAGCGAGAGATTTTAAGCCTACATACAACGAAGGGTCAATGCAATTATGAAGAGACCCGACAATTATTCAAACACAATGTACTGACGGAGGCAATGTCTGATGGCACACCACTCTACTACAACTCAAACATCCTTGGGAGGTACATGCGTAAAGACTATTTTCCAAAACATACTTGACTAGCGTCCCAGTTCTTGCTATACTAAGAGAGTTCTTGAGGACTAGGCATGACCGATTACCAATCTGATTTTGAAATCAACCAAGTTCACGTTGAACTGGATCTGTTGATTGATCAACTCCATGAGCACGTTTCCAAAGGTGCCATGCAGGATGGTTTTGTCCTGTCTAACCGTATCTCTGAACTCACTCACATGGTCCAGTAGCTCAGCGGAATAGAGCAACTGCCTTCTAAGCAGTCGGCCATAGGTTCAAATCCTATCTGGATCGTTACCCACTAGGGTAAGTCCACATCGCTAAAGAGATATGACAACTAAACAAAAGTTTTCATCCGTCCTAGATATTCTTTACCAAGCAGTAACTGGTGACGTAGCACTTGACTCCGAGTATCCTGTAATCTTCACAAATCTATTCAAGTTTTATGAGGATAGAGGAGTACAATTCTGGGGGGATGTGGAAGAGGATTATGCCATCCTTATAGACAAACTGGCACTTGATCTAAACTAACATTATGAAACTTGAAGTCCTCTTAGAGCGTCATCCATACCGTTACGTTCAGTGCGGTACGCTTGAAATCAATGGTAAACCTGATTATCGTATCCAGAAGTTCAACGACTGGACTCAACGATATAAGGACATGTATCTTCTTGACAACTCTATCCAATTGGATTACGCTATTGAGGACTTTGAGTATACTAAGTGGTTAGATCCTGATCCTGAAGTAGGATCATATCGTTCTTATAACTGACAATCATGTCCAAATACACAGAAGCAGAAATTGCTGCTCGCGATGCTGTCATTCAGGCACTGTATGATAACGTCCCCCAGAATACATTGACCGAATTGTGGCGACATTACCTCGGTCTGCGTACAATTGCTGAAGAAAGACCCAAAACCTTCTCAGTCTCAACTGAGTCCAATGTAGACTTGGACAATTTAATCGTTGGTAATGGGTTAGACTACCCCTATAATTTTGCTGATAATCCAGTCGCTGCAGGTGTAGTTGATTTTACTGGTTCAGAGGGTACAGATACCATCTCGCTAACTCTCTAAATAAAAATGTCTTTGCCATTAGACTTAAAACTAGATGGTTGTCAGCGCGACAGCGAAACATAATTCTAAAGGGGGTCGCAAGATCCCCTTTAATAATATCATGACAGAAAATTTTATCAGAACTTATTCAAACGCACTACCAGAACAGTTACTTAATACGCTGCTTCAAATGATTGATCAGCAAGTCATGTATTCGCCCAAGGCAAATACACGGTCTGATAAATTTAGAAGAGATAAGCAAATTGCAATTGATCCTTTTTGGCCTGGAATCGCAGAGGATGTTAATCAAGCATTGGTACAAAGACTTGCTGAGTATATGGATGACTTTCCATATCTACAGGATCAAGGACAAGATTGGTGGTCAGGAACTTGCATCTTACAAAAGACTGAACCCACGGAAGGATATCATGTATTCCATGCAGAGAATGCAGGATGGTTGAATAGACAGAGAGTCCTTGCATGGATGATTTATCTTAATGATGTAGAAGAGGGAGGAGAGACAGAATTTTTATATCAGAAGTTAAGAATAAAACCAAAGAAAAATACTCTACTAATCTGGCCAGGATCCTTCACACATTTACACCGTGGTAACCCACCGATGAGTACCAAATATGTTCTGACAGGATGGTTCTCACCGATGCAGGGTATGTCAAAGTTCAAGGTAACTGAACCGAACTAATATATGCGATAAGAAATACTTATCAGAAAAGGGGTTGACAACCCCTTTATTTTTCCTATATAATGTAACAGTTCTTCACAAAACTAAACATGACCGTAACAACTGAAAGCGGGAACCGTCAAAACATGTTCGCAAAGGAACCTCCAATGCGTGTCATGGACGTGTCTGTAACACATAATGAAATCGCTGAAAAACTTAATGGTCGTTTAGCCATGCTTGGTTTTGTAAGTGCCTTGATTTCTTACGGATTTACTGGTAAAATGTTCTTTGGAATGTTCTAACTGACTTATGCAGGAAATCCCTGACACAACTTTTCATTACAGAATTGATGACAACTGGGTTGACAGATCTGTGACAGATCTGTTTCAAGATAAGAGAGTAGTAGTATTTTCACTACCTGGTGCATTTACTACCATCTGTTCTACGAAACAACTTCCTAGTTTTGAAGAAGCATACGATGAGTTTATCTCTCTTGGTATTGATGAAGTCTATTGTATCTCCGTTAATGATTCATTCGTAATGAATGCATGGTTCAAAGATCAAGGAATTAAAAAAGTGAAAGCAATTCCTGATGGGAATGCATTCTTCACTGGTCAAATGAATCAACTTGTTCTTAAGAACAACTTAGGTTTTGGTTTTAGATCATGGCGATACGCTATGGTGGTCAACGACACAATCATTGAACAACTCTGGGAAGAACCAGGCAAGATTGATGATGCTGAAGATGATCCCTACACCACAACCGACCCCCAAACCGTACTCTCATACCTTAAAGAAAATGACACCTGAAGCAGAAAAGTTTAATGGATGGGCAGCAATGCTCGGATTCGTAGCAGCAGTTGGCGCTTATGCTACAACAGGACAAATCATTCCTGGCATCTTCTAATGAAAGAATTAGAAAAGGAAAAGGTTGTTGCTGAGAAACTTAATGGCAGACTTGCCATGCTCGGCATCATCGCTGGTCTAGGTGCTTACCTAACGACTGGTCAAATCATTCCTGGTTTTGTTTAATGAATAGACATCCAGTGCCACTCAAGTTTGTACCTTACATCTTTGCGATGGCACTGGCGTCTAGCACACTTACAAGTTCCTTCGTATTTTAGATATGTTAGACGCCGATTATCAAACATGGGTACAGACACTGTTGTTTCCGTTTATGCCTGTCATATGCACCTTCATTGTCAGTATTGTCATGCTCGGTGATCTTCCATTCAATGATGATGACGATGATGATGATGGTGGTGGAGGAATCATGTCACCTGTCTATAACTACGCACCCCAAGGAGCATAATGCAACACTTATTATTCACAACACTCATAGCAGCATACCTGTTCACAGGTATCGGATCAGCAGCATTCGCATGAAGCAAATATTTTACAGTCCTTATTACTCATTAATTGAGTTTGGTTTCTTTGTTGTTGTAGGCACAGCAGCAGGGATGTCAGGACTAATCTAATAAATAAAACATATCGTCGCCGCAGAGTCTTCCTTGCCAAATAACAAGGAGGACTCTTTTTATAAATAAGCATGAGTTTTGATTGACTATGAAAGACCCTAACAATGACATCAGGTGGGTAGCATCCCGTAAGGTTGACGGAGAGATTGAGTATCTTGTTACATCCAAACCTACTTGGAACCCAGACAAGAGATTCGCAAAGATTTTTGACGCACAGAAGGAAGCAAGAGCATTCCTCAAGGGTCTTGGTCTTAAGGGAACCATAAGAAAGTATTGACCTGATCGCACGACAGTGCTATACTCATGGAGTATTTGATTGAGCGCATTATGCTTGGAATCGTTTCGCTGCTTGCTGGTTTTTCGGCAGCACCAGAACCTCCTGTAGTCACTCCTATACCTATTGTAGAGAAGTCTTGGAAGTGTGAAGACTGCTCTCCAGAAGAACAGTATGTTCTTGCTGAACTACAAGAGCACACTCTTATTAATGATCGCAATGCCCTAGCAACTATCATGGGCAACATCAAACAAGAGTCCATGTTCAAAGCAAACATCTGTGAGGGTGGTGCTCGTGTGAATTACGAGGACTGTCATACTGGTGGATATGGTTTGATCCAGTGGACATCAATTGGTCGCTATAATAACCTTGGAAAATTCTGCACCAAGTATGGTTGTGACCCTAGCACTCTGGAAGGACAGACACGTTATATGATTAACGAGAGTGTCTTCCAACGCTATCTTCCTATGTTTGAAGGTGGTGGACAAACTGTTCAACAATACATGGTTCCTGCCTACTACTGGTTGGGATGGGGTATTGAAGGACAGCGAGAAAACTATGCTTATGATTATGTCAAGCGTCTGGATTGGGTATAATTTCTTACTTGACAAAATCCTGACACCTCTGGTATTATACATATTGTTAGAAAGCGTTACGAAATCGTAACAATTCAATCTTGCTCCCGCTAACCGAGACCTATGGGAGAATAAATTACGTCTCTAATACCTTCACCTGAGGGTGGTGAAGGAATATTTAATTCAGTGTCCCCTGCACTATTACATAACCCTTTTTTTCAAATGACAACTCTTTCACGTTCCAAACAGCGTGGTGGACTCCTCTCAGGTTGGGATGAGTTCTGCGAATGGGTAACATCATCAAACAACAGACTTTATGTTGGTTGGTTCGGTGTTCTTATGATCCCATGCCTCCTCGCTGCTGCTACATGCTTCATTGTCGCCTTCATTGCTGCACCTCCTGTAGACATTGATGGTATTCGTGAACCCGTCGCTGGTTCTCTAATGTATGGTAACAACATCATCTCTGGTGCTGTTGTCCCTAGTTCAAACGCAATCGGTCTACACTTCTACCCAATCTGGGAAGCAGCATCAGTAGACGAATGGTTGTACAATGGTGGTCCTTACCAGTTGGTAGTGTTCCACTTCCTCATCGGCATCACAGCATACTGTGGTCGTCAGTGGGAACTTTCATATCGTTTGGGTATGAGACCTTGGATCTGTGTTGCATACTCCGCTCCAGTCTCTGCTGCTATGGCAGTGTTCCTTGTTTATCCTTTCGGTCAAGGTTCTTTCTCTGATGGTATGCCACTTGGTATCTCTGGTACGTTCAACTTTATGTTCGTGTTCCAAGCAGAACACAACATCCTAATGCACCCATTCCACATGATTGGAGTAGCAGGTGTGTTCGGCGGATCTCTTTTCTCTGCTATGCACGGTTCATTGGTGACATCTTCACTAATCCGTGAAACTACTGAGCAAGAGTCTCAGAACTATGGTTACAAGTTCGGACAAGAAGAAGAAACATATAACATCGTTGCTGCACACGGTTATTTCGGAAGACTTATTTTCCAATATGCATCTTTCAATAACTCAAGAAGTCTTCACTTCTTCCTTGCTGCATTCCCTGTTGTTTGTATCTGGTTTACCGCTATGGGTGTGTCTACAATGGCATTCAACCTTAACGGTTTCAACTTCAACCAATCAGTTGTTGACGCTGGTGGACATGTAGTTCCTACATGGGCAGACATTCTTAACCGTGCTGGTCTCGGTATGGAAGTCATGCACGAGCGTAACGCTCACAACTTCCCACTTGACCTTGCTGCTGCAGAGTCTGTGCCTGTTGCACTTACTGCACCTGCTATCGGTTAAACGACGGTTGACATATGCCTTCACAAATGAAGGAATTTCAAAGACCCCCTCGGGGGTCTTTTCTTTTATAAATAAAATCAGCAAGAGTTAACGTGAATTTAGTATTCCATGTCCCAACTAAACGTAGGAAAGGTTAACGTCACTGGAGATGGCGTACAATATCCTCAATATACAAACAGTAATCGTCCGTCAGGAACTACTGGACTAGTAATCTACAATACTAGTGAAAGCAAACTCCAAGTTTACACAGGTTCTGAGTGGGAATCTGTTGGTGCTGATGAAGATACTGGTCCTGGTACTGGTGGTGTTCAGATCTCTAGGGGTAATAGATCTCAGAGACCTAACTCAGACTCTCCATGGAACCGAGAATCATTACTTAGATATAATACTGAGACTACATCTTTAGAATCATATTTTAATGTTTCTCAGTCTGGTTCTGGTGGTCGTGATGGTTGGTATGCAGTTGGTGGTAAGCAAATGGTCTACCACATGTCTGCAAGAACTGGTGCTTGGAACTCTTGGGACGCTAGATGGGGTACTACATATCAGAATGCTGACTACTATCAATATAAGTTTTACATTACTACTGCTGACCCGAATGGTGCTGACCGTTTCTGGTTGAGATACTGGAGAGCAGACAACAACCTTTCTACTAACGGTTACTACTTCTCTGGAGAATGGTGGCACTCCAATGACGGTGGATCTAGACAGAACTCTCAGAATAACTCTTACTGGCCTATTACCGTTGTTAACAACAACTCCTACCGTATGGCACCTTCTGGTGAGGGTGGTTATCAGGGTGAGATCTTTATGTCTAACACCCCTAACAACAATAACATGAACTTCTGGAACATGTATTGTAACTACAACTACTGGTCACAGCAGGAATGTGGTACTGGTTGGCAGGGTTGTCAGTGGACTGGTCCTACTCAGTCTGGTACTGGTTATCCGATCTCTGGTTTCAGAATCGGTCACCAAGATGGTAACAGTGTTCGTGCATCTAACAATGGTACTAACACAATCATCTCGGTCTTCGGTGTTGCTGGATCCGAAGCAAAAGAATGGTCTGGTTCTTGGTAATTTAACGGAGATACTACTACA
>Ga0163110_10000471_pt1 | contig 19200 bp, 15 predicted proteins | sample CRUFie1St17metaG_FD_108703 | JGI IMG/M metagenome (GOLD analysis project Ga0163110, IMG submission 108703) | Marine microbial communities from the Costa Rica Dome - CRUD Field 142mm St17 metaG | ecosystem: Environmental > Aquatic > Marine > Oceanic > Photic zone | place: Costa Rica: the Eastern...
AGGCTGCGCTGGCGGAACACTCGGGTGAGGCTCCCCTCTTCTCAAGGTAAAAATCAAGCCCGGGACCACAAATCCGCAGTCCCGGGCTTGATGGAAATGATCTGGCTACTTACCGGGGACCACCATGGTGGGCGGTGGAGTTGGGGCAGGAGCGTGCTGGTGCGAAGCGCATGAGGCGAGGGCCAAACCGGCCAAAGCCGTTAGGGCGGCAATAATTCTGGTGAGTTTCATGGTTAATGTGAGGTGGCGCCCCAGAGTATTCTGGGAGCCGAATAAGCCTGCCTGATTATCAGTCGCTCTTAAAGATTATTTTGCCGGGGCGACGTAACTTGGTGGGTCGGCCATTGGCGGGCCTTGGGAACAGGAGGAGAAAAGGGCGGCTCCCATAACGGCTGATATGCTGGCGATTACCTTAAGGAATTTCATTATCTCGCTGGTTTCAGTTACAATTTTTTGAGCGGCTGCAGTGCCGAGATCCTTGGAGCATAGGACCCGTCGCAGCGACCGCAAGAGTGAAAGCCTGCCCTCCCGCCCTGACACCGCAGATCCACTCCCCTCCATAAACGCGCCTTGCAGGAGAAGTATTTTGATCCGAATGGCACGTTTGAGACTAGACTAACTGTTGCTTTCCCATCACACCCAGCCCGCTATGTCCTATTCCCCTCATGTTGCCATCGCTGGTGCCACGGGCGCCGTAGGAGAGGAAATGCTCAAGTGCCTCGAACAGCGCAATTTTCCTGTCGGTAAAATTTCCCTTCTGGCCTCCGCCCGCTCGGCTGGCAGAAAAATTCTTTTCCGCGGAGAGGAGCACGTCGTTCAGGAGCTAGACCATGATTCCTTCAAGGGTGTGGACATCGCCCTCTTCAGCGCGGGGGGAGCTCTCTCTCTGGAATATGGCCCTTCCGCGGCAAAGGTGGGCGCAGTAGTCATCGATAACTCTTCCGCCTTCCGAATGGATCCAGAAGTGCCTCTGGTCCTTCCCGAGGTCAATCCCGCTGCAGCCCAGACCCGCCCGAAGGGCATTATCGCCAATCCGAATTGCACCACCATTATTACGATGATGGGTCTGAATCCATTGCACCAGAAATTCGGGTTACGCTCCATTATTGCCTCCAGCTATCAGGCCGTTTCGGGAAGCGGCCAAGCCGGCATCGAGGAGCTGGATGGCCAAGTTCAGGCACTCACCGAGGGCAAGGCTGAGATCCCACAAGAGGTCTACCCACAACAAATCGCCTTTAACGTCATCCCCCATGTCGACCAGTTTGTCGAAGGCGGCTACACGAGGGAAGAGCTGAAGATGGTCAATGAAAGCCGCAAAATTCTCGGGCTGCCTGACCTGAAGGTCACTTGCACCTGCGTGCGTGTCCCGGTCTACCGGTCCCATGCAGTATCGGTGACTGCCCAGTTCGCAACGGCCCCCAGCGTAGAGGAAGCGCGCCTCGCCTACCAAGGATGCCCCGGGATCCGGGTAGTAGATAATCCATCCGAGGCTCTTTACCCTACCCCGTTGGACACAACAGAAAAGGACGACTGCCTCGTAGGAAGAATCCGCGAAGATCTGGTGATGGAAAACGCCCTTGCCCTCTGGGTCGTTGGAGACCAGGTGAGAAAAGGGGCGGCCTTAAATGCGGTTCAAATTGCAGAATTAATCTGAACGGAACCTAAACATGAGGCCAGAGACTTCCTCGGATAGGATTGGAAGCTTGGGGAAAGCCCCTTTTTAGGTATTTTTATATAGTGTCTGACCTTAAGGCCTACCTCCGGAAGCAACAGCGCATCGTTGATACCGCGCTGCGCAGCTTTCTGCCCAAGCCGAGCGTCCGCCCTGCCACCGTTCACCGTGCCATGCGCCATCCCGTCTTTGCCGGTGGCAAACGGCTGAGACCCGTCCTTTGTCTCGCCGCAGCAGAAGCCTGCGGTGGCGCCAGCGAGGAGGCGCTTGCTCCAGCCTGCGCGGTGGAACTAATCCATACTTACTCTCTGGTTCATGATGATCTTCCTTGCATGGACAACGACGACCTGCGCCGGGGCAAGCCCACGACTCACGTCGCTTTCGGTGAGGGGGTCGCGGTCCTCGCGGGCGATGCGATCCTGACCGAAGCCTTCGCCATCATTGCCCAGACTCCAGAATGCAAAAGATACCGGACCCGCAACTACGTCACTGAGCTTGCGTTTTGCGCGGACTCCCGGCGCCTGATCGGAGGACAGATCATGGACTTGGAGGCCGAAGGCCAGAACCTCTCCAAGGCGCAGCTCGCCAAAATTCATGAAGCCAAGACCGCGGCTCTGTTAACCTCCTCGCTACGGCTCGGTGCAATGAGCGCCAACGCGACACCTAGGCGGTTGAAAGCCTTAACAGAATTCGGAAAGTCCCTCGGCCTCGCCTTTCAGGTGATCGACGATATTCTCGATGTCACTCAGTCGACCGCGACTCTTGGTAAAACTGCAGGAAAGGATGCTCAGGTAGACAAAGCGACCTACCCGGGAATCCTGGGTCTTGAAAAGAGCAGGCAGGAAGCGCAGAGGCTCACAGGAAAAGCCCTGAGCGCACTCGAGGCGCTGGGCCCTAATGCTACCCGCCTCGACGAGATCGCCCACTACCTTCTGGACCGCGATTTCTGATTACGATTTTCAGGCGGCTTAGAATCTGAAGGTCGCGTCCGCCTTGAGCGTCAGATCCGACCGCTCCAGCCCCAGTCCGCGGTCCTCCGCAAGGAGAGATTGATTGAGGACGAGAAAGATCGTCGACCCCGGGCGATATTCCCATCGGATTCTTGAGTTAAACCCAACCTCCCGGGAGAGGCTGTCATATTGTACAAGACTGGACCATCCAAGGTCCGGAGTGAGATTCCAGTTAACGCCAAGGCTCCCTACATGGGCATCGAATTCGCCTCCCCCGAGATCCACCCGATTATATTGGTACGTTCCCTTCATCCGAAAATGTCGATTCGGATTCCACTCCAGCTCTGCCGACGCCTTTGCCCGCCAACCATCGTAGAACTGCCCCGCTTCCACCGAGAACTCTCCCCAAACTGGGCGTGAACTTGTCGTCTCATACTCCAAACGTGCCTTCGTCCATGAATAATTTGCTGCGGGCACCGTGACGTTCCCGATATCAAAGTCCTCCAGAGGGCGGTCCACATCATGAGAAATCCGGAGGAACAATTCATCGGTACTGGCAAAGTCGATATTAAAGGGCACCACCCCGAATCGGACCGAATCCAACCCTCCCGAAGTGAGGGACGTAACTTGAAAATCCGCCCCCCTCGCGAGTTGCCGATACCACCCTGATCCTCCGGGCCGATCCTTTCGGCGCAGCAGGCCCGAGACGGTGCGAACACCAGTGCGCTGAACATACCCCATGGCCGGATTGAAATTGGCTCCGATCTCCATGTAACTCAAGGTCCCGTCCCAGCGATCGTTAGGATACGACACCTGAGCACCAAAGGCATAATCCGTTCCATGGCCGCCCCCGGTCGCCTCCGCGTAGTTTCCCAGAGCATAGAAATTCGCCTCGAGAATTTTGTCCTGAAGAAACTCGTTCGTCCGGTAAGTGAAGTCTAGCCCTCCAACATAATTATCCAGGCTGGAGGCGGGATTGCCTCCAGTGGCGATCACTCCCACCCGGGATTGTGCAAACACCTGCTTCGTCACCCGGGCCGCAAACACATCCTGCCCGTCCAGCCCGGACGAACCAGCCAACCGGGCATGCGTCAATCCAACATCATAATCCCCAAGTCTTCCTGCGAGCTTGCTCGCCAGTTGGATCGGGATGATCTCCCCATCGGCCAATCCAATCCTTCTCGTAAAATAAGGCAGGAAAGTTGGGCCTCGACTCTTCCTCTCCATTCCCGGGCCAAAATCATAGATTCCGCTATCCTCGAGGAAGAAATCCCTCTTCTCAGGAAAGAACAGAGGGAAGCGACTGAAATTGACAACCCGCTGATCAACCTCGGTTTCCGCAAAATCCGTATTGTAACTGAGGGTTGCAGAAAAACTCGGGGTCACCCGGTAGCGTATATTTGCCCCTACGTCTCCTCCGAGGCTATCTCCCTCACTCCCTCCACTGCCATACCGGCCCACAGCGTAGGGCGAAAGCTCCAATCCAAGACCCTGCCGCATGCCTCCTAGTCCCGTGATATCTCCCGCCTCAACTGCATTGTGAGATTTGATTTCGTCTTTCCATCCCGTCCAACGAACAGATTCGTTTTTCCTTCTAATTCTCCGGGACATGTTGAAGCCCCAGACTGTCCCCTCGGGATCAAAGCTCAGGGTTTTGAAGGGAACTGCCATTTCCACGAACCATCCTTCCTCCGTAATCGCCGCCTTCGACGTCCAGATCCCGTCCCAAGAAAAGTTTCTTCCCGTGTTATTGGTAATCAGGGCGTCACTCTGTGCCCCGGTGGGGTTCACAGCAAAGACGTAGCCGTTGCGCTGGTCATGGTAAGTATCAAAGAAGAGGTAAACGAAATCTGAGCCTGTATACATCCGGTCCCTGACCATCGAGCGAGCCATTACGCCACCGGGTTCAGAATCATAGCACCAAACCGCTACATAAAGATGGTCAAGATCATAGGCGATTGCGAACTCCGTCCGCTCCGTGGCTGGAGTTCCCCGGCCCGGGTCATATTGCCGGAATCCCCCGCCTTTTGGTGCTCGCTGCCAGGCCTCCTCATCCAAGAGGCCGTCCACTTTCAGGCGCTCTCCGGGCTCGAGTTTCAAGGCCGCTATTCTAGGCTTCTGTTCGGCATGACCCCCGGCCAGTGATCCCAGCCAGAAGACGGCTGCCAGGTAGTAAAAACCGCTCCTCATTCCTTTGCCCGCAAGATCGGATCCCTGCGGCGAGTGAAGACAACCCAGACCAGGCGAATGGTCAAGGCCGGGCGCTCAAACGGGGCAATTCCAGCACCAAGGAGGCAACATTCGTGCTTTCCCCACACCCCGGTCCCGGTTCAAGCTCTCTCCACCATGAAGCCTGTCTACGCTCTGTTCACTGCCCTCGTCTGTATCACCATTATTCCCGCTACAGCCGAGAAGGAGAAGGCCCCGGCTAAAAAAGCCCCGGCCAAGAACCAGCAAGCAGCGGAATCTTCGGCCAAATCCCCAGCAGTAAAGCCAGTAGATGGCGGTGCCGTAGAGAAAAAGTTCATTGGAAAATGGGCCCCTGATCCCAAAGCCATGATGAACGAGCTTCAAAAAGGACTTGGGGACGACCCTGCCGCCGCAGCAGCTCTACCTCTCATTGAAGCCATGATGCAGAATATGGCCGTGAGCGTAGACAAGGGAACGGTGACCATTCACGCCATGGGGGAAAAGCAGACCGCGACCTATACGATTACAAAGGTCGATAAAGCTGCAAACAAGCTCACCATGCAGATCACAGATGACGAAGGAGAGGGCGAAGGATCAGCCACCATCGAGGAGAAAAAGGATGGCAGCAAAACCCTCACCCTGGAAAAAGATGGGGAAAAGTTCATTCTGAACAGCATCACGGACTCAGAGTTCGAAAAGCGTCAGAATGCAGCGGCACAAGCGCCCCTGTTTCCTGGGCTCGAGTAACTACTCCCTAGTTCTTCGGGCGATTCCCGAGACAGAGAAGTTTCTCTCTCCTTTGATCGCCCTCAAATACTGCGACCCGGGCATAGATCCGACCCCCGCAAAACACGGGTGTCGCAAAAACCTGCCCCCCAATCTGCGCCTTGTGGGTAATCTTGAATTTTTCGGGGTCCGCATTGAACTTAAAATACTCCCCGTTCTCGTTGATGACATGTATGTCGCTCCCTACGAGAACAGGCGAGCTGGAAAAAGTACCGCCTAAAATACCTTTCCACTTTCGTTGACCCGTCTGGCAATCCCAGCACATCGCCGCGCCACCATCCATCACAGCGTAGAGGTGCCCTTTGGTCACCAGCATGGAAGGGACATAGACCCTGCTGATATTGCGCCAGACGACCTTCCCGGAGCCATTCCCTTCCACCGCGTGAACATGGTTCTTCGGCCATCCCCCGCTGATGAAGACGCGCTTCCCATCCGTCACCGGAGAAGTCACGGTTTCCTGAGTCGAGCCTTTGGCTTGCCAGAGCAACTTGCCCGTCATTGGGTCCAGGCTGATGACCTTCTCGCATCCGGAAATCACAAGCTGGTCCCGGCCATCGATCTTTTGCACGATGGGGGGCGTGTAATTCGGAATTTGCGGACGATCTACCTTCCATACGACCTCTCCGGTTCTGCGATTGAGGCCGAAGATTGCGCCGGCCTTTTTGTTATCTGCACACACCAGAAGCAGGGAGCGGTAGACCATGGGAGACGCTCCGTATCCCTGATGAACCGTGTAATCGGTAAGGCGGGTCGTCCAGACCTTCTCTCCCTTGAGATTCAGAGCGGTCGCGCAGGCAGCTCCATCATTCACAAAAGTGACGTAAAGCTTCTCCCCGTCATGAGCGGGCGAGTTATTCGCATGGGTCGCCTTACGATTGATCCGCTCTGGAAAATTTCCTGAGTGAATCACTGTCGTCCACGCCGGATTACCCGTATCCCGATCATACGCCAAAAGGGACTGTGTCTGTTTATCTTCGTCCGCGGTAACGAGATAAATATGCTCCCCCACAACAATAGGGGATCCATGACCCCTCCCCGGGATCGGCACGTCCCAGAGTGTATGCTTCGCAGGGTCAAGGGAGGCAGGAAGCTCCTGTGACGGTGCCGCATGCCCATTCCGATTGGGGCCTCTCCATGAAGGCCAGTCATCCTTCCCGGGAATATCAGGGCTCCCATAGCAAGAGAGAATTGGCCCCGCCATCAAAGCCACGGCACAGAAAAGGTTAGAAAACTTCATAGTCATGGATTCTGGGCGACACACAGGGAGATGCCAGCAAAAGCAAACAGAATCCCCGCAGGGTAATTCACCCAATGAGTATCATTAGGTGCACGATCGCTTTATGTCGGGCATCAATATGCTTCCAGAGAATCTGGTCCAGGACTCCCAAGACGATTTTTGTTTCTCCCCTCCCTCGTTAGGTGCACCGTCTAGCTCATGACCAAGCTAAGGCGCTATATCCTCGCCGGCCTGCTGACTATTATCCCACTGTGGATTACATGGCTGGTGCTACGCTTCCTCTTTCAGCTTCTGGCTCAGGCAGGAGAACCCTCCATAAGATGGATTGCCGCGAAATTGCCCGATTCGCTCCAGCTACTCATCGAGAGCCCGCTCTTCACGAATCTCTTTTCCATTTTGCTGGTTGTGTTGGCACTCTACGGGATCGGACGCCTGACGACCGTCGTGGTCGGACGCCGGGTTCTGGGATTCTTCGAAGCCGTCCTTGCCAAGATTCCTCTGGTTAACGTGATTTATGGGGCGGTAAAAAAGCTAGTAACGGTCCTGCAGGAAAAACCGGGTGGGGGTTTACAGCGGGTTGTTCTCATCGACTTTCCCTCCCCGGAAATGAAAACCGTGGGATTGGTAACCCGTGTTCTGAAAGATACCAACACCGGGCGAGACCTGGCGGCGGTATATGTTCCAACAACCCCAAATCCTACCTCCGGCTATCTTGAGATTGTCCCCTTGGAGCGAGTCACGTCTACCGAGTGGACTATCGATGAAGCAATGGCATTTATCATGTCAGGAGGAGCGGTTGCACCGGATACCATGAACTACGACGAGCCGCCCGAAATCGCGGCCGAATAAGAACATCCGTCTGAGAGGCCGTCTCTCGAACCAAAGTCCCACGAGGCAATCTTTTCCCCCTGCTCTTGCAGGGAGTAAGCCGTTTTGCTTAAATAGCAATAGCCCTTAAGTAATCCCTCCCTGTTGCGTTACCCATGATCTATCCCCTCCAGCCGCCAGAAAGCCAAGGCCATTGAGTCAGGATACGAACTTCGATCTTTCCCACGCTATGACGCCTAGCCCTTCTGATCCCTCCCGAGCCTCAGTAACGCTCTCCAAGGGACTGGCCATCGGGTATCACTCCATCCTCGCTACAGTCACCGAAGATATTCCTCTGAAGAATGGCACGCATTATCTTCTCGCTCGGAATGGGCGCGGCAAAACCACCCTTTTGAAAACTCTGGCGGGCCTTCTCCGCCAGCGGTCTGGTCAATACACAACTCATGGCCACTGTCAGTTCATCGGTGACGAGTTTTATTTCGATCGCGAGTTGAAATCCAAAGCCATTTTCAAGGCCCTCATCCATGAACCACACCGTGAAGGCGCACTCCAACTGGCCGAACAACTCGAGCTCGATATCGATAAAGAGTTCGGCAAACTTTCCTTCGGCAACCGGAAAAAGGTCGGGCTGGTCATTGCGGAATTTCGAATCCTAAAAGACCGCTCCAATCTCGTATTCTACGATGAGCCCTTCACAGGTCTTGATAGCCCGGCCCGGGAAGCCATCACCGCCCAGTGGCTCTCAACCAGCGGCCATACTCTGCGTATCGTATCATGCCACCCTGACTTTGACTCCATGGCGATGCCGAGTGCGCTTCTTATCAGCGATGGCGAAATTTTCCGCGGAAGCGATGGCAACCTTACATGGGCCGATTTCAAAAAGCGTCTTCGCTGATATCTTCTACTCCCGTTACCAATGAGTTCCCTGTTTCGACTGACGATCGCCACCATGCTTGCCCGGAAGATGTGGGTAGTAGTCCTCCTTGCATCCATTCTTACGCCCATCATCTTTCCTCTTCTTACGCCCTACGAAACCAATATCACGCTCCTCGAACCTGCCCGGGCTCAAACCGCCTGGACCTGCACATGGATCGTCGCGATTCTTTGGACCCTTTCCCAAGCTGCTCGTTTCGGAGAGAGCAACTCTAACAGCGGGATGGGGTCCTATTTTCGCTCCCAAGGTGTCGGGGCCCTGCGCCAGATCTTTGCGCTCTGGGGCGCCGTAATGCTCTCCCTCCTTCCGGTCGTCCTTATCTCCGTAGGAGTATGTCTGATCTTCGCGATGCCCGCCGACCCCAAGGAAGCTTCCATGTGGGTGTGGACCAACCTGCAATTCGCGACTCTTCTGCTACTCGCAATCGGACCCCTCGCCCTCCTCGGCGTCGGGGCCTCCAGCAGGTTCGGAGCTCTGATTGGCTACGTTGTTCCAACCGGGCTCTGCCTGTATGGGCTCTACGGGGTAACCTATCTCGGCATGACAATCCGTCTGAGAGACGACAACAAGATCCTTGAATGGCTCTACGCTCTCTCTCCCCAATATCACCTAGCAGATCTGACCCCCCGCCTGATCTTCAAGATGGGACACCTCCCTTGGCCTGAATTTTCAGGATTTCTGCTCTACTTTCTCGCTATAACCGTCGTGGCAAGCTCCCTCGCAACGCTACTGTTCCGCACCGACCCGCTGGGGAATTGAATCCAATTGGCTCGTTAGCAATGGCCCGCTCCACTCTCTTCTTTCTTCAGGTAGCCCTCCTGACCACCGGGCTTACCGCGTGGGGGCTTCAGGCCAGGAAGCTCCATAAGCGTGGGCAATTCACAAAGACACACAATCCGCTTCACCTGAAAGAGACACACAATCCGCTTCATCTGAAAGAAAGTCCTTTCGGGCGTACCCTTTCGCTCGCCATGCGCGGCCCGGTTGACGTCTACTGGCACCGGGGAGAACCTCATGAGCATCCCCTTGGGGAAGAACACTCCCACAGTCACCCTCACAGTCACCCCCACGACCATGGTCATGGTCACTCTCACGACCACGATGACGACGCCGGGATACCAGCCGGGCAAGACGAGGACCTCGACTATCTTGCTAAACTACTAGAAGACGAAGACCACGATCATGCGAACGATTCAGATGTCATAAATGCCGCTGAAACATCCAAAGGTCTCCGGCCCCTCCTCCTCGACAGGATTGAGACCATGCGTACAGCCTACAATTCGAGAACGAATCGTACCGCCGAATCACGTCGCCACAAAGCCTACATCATGGGCGAGACAGAGAAGAGACTTAAGGTTGGCTACGAGATGGATCCGCGGAACCCTTCCGCATACGGTGCCTATTTTCTCTTCAAAAGCGAAGCTCTGGCAAGAGTGGAAGGACAGGCCGGAGAGGGGCTGGTCATCCGGAACCGCCGGGACGAAGCCCGCCGCCTGGCCCATCGCACTCAGCACTACTGCTGGAACTTTCCCACCGAGGCGCCAGCAATGATTACCGGGGCCTCTGCCGCCCACGATTGCCTGCAGCTGCTGTCGGAAGATCCGGATCCAGATCTGAACTCCGTCCGCTTCTACCTTAGTCGTCTGAATCTCATGCTGGAGAATTATGAAGCCATCAGGGACGCAATGCTGGAAGATAATAGCTGGAAACTCTTTCCCGCTCCTAGAAGGTCTGAAATGGAAAAGACCCACTCTCTGATAAGAGCTCTACGGCAGGCAGATATTCAATATTGGGGTAAGCGCCTCAGTCAAACGGCCCAGCCGTAACCCAGAAGAACCTCACGCCGAGCACTACTTGACTAGCCGGCTGGCTTCAGACCTGTTTCTTTTGCGCCATCTGGGCCAATCCTCATCAAGGAGAACCCGCGCATAGGGGCCCAGCCATGAATATCCATTCCGCCTCTCATGCGGAATCTCCGCCAAGCTCGCTCTTGGAACACCATCGCGACCCGAAAAGATGGGCTTGTTCGTATGCAAATCATAGAACCGGGCCCAAAGTGGGGGGGCGCCCAGATCCCTTACAACGACGGTATCGAAACCTCCCGGTTGACTCTCCTCGACCTTTCGCTCCACGCGAATGCCTGTGAGTTCTACGCGCTTGAACCAAGCAACCGCGCCCTCTATGGACTGCTTCACGGCGAGATCCGGGTTTTCGACCCGCATGAGGAAGCGGACGATACCAACAGATTCACTGCCACTGAGTGAAGGGAGCTCATAGGATCTGCCGCGACAGGGCGCAAGAGTATGACGGTCATGCTGGGCACACCAACTGGCGGGAGCCCCATCGACCAGAATCTGGCTCTTTAAGACACAGGAGATTCCCCGCTTTACTGCGCTTGCTGACCGTCCCCGCACAGAAGAGGGAACAAAGTCGAAGGGCACATTGTTATCAGCGATGTCCTTGAGCAGGTTCATCACCCCAACCATCGCATTGTCATTGAAGGTCACCTCCCGGGCATAGCCCCGACCCTCAGGAAATTTCTGGGGCCACCCCCCGTTGTCCAGCTGACCCTTTAGCAGGTAGTCAATACCCCTTAACGCTGCAAATTTAAGCTTGGGCTCTCCTGATGCGTCGAAGGCTGCAGCGAGCAGACGAATTTCGGTATAGGTTGCCCCGTTATCGATGGTTGTGTCTGCTTCCGCGCGTTGTTTCTGGAGTTGCCGGTGCTCGTTCGTGGTCAGAATTCTCTTCCGGTCATAGTTTTTCGGCCAACCCCCGGAATGACGCTGATACGCGAGAACCGTTTCCAAGACCGGCGCATCTTCTGCACATGCACATGACCAGAGTCCGACGATTATTAGAAGAGTCCGTCTCACGCCTGGTCTGCTTTCAATCTTTGCCTCCCGGAGACACCTCATAAAGCGCCTCCCCGTAATGAGGCTTCAGGGGCCACTTATCCGTGCGGAAGGGGTAGGCGGGAAGCTCCTTTCCATTCATCAAGGACCCCAGAGGTAGATTCGACCAAGCGTATCTTACGGCAACAGGGGAGGTAACATCATCAGACCAGACCTCTACCACCGAAGGAACATCTCTGCCACCAAGCACCCTAGCGTCAGCGTGGTGAAAAATCCGGTCCTCCCCTGCAATGTAGAATCCCCGGGCATCAGCGCGCTCAAGTCGGAGGCCCTGATCGCTGCCCTCCTCAAAGGTGATGCGGATCCTGTTCTTTTCCTTTTCCATCGATTGGTAGACCGGCCCCTGCCACTGCAACGGTTTTCCTCGAGTAGCATCCATCGCTCCATGAACCTCTGAGAGAGCCCAGCGAGCCGCCCGATCGCCCACCGGAGACTTTCTGCCCGGGTGAATACTACTGTTACTATTTGCATCAAAACTGACAATTAAACCTGCATTCGAAGTAGCACGCCATGTGTTGAACTGTACCTCCCGAACGATATTGGTATGATGGTTCATATCGTAGGTCATGGAGCGCCGGGTGCTCCACCCGGCAATCTGAATGATGCCGAAAGGGAGCTCATCGTTACGAAACAGCCTCCGCCAGTCGGAGATCACCGCAGGAAAGGTTTCACGAAAAGGAATCCAAGTATCCCCAAAGGAGTTGTTTTCTCCCTGATAGAAAAGAACCCCCCGAAGGCTGAGCCCCGCCATTGGCATAATCATCGCATTGAGCGGACCAGCCGGAATACGACCCTCCGCCGGATTCTGGTAATTCCTTCGGTTTGGCCTGTCGGGTGGATCCTTCTCACCCCGATCCCGCGCCTCCTTGGCCAGAGCCTCCCATTGCTTTTGGGCTAGAGCAAAGCGCTCGGAAGCTCCCTGCTCCCCACCTTCTGCCACCCATTGCCGGCACTTCTCATCATAGGCCTCCAGATAGGATTTTACGGTAGGCAAGGTCTCCAGAGTCTTCCGGGTTACCCAGTGCTGAGCCATCGTACCTCCCCAAGCCGCGTTAATAAGCCCAATCGGAACGTCCAGGTGACGATGCAAACGCTGCCCGAAGAAATAGGCGACCCCGGAACAATCTCCCGCCGTCTCCGGATTACACTGCAGCCAGACTCCATCCCCCTTCTCCCTTGGGAAATTCTCCCGTGGTTCGGGCGAACCCTCAGGCCGAATCCGGAGATAACGGAGACCCGGAGAGTTCGAGGAGGGAATTTCCAAGTCCGCATCACGAGAGCTCCGCAACCTCCACTCCATGTTGCTCTGCCCACCACAGAGCCAAACATCTCCCACAAGGACATCCTCGAAGACGAGAGTCTCCTCTGCACTTTTCACAGTGAGGGCCTGACCGGAAGACTGGGCCGGCATAGGTGCTAACGCGACCTCCCACTTTCCCTCACTATCGGCGATAGCTGCGCGGCTATTCCCAGCAAAAGAAACCGTGATGGTATTGTCTGCCTCCGCCCGGCCCCAGATCTGGATAGGCTTATCTCTTTGAAGAACCATTTGGTCTCCAAATATATTTGGCATTTGTAATTGCTGACCAGCATCAGCTCTGGAGCTGACCAGCATCAAGGCTGCGCAGAGGCTGAATTTAGTTGAAGAACAGAGAAATTGGAAAATGCACATCGCGGAGAAGAGGTTGGGGGTCTTGGCTTTCAAAACGGTTTTATACGAGACTGGGCCTCATTCGAAGGCAGCCCCATCAGACTAGAGCAGATTACCCGGCACTCATGGTTGTAACCGATACAATTACGCTATCATGCACCAGTATCTGATCACAAGGAGCCTCCGCTTTCTTACTCCAGTATGCGCCCTCAAAATGCTGGCCGCTGAACATCGTATCTTCTCTCGACTTCTTCCGGGGACCCCCCAATCTCAACCTTGTGTCACCCCTCATCCATGCTGCTGACCAGCTCCGCGCGGCCCTGCGACCCCTCACATTTTCCGACCCTGTTACACATACCTACAACCCCCTTGAATACGCCTGGGAGCGGCATTGCGATTATCTTGAGCGGTTCGGCCAAGGCCAAAAAAGCGTGCTTCTCCTGGGAATGAACCCAGGGCCCTTTGGTATGGCGCAGACGGGCGTGCCCTTTGGTGAGATCCCTGCGGTCCGGGACTGGATGGGCATCTCTGGATACGTTGGAAAGCCAGACCCTGAACACCCCAAGCGTCCGATCACTGGATTTTCGTGTGAGCGGTCAGAGGTGAGTGGGCGCCGTCTTTGGGGGCTTTTCGCAGAACGTTTTCCGGATCCGGATAAATTCTTTGAAACCCACTTCGTAGCCAATTACTGCCCACTTGTCTGGATGAAGGAAACTGGGGCCAATCTCACTCCTGACAAGATCCCGGTGGAGGCAATGAAACCCGTCGACAAGGCCTGCCTGGAACATCTCGAAACTGTCATCGACCTGCTCAAGCCTGAATATCTGGTCGGAGTTGGCGCCTACGCTCAGAAGCAATTGGCTGGAATCGCAGAGAGGATTGATCCCGTGCCAACCGTAGGAAGAATTCTGCACCCAAGCCCTGCCTCCCCGGCCGCGAACAGGGACTGGGCTGGCACAGCAAAGAGCCAGCTCCAGGAGCTGGGAATCTGGTAAACAGGCCTCACAGGCCCCTCACCGGAGAAGGTTCCAAGCGCTGACCAGAGCCTGAAGACCTGCCATTTCAATCGACGGGTCAATCCCTGCACCCCAGATCAGGCGGCCATCATCATGTTTCAGTTGCACGTAGGCTGCAGCGTCAGAGCTGGACCCATCCCGAAGAGAATGAGATCGGTAGTCGGTGAGAACGAAGTCCTTCTTCCCGTCTTCCTCAAGAGCATGGACGAGGGCATTAATCGGGCCATTCCCATTTCCGGCGATGATTCTCGACTCATCATCAAGAAGGACCTCAGCACGACAACTGACCGTGCCCCGCTGACCAGGCTCCTGTTCGAGCTCGTAACTGACGACCTGAAGGGGCTTGGCCACATTGGCAAAATACCGGAAGAACGCGTCCTTCACCTCCGCAGGATTCAGCTCTCTGCCAAGCTGGTCCGCTAAATCATAGACTTGCTTGCCGACTTGCGGATGCATCGTTTTGGGAAGTTCAAACCCGTATTCGCGATCGAGAATATAAGCCACTCCTCCCTTCCCTGACTGCGAATTGATTCGAATGATCGCCTCATAACTCCGGCCAATGTCTTCAGGGTCGATCGTCAGGTAGGGGACTCCCCATTTTATGGCTTCTTCACTCGCCTCCGCAATATCACTCTTGCGCCTATCGAGTCCCTTCTTGATCGCATCCTGATGACTACCAGAAAAGGCGGTAAAAACGAGCTCTCCCGCATAGGGCTGACGATCAGGAACCTCCATTCGCGTGGTGCGCTCATAAACTTCCCTGATTCTCGGCAAATCAGTAAAATCAAGGCCAGTTTCGATCCCATGACTGTTCATGTTCAGTGCCGCGACCACGATATCTAGATTCCCGGTTCGCTCCCCGTTACCGAACAGGGTGCCCTCAACCCGGTCTGCTCCCGCCAAAAGGCCGAGCTCAGTAGCTGCGATTCCAGTTCCTCTGTCGTTGTGCGTATGAAGAGAAATCTGGACACTTTCCCTCTCCTTCACGTTCCGACAAAACCACTCGATCTGATCTGCATGAACGTTTGGGGTGGTCCACTCAACCGTTGCAGGGAGATTCAGAATGACCGGCTTAACAGGTGTCGGCTGCCATACGTCCATCACCGCCTCACACACCTCGAGCGCAAACCCAAGCTCCGTATCTGAAAACGATTCCGGGGAATATTCGAGGTCTACATTGGTGCCCGGCACAGTTGGGATCAACTCCCTGACCATCATGGCTCCGTCAACGGCCATTTGCCTGATATCCTCACGGCTGGCATCCCCGAATGTGATCCGCCTTTGCAAGGGGGATGTCGAGTTGTACATGTGGACAATCGTATTCTTTACCCCATCAATCGCTTCAAATGTTCGCCGAATCAGATGTTCTCGAGCCTGTACGAGAACCTGAACCTTGACCCCCTCCGGAATCAGGTCTTCGTCGATAAGCCGCCGAAGGAAAGTGAATTCGGTCTCCGAGGCCGAGGGAAACCCTACTTCTATCTGGGTAAATCCGACTTCTACCAACAGATCAAACATCTCGAGCTTTTCCTCCACGCTCATCGGCACCGGGAGGGACTGGTTGCCGTCCCTCAGATCCACGGAACACCAGACTGGAGCCGCAGTAATTGTCTGGTCGGGCCATTGGCGGTCCGCTAGCCCAACTTCAGGAAAGGGCTGGTACTTACGGATCTTTTGTTTCTTCATGATCAGATTGGATTGGCTGATAATTATCTTTTGGCACGGTCTTGGCAAACGTATCGGAAACGGTTCGCCCCGTTATGCAGGAGAAATTTCCTGGGCCAAGAGAGACGGGCAAGGACTAGCGTCCAAGCGGCGACACAAGAAGAAGAGGTGCTAGGGTCCAACTGTTCACGGCCGGCAGGATTTGCACGGGGTGCTGGCCCTGTCGAGGGAAAAGGGTTGTGCCGTGCCTCTCTTCCTCAATTCATCGCTGCATCTTTCGGACCTAGGAATAGAAAAACCCCTCTTTGCTTACCTGCCGCCTTGCCGAATCGCTCTGCATACCTTTGCGTAAGGGCAGACCATATGGTCTGCGCATGAAAGATTCTCCCCGGCTTCTAGCCTCAAAAATCATCCACGATTTCGAGCGTGTCCTCGTCGCCTTCTCCGGAGGGATCGATAGCACTCTGGTTCTGAGAGTCGCTCGCGAACAACTCGGAGACAATGCGGTAGCCATTACCGCCGTATCCCCAAGTCTCGCTCAAAGCGATTTAGAAGCCTCCCGGAGGCTCGCCGCTGAGATCGGAGTCGCTCATGAGGTGGTCCAGAGCCGAGAAACTGAAGACCCTCGCTACCAGCGTAACGACTCCCAGCGCTGCTATTTTTGTAAGACCAATGTCTATCAGTGCCTGATCGACTACGCAAAGGCGGAAGGCTTCAAGTGGATTCTCGATGGCACTAACGCCGATGATCTCGGAGACCACCGTCCGGGTCTGCGAGCTGCAAGAGAGCACGGGGTCCGCAGCCCGCTTCAAGAGGCCGGAATCGGCAAGGGGGAGATCCGCGAATGGGCACGCCAGCTGGGCCTCTCAAACTGGAATCGACCAGCCAACGCCTGCCTCTCTTCCAGAGTGCCCTACGGCTCGGAGGTCACTCCGGAAAAACTCGCACAGGTCGAACAAGCTGAAGCCTCACTCCGGTCGCTGGGATTTCACGAGCTTCGAGTACGGCATCATGACCAAATAGCTCGTATCGAGGTGAGCCAGAATGAGCTCACTCGTGCCGTGGAACAAGGCGATCAAATTACAAAGGCGATGAAGGAGGCGGGATTTTCCTATGCCGCTCTCGACCTCGCAGGGTTCCGGTCGGGGAGTATGAATGATGTCCTCAGGAAAAAATGAAACCCGAACGCATCGAACAACTACTCAATCAGGTCGCAACCGGAGAGGTAACCGCCGCCAAGGCGCTGGAAGAGCTCCGGGACCTCCCGTTTCAAGATCTTGAGCACACAACCATCGACACCCACCGGGAGCTCCGGCAAGGAGCGCCCGAGGTCGTCTTCGGTGCAGGAAAAAGTGGGGAGCAGTTGGTTGAAATCCTCGACCGAATTTACCAGAGCCATCAAAGAGCCCTTGCGACCAGAGTCTCCCGTCGCAAGGCCCGCATTGTGGAAGAAGCACTACCTGAAGCCCGCTACGACAGGCTTTCGCGCCTTCTCGCTCTGGGACAACGCCCAGAAGCAAAAGCTCATCCCTACGCGGTTGTCGCCTGCGCAGGCACCTCCGATTTGTCTATTGCGGAGGAAGCATCCCAGACCCTCGAGTTCCTCGGCCACCGGGTGGAGCGCCTCACGGATGTGGGAGTTGCCGGTTTGCACCGGCTTCTGGATAAGCTAGAGCCTCTTAGAGAAGCGGGAGTAGTAATTAGTGTTGCCGGTATGGAAGGGGCCCTCACCAGTGTCATTGGAGGATTGGTCGCCTGTCCTGTCATTGGCGTTCCCACCAGCGTGGGATACGGGATCTCGAGAGGGGGTGAAGCTGCCCTGCACGCGATGCTTTCCTCGTGTGCTTCTGGTGTCTCAGTAGTCAACATTGATAACGGATTTGGCGCCGCAATGGTCGCCAGTTCAATCATGCGATCTGGCGGGAAACACGCCGGTTGAGGCTTTCCTTCAGCCCCAATACCCTTTCCAATCTTCACATGCGCACGGCTTACTTTGACTGTATTGCAGGAGCAAGCGGGGACATGATGCTTGGAGCGCTGGTAGATGCGGGCCTACCTGCTGACAAACTGGAGGCCGAGCTCTCCAAGCTTCACCTGAAAGACTTTCACCTGCATATCAATCGCGTCTCCAAGAATGCCTTCAGCGCAGTCAAGGTCGACGTCCATGTGCATGACGATGCCCCCGAGCGTCACCTCGCCGATATTGTAAAGGTCGTTGAGGACAGCTCCCTGTCCGCGCAGGTCAAGAAAACCGCTACTCGTATCTTTACCCGGATCTGCGAGGCAGAAGCTGCAATTCACGATTCTACCGTCGATAAGGTCCACCTTCACGAGGTAGGTGGGGTCGATGCCATTGTCGACGTTTGCGGCACCCTCGCCGGACTTGAGGCTTTGGGTATCGAACGGGTTCGCGTTTCTCCATTTCCTCTTGGCCGCGGCTTTGTCACTGGTGCCCATGGACAGATCCCCCTCCCTGCTCCTGCAGCTCTGGCGTTAATGAAAGGCTGCCCTGTCGCTGGCAGCACCATCGATGCTGAACTCGTCACTCCGACTGGTGCCGCAGTTCTCTCGGAGGTGGCCGATGGATTTGGTCCTATCCCTCCAATGGCCCTTAACTCAATCGGTTACGGGGCCGGATCCAACGACCTCGAGATTCCGAACGTCCTCCGCCTTCTTCTGGGCGATGCCAGAAGCGGGTCCCACCTTCTCACTGAAACCCTGATACAACTCGAAACGAATCTCGATGATGAGTCTCCCGAGCTGGTGGGCCATCTCTCCCATCTCCTGATGGAGGCAGGAGCTCTCGATGTCTCAGTGCTTCCTGCCCAGATGAAGAAAGGCCGGCCCGGAATACTCCTTCAAGTTCTTGCTAAACCACAGCAGGCCGACTCTCTGGAACACCTCCTCTTTCATGAGAGCTCTACTCTCGGGGTCCGCCGCCGAGAAGTACAACGCAATTCACTGCCCCGTCGCAGCGAGGTAGTTAAGACCAAGTTTGGTGACATTCGGGTTAAGATCGCGACGCTACCAGGCGGGCAATCCCGGGTGACCCCGGAATATGAAGACTGCCGGGAAGCGGCCTCCAAAACCGGAACTCCAATCCGGGAAGTATACCACCAGGCGGAGCACGAAGCTGCCCACGCCCTGAACCTTCCCCATTCTCACGAAGGGCATGCTCATTGAAGGAAAAGGCTCCAAAGCAATGAGCCACTTGCTCTTTTCCGTTCCCTCTTCCATCTCGGGGTGTAGGGTCAGGCCGTGCTTCAGATAGTCTTCAACGTGATTAGCGCTGCCGAGATCTCCCAACTCGACACGCTGGAACAACTCGAGCTACTTGACGAATTCAAGGTCAAGGA
>Ga0163110_10000473_pt1 | contig 19158 bp, 18 predicted proteins | sample CRUFie1St17metaG_FD_108703 | JGI IMG/M metagenome (GOLD analysis project Ga0163110, IMG submission 108703) | Marine microbial communities from the Costa Rica Dome - CRUD Field 142mm St17 metaG | ecosystem: Environmental > Aquatic > Marine > Oceanic > Photic zone | place: Costa Rica: the Eastern...
ATGAATCTGTAAACAAAAGTAAACATTCCTTCTGCACCATCAGGATAGAATACTTTTGAGAAGGTATAATTCGCAACGCCTCCAATCTGCAAAGGCTGTATGGAGCCACTACCATATTCTTCTCTGTCATTGAAACAAGACGCTTCGTCTTTGTCTCCTTCACAAACGAACATTTCAATTCCTCTGGGTTGAGTATTGTAGAAGAACCCGGGATTCTTAACTTGAACTTCGAACGAAACAGCATCCCATGATGACAAATAGATACCATCTCTAGGAGAAATCGTGTCTGAAATTTCATAATCCCCGCTAACTGCAGCAGCAGCATTAGGCGCCAACATAATCGCACTCAAAGACGAAAATAGCAGCAGCGCAACCAAGCCTATACTCTTCTTCGAAGAGACCCTGTTAGACACAGCATGCGCACTGGACATCATGTTGGCCTAGCATCCGTCCCTCAAATATCAATCGGTGACTAACGTCGGTTTTGCAGGGATTGTGGATAAAACATAATGTCCCAACGACATACTATTTACTATTCTACGCATCCCGCAGTTTATGCAGGGGAGTCGGGTCTGGCGGGATTCTTCTGACAAAGAAGACGGTGTTGTTGCTGTAGTCGAGTTTCTTTCTGCCTTCACACTGTTTTTAATGATACTAACCGCCTTCATGTCGCTAGCCCAGCTCGAACTGGGTAGTAATGATCCATACTCAGATTTGGTTGATCGCTCGGCTGTCGATGGTTTAGATCGACTAACAAATGGAGAAGGTTGGTTTGTACCATATGTGGATGGTGAGAGAGACCATGCTAATTCAACAAAAGATTGGCATAAACTACATGTCATTGATTTGTACAATGGAGTCCTACAACCTGGAATAATCAGTCAAGGAATTCTAGATTTAGAGAGAGTTGACGCCTTGTCAAATGTAAGTATAGACTCCATGACCTCTGGATTAGGACTGTCGGATGACTTACAGGTCAGATTATTAATTCAGGTGCAAGATTCACCTAACTCGTCAAGAATCGGTGAAGTTCTCTTCGATGGCGGTTCTGACAGAACCACAGCATCGAAATCATCAGTAGCCAGTAGGACATTCATCAGCGGTAGTGACGTTATTTCGGTTAGTTTAGAAGTGCACGATGGCGGTAAGGCCCCTAAGGTTCTACGAATAACAGAATTTTCACCTCGACCATCGGGAGGTAGTCCAGAGTGGATAGAGGTGCAAAATTACAACGGCTTTGCGATTTCTTTGAAGGGTTGGTCATTCGAAAGAAGCGGTACATCTGGAACTATAGATTATCTTTACAAAGAGGGAGTCATTCCTGGAGGGGAAGTTGCATTATTCTCTGGAGACCCATCCTCACAAGAGATCGGTAATGCAAGTGTAGTGTATGATTTGGGATCAACTGGATTCCTGGGAGTTGGGTCAGTAAGTGGCCTAGACGACAACACTGGGAGACTACGAATGTTGTTTGCTGAAGAGGATGAAGGAGAAGGAACTCAAGTTTCGAAAGTAGAGTGGGGTGCATCTACAGGGATATTACTAGACAATACGATTGTTTGGAATGGCGGCCCACCTTCACAAGCATCATCTTGGAATTTGTCAGATTCGCCTACACCGGGTGATGTCTGAATGATTTTGGCGTATCGTTCATTTAGTGCGATTGATTGGGACTAGTGTTACCCATGCAGCCATCCACTGTTTACACTCGCGACCGTTGTATCACGGGTATACATGGAATGGACGAAATCCTAAGGGGTGGAATACCGTATGGTTCCACTGTTTTAGCAGCGGGAACATGTGGCTCCGGAAAGACCACACTAGGAATGGAATTCTTGGTCCGTGGCGCACTTGCGGGAGAGGCTTGTGCTCACTTTACTGCAACTGAACCTAGCGTAAAATTGCTGGAGAATATTAGACAATATGCCTTCTTTGACATGAACATGATAGATAGCGGTTTAATCAACGTGTTCGATATGGACGTTCTTTATTCATGGCTGGGCTTGGACAAAGCATCCTTTGATTTAGATGACGTACACGCTTTAATCAAAGCAATTGTAGACATAGTAAACACAATCGGTGTTACGAGATTAGTAATAGACTCAGTTACGACGCTTTGTTACAAAATTAAAAGCGAGCAATTGATTCGTGATTTCTTGTTTACACTAGGTAAAAAACTCGCAACATTGGGTTGCACGACTATTTTGATTTCTGAGATTACCTCAGCTACCGAAAATGCTCATTGGTCATCATTTGGTGTAGAAGAAGCAATTGCAGACGGTATCATTGTAATGGGAGACGTAGAGAGAATGGGTCATTTGTTGCGTTTCTTACAAGTAGTCAAAATGCGAGGAACCGCTCATAGTCGTGCGAAGCATGCAATCGAATTAACTCCCTTGGGAGTTATGTTAACACCTATGCTGAAATGGGGTGCTGTTAGTGATAAAACCAACAGATGGGGGTCATGACAATGTATGAATTAGATCAAAGAATCGCTGAGCAACTGACTGAGGTTAGCCTAAATTCATCAATACAAGTTAGATGTGGAAACTCAAACTCTTTCATGGTAACAGCATCCACAATGATTCCTCTTATGCAAATGTTCGAGATGGGAGGGGTATACATTTGCGCCACAAGAGGTGCTGTTGAAATTATCGAAGCTTTCGAAGCGATTGGAGTTGATGTTTCAAACATTCAATTTGTCGATCTTGTGTCATCTGGAATTTTGGGTGGAACCGAAGTCCCATACAGCAACATAACCTTCGTAGATAGCCCAATTATGCTAGAAAGCGTTCTACTTAGAACCCTTTACATTTTGCGAATATCCAATAATGAGAGAAACTTTGTTCTCATAGACTCGGTTAATGCATTAGCAATTTACAACGAGGAGAGAATGTTGGCAGAGTATCTCCACACGTTCATCAATACATTCCGGCAGAGAGAAGTTTTGTCTGTTATACTAAACATACCCGACCAAGTTCCTCCAACAGTATTGTCTAACCTCGACCTGTACTGTACAGATCTAATCGACCGGGGACAAGTTGTAATTCATTAAGGGTGATTTTAGATGAATAAACAAATAAAATTCAGTCCTGACGATGAAGAATTCTTTGGTAGCGTTGGAAGTTTTGGCGTTCCAAAATTTGACAATGCAATGAACGGTGGAGTTCCTAGAGGTTTCTTGGTAGTTGGATTTACAGAAACAGGTTCTGGTTCCGAATTATTTGCAAAACAACTAACCTCACCAGCAGAAGAGCCAGATAATACAATTCTAATCTCAACAAATGAAAGCCAGCTTGAAATTGCCAGAGTGTTCAAAAAATATAGTTGGCCAACTGATATCGGAGTTAGAACTCTTGGTGAAGAGTATAATGCGAGGGTACTCGAGAAGGAATTACTTGCGAGCCGTTATCGTCTTGAAGGTTTCAAACTACCTGATATCCAGCGACTAGCCCAGACAAGATTCGTGGATGACGACACCCAGGATTTCTTAACAGAAATGACAAATGAAATCATGGCAATGGGCCCTTACTTTAGAGCCGTAATAGATTCACTAGATTTCTTTATGCAAAGAGAAGATCCCAGCAGAGTAGTAGCAATGCTCAGGATGATGCAAGCACACACTCAAATTCATCGTGGAATTTTGTTTGTTACTGTTTCAAACGATACTATCACTCCAGCTATTAAGCAAGAAATGGCAGCAATTGCGGACATGGTTTGCGATTTCAAAGTTAGAACAATTGGTTCGGATTTCGAAACTTCGATGATTGTTTCTAAATTTAGAAACGCTCCCGAAAATCTTTCGATTATGGTTTACAGAGTTACACCTGAAGAAGGAATTACTCCCGAAACTGTCGAGCGTATCGCTTGATACTATGTGGGAAACTCTAAGAAAATGGTATTACAAAAGAACCCCTGTATTTATTGAGCGAGTCATAGTACAACTTACATGGCTAATGCAATGGGTAGTTGCCCGAAATGTGGGGTTACAGATTGGAAACCACCCAGGCATATCAGAACGCGCGGTGTCACTTCTACCGTAACTTCTGATTTGAACATCATAACGTGTAATAAATGTGGCTTTAGCGAATTATATGAATTAACCAAAGAAGAGCTTGCTCCTATCAATAAAAAGGCCTCAAGAATCTTTTTCTTTGCCGCAGTTGTACCAACTTTAATCGGAATTGCTGTCCCTATTTGGTTAATATGGGGATAAGGTATGAATCCAACAGGGTATTTTTATAGACAAAGAATGACGTGGCAACTAGTATGAATAAAGAGGTTGAAGATGACTCTACAGACTCAATTTCTCGACATAGGTTTTCATTTTTTATTAGATTGATTTTCTTCTTAATTTTCATTTATATTTTGATCATGCTTGGCATAAATGTGATTCTGAATCAATCCTGGCTCAAAGAAGGATGTTTAGGCTTGCCACTTTCAGACTGTTAATGATTTAGGATTACATATTGCCTATAAGTCGTGTATATCTCGGGGTATTATGTTCACCTGGCTAATGAACTTATTCTCCAAAACTTTTGGCAATACTGATAAAATAAACACCGAGACTAATTCAGATGAGAATTATCTATCTGGGGAAAATTGGATTGGCCCAGATGGCATTGAAACTGGCCCAAATGTTTCTGAGAACTGGTACTTGTCATATGATGGTCCAGCGCCTGTCGTAGAGGATATCTACGAGAAAAATTACGGAGTAGACAGAGGAAATGGCGCTATTCCAATTGATTTCTATATCAATAAATGGGGAATTCCAGAAGGTTTTGGAAAAACTGATTATGAGTTAGAGATATCAAGCAAATAACAAAATTTTGACGGATACGAGCAATCAACATCCGAGCCTGGAATCTGAGAGAACGCATAAATGACGCAAACACAGCGGCATTTTGCCGTAAAATGGAATGGATTCATTCTGCGTTTATTTCGACTTGAGGAACAATAATTAACCAATTCATGAAATTAAAAATATGAATCTTGATGAGGCTGCTAATCTTGGAGAATTCCTTGGAGGATTGGCTATTTTAGTTACGCTGATATTTGGTATAAGACAAATTATCGAGTTGAATAAAGGAAAAGAACGTGAAGCATCGAGAGAAATTGCAAATCTATTATCATCACCTATGTATCAATCAGGTTTATCGATTTTAATCAACAAACTATCTGACGATTTCGGCCTTGAAGAGATGGTGCAATTAGAAAGAAAGGAGATGGATGCTCTAAATTTCTTAGCCATAAATACTAATTCAATCGGGGTGATGACTTTTGACAAGCAGTTATCTTTCAAATCAGTAACAAGATTTATGCAACCAATAAACGAAATAGTAGGCAATAGATTACGAACACTTGTTAAAGTTCTAATAACAAATGTAGAAACTCATGGCCTAGAAAATAAAGAAAATGTTGCCTTGGATTGGGTTATTTGGTTATTAGATAGGATGGATGAACAGCCACCGATTGAAGGGCCAGCTTATGTCCTGTATAAAGATTGGAAGCCATAAAACCGAAGATTGGGATAACTTTAGGCAACTTTAGCTTGGAGATATGTTATCCAAACGGGAGAAATACATAACTCATTCAGCGTTGAGGACCCTGCGATTCTTGCTGTTAGCAGAATCTTTCCACTTGATTGCGAGTATGTTTACAATCGGAACTCCTAGTATGAATCCTGCAGAATAGTGCCAGACATATTCAGCAGGAACTGCTGCGATGTACACAAAGGCGATGAACATCCAAGCGAGATAACCTAAGGAACGCATGAACGAAGCAAATGCGAGGGGCATCCTACCATTGACGTCCAATTCTTCATTAGGGTCTATTTTCCAAACCGATATCGAATACCATAATGTCAAAAATCCTGAAATGAATGCCCAAGCTAACGGCAAACCATATTCTGGCCAAAAACAAGGAACAGATCCTATCAAAAACAATACTATACAATAGAACTTTGACTCATTTAAGGTCCTTTTTGCACCCTTCACATCTGGCATCATTGGAACGCCAACCTTACGATATTCTCCACTGCGATATAGCGCTAAAGCCCAGAAGTGTGGGGGAGTCCAAGCGAAAATCAACAAGAATAACATCCAAGGTATTGGCGAGGCCAAATCGAATGGGTTCAAATTATTTGGAATGTTGACAGAAGAAGCGACAATCCATCCTATCAGAGGAGGTGTGGAGCCTGCAATACCCCCAATTACGATATTTTGGGGGGTTCTCCTTTTCAACCAAATTGTATAGACCAGTACGTAGAATAGTACCGAGAACAAAGACCAAAATGCGGCCTTCCAATGAATTGGAAGGAAAATTGCGCTACCTATTATTGCCATTGAAATACCAAAAACTAGGGCATGCCTTGGAGAAATCCAACCGTTGGGTATTGGCCTTGTTCTTGTTCGTGACATTCCAGGATCAATATCCCTGTCATAAACCATATTGATTGCATTAGACCCTCCTGCAGCTAATGTTCCACCAACCAGTGTAATAACACACGCTTCAAGTGTGTCAATCCAAGTTCGATTACCTGAAATTGCTTCACTTCTAACCATAAAATCGTGAGCAATTATTGCGCAAATCGCTGTTATTTGCAGTAGTATTACCACTCGCAACTTCATTAATTGTACATAGATTTTGAAGATGCTTGGTTTGTCATTCATCCTCTGCACCCTCTTCGCTCATTTGCAGCAACATCAATCCAACCGACGCTGCAAGGAAGCTGGCGACACCTAATATCAAATGCAATAATGAGAGACCTTCTGGGAAATCTCCCATCTTTGCTTCAACAACATAAAGCCCTCCAACGAAGACATTTGCTAACCAAATAGCGCCTGCTGTATCGAGACACTTTGAGTAAATATTGTGGATACCTTCCTCTCTGGCGCTCTCCTTGAACTTCATAACTCCCAATATCAGAGCTATACCAACCACTCCTGCACCAATACGATGTACCATCTGTATTAGAATCCCGCTGTTGTCCAGACTCGGTAAAATATCTCCTTGACACTTTGGCCAGCCATCTGGGAATCCAATTGAACACCCCTGATTGGCACCAGGGGAAGAAGACACCCAAGCGCCCAAAATTAAGAGTAGGAATATCGATGCTGTAAGAACAAAATATCTTTTGTATTCTTTTTCTTTGAATTTCCTAGTGACATTAAACGCTCTCCAGGTGGCGCCTTCGATTTTTCGCATGGCGATGAATTGCCACAAAAGAATGAAGACAAAACAACATGCAAGTCCCAAATGAAGGGCTACGGACCAATCTGCATTGTCAAATTTTACAGTGACTGCGCCCGCAATTCCCTGGACCGTTAATAAAATCCCAGTGAAAAACGATATCTTGACAAGATTGCTGCCGTACAAATCTTTGCGTTTCAGAATTATCAAGAAATTAGCTAGGACCGGGATTGCCATTAGGCTAGCTAAAAACCGATGTACCCACTCAATGAAAATCTCGAATGTAGTATATCGCTTGTCTGGACCTCTGCTGTCATATTCTTCAGTCTCATCATACCATATCCCTTGATCTTCCTCGGATATATCAAAGCCCCATGTTCCAAAGCATTGTGGCCAATCTGGGCAGGATTCACCCGCATCGTAGATACGGATTGTTCCACCAACGACGATAATCATCATTGCCATTATCGCAATAGCGAGGGGCAATGTGGATGGACGCCGAAACCATTTGGATTCCATTGATTCCCCGGGGCTAGAGGCTCCCTTTTAACAAACTGTACTTCCTGCGCTACAATATGAGGGGAATCATAATGGCTTTTTTGCTCGTAATGGTCGTTTTTCTTCCAGCTTTTGGAACCTCTCATGGTATTCCAGGAGCACATTCAGAAGGTTACATTGCTGACGTAATAGTTGTAGATCTTAGCTGCGAAGAAAATCACACTTGTGTAAATCGCCCTAACCATATAATTGGGTATTACGGAGCAGATTGGTGTGATGAGTGTCCAGAGGTGGAAAGCCAGTTAGAAAATATGTCCGACGATTCTGTCGTTACTATTAGCCACAGACCTTCCTCAAGCGACGATTTTTGGTTGCAAGCATCCAAAGATAGATTCCTAGATGTGTATGGATTGTGGGGTTACCCAACAATAGCAGTCGATGGCCATTACATTTTAGCAGGACCAACACAAGCCAGAGACCTAGATTCTTTAATCGCAGGTTATGACTCTAACTACAGCGGAATAACAAACGTCACGTTGAATGGAAGTAATATCTCGATAGAGGCAAATCTAACAAACATGTCAATAGACATCTGGACCATTACTAGCAGTGGGGAAATACCGAATTTGGTTGCAAATCATACAAATTATTCTGCACCTACTAGTGTTGATATAAATGGTGACAAACTAGTAATTGTTCTGTCAAGACCTGGCTTTATTGCCCTTATTTCGGGATCATCGATGCCCGCCAACGATTACGTGCCAGATGGTGGGATAGATGGCATTGCCACAAAAAACGATTCCATTAGCGGTTCAACAATAATAATAATCACTATTTTATTGATGATGATTTCTCTTCCCGCAACTTATCAACTATTCCAAGTAATGCGGCAACCAAAGCAGACAAATATCAATATCCAAAATATTTCAATTAAAGATTCTGTTGTGGTAGATACAGTATTTTCTAATGATTCTGAAGAAGAATGAAAATGCGTAATGTTGCGCAGGGTTCAAGAACAGGACGATGGTCGCAAACTTCGCACGAACTGTGCATGAGGTGTCAATTATGGTCAAACCTAAAAATCCCCACACCCGCTTTGAACGCGCTAGAATCATTGGTGCACGTGCTCTACAAATCGGAATGGGCGCACCACTAAACGCTCCTGAAGATGTTCTAAGAGAGGCATTCAAAGAGGAGCTAGTATCTCTATATGGTATGGAAGAAGCTTCAGTTAGATTCGTTCTAGACCCGCTAAAGATTGCTATGTATGAGTATGACAACGAACTCATACCAATCGATACTGACCCACATGAAGAATGAGCTCAGTTGTCTGCTGCAAAGCCGTAAAACTCCGAATTCTTCGGATCTGTTAAGGCTTCACGTTTGATCAACATAGTTCTTACAGCCCACAAATCGGTAAAAATACGATATTTTAGGGTCATGTCAAGGTAATCTACTCCGCTTGACCCACCAGTTCCCATTCTTCTACCAATCATTCTCTCAACCATTCTAGCGTGATGGGAACGGAACAATAACATGGACTGCTCCAACTCCACAACACTGTCAATCAAACGTCTGGGCCAAGAAAGTAAAGGCAACTCACGATAAGACTCAATGAACAATAACCCTGCTCTTGCTGCTGATACCTTACCATCTGGCAATAAGAAATCTCTTGCCGCATCAATTCCGGATTTTATCCTAGGCCTGATAGATTCTTCAGTTCCGTGACCGATGCTAACCATATGAGAAATTACAGACTCTCCGTGTTCGATCATGGAGGTAAGATGCTCTTCGACAAATTCCGTTAAAACATCCTCGTTGGCTGAAACACCATTTACAGGTGTTCTTGCTAACCACCTTCCTAAAACCTCATTCAGTGAAGGTAGATTGTCAATACGAATTATATTCTCCATTACAGAATCACTAAGTTTCCCCTCAGAGTGCAGCCTTTTGTTATGCTTCATAGGATCCATCCCTCCGATTCTTTGTTCTGATTCTAAACCCAAAAGCATCTCAAGTGTTCTCATTTGCCAACTTTCAAACCCTGAGGACGTCCCAAGTCTGTCCCTAAATGCTAAGAAATCTTGAGGAGCAAGTGTCTCCATAACTTTCCATTGAGAGGCAAGCAAGCGGAAAATCTCTGCACATCTTTCGAAGTGCCTTACGATTACAGGAATGTTTTGTTCATCGACTTCTGGCACATTCATCAAAACCAAGGCCTCTTCTAGTTCTCTGTTAATCTGTTTAAACCATAATTCAAATGCCTGATGCGTTATTATGAAATGCATCTCATGATTAGATGGAGGAGGATTATGCCCCTCAGGACCAGTTTGTAAAGACAACAAATCATCCAATTTTAGATAGTTGCCATAGGTCATACGATTGCCTAGAGTATCCTTGCCCATGACTCGCCCAGAGAGGGGAGGGCTTGAAACCTTGACGGAGAGATTGGTATCCTTGAATTAAAACTCGTAACCCTCATATTCGACCTCAAGAACTTCCAATTTGCGTAATTGTCATTAGTAAGACACTGAAGCCGTCGACATGGGCGTAGACATAGGACTGTTGCGGAATTGGCTCGAATCCTACGACCCAGAGAAAATCACAATAGGTGTTGTGGCATCTCATTCATCGCTTCAAATCCTTCACGGCGCTAGGCAAGAAGGCTTCAGAACTCTTGGAATAGCAGTTGGAGAAAACCGAAGAAGATTCTACTCTGCTTTTCCAGGAGCAGACCCCGATGAGTGGTTAATGCTGGACAATTATGGAGAGATGTTGGAACATGCTGAGTGGTTTAGAGAAAATAATGTGATAATAATACCACATGGCTCTCTCGTAGAATATCTAGGAAGTACAAATTTCAAAAATCTGCAAGTACCAACCTTTGGTAACAGGGGTATATTACATTGGGAAAGCAGTAGAGAGAGGCAACGACAGTGGCTCGAAAAAGGAGGTTGCTCGATGCCCAAAGTAATTGATGATCCTCACGATATTGATGGTCCTGTTATCGTTAAATATGCTGGAGCGAAAGGTGGAGAAGGTTACTTCATCGCAAGAGATTATCGTGACTTTAGAAGAAATGTAAAGTTGGAAGAGGAATTCACAATTCAGGAATATGTTCTGGGTTGTAGGTATTATCTTCACTTCTTCTTCGATCCTACAGCGGATGATGGATTCCAGGTACAAGGTCGTGGCTCCAATGAAGGTAAAAACCTAGGGCGCCTTGAATTAATGAGCATGGACAGAAGAGATGAATCCAATGTCGATGAGTTCTACAAACTGGGAAGTTTGAGAGACCTAAGAGAGATGAGCCTTGAGCCTTCGTTCGTAGTAACCGGAAATCAACCTGTAGTAATCAGAGAAAGTCTACTTCCTAGAGCTTTTGAAATGGCAGAAGGTACTGTCGCTGCGTCATTTGAGTTGGAAGAAGGCTCTAGAGGAATGATTGGTTCATTTTGTTTAGAAACTATTGTTACAGACAAACTCGAATTTAGAGTATTCGAGATAAGTGCTAGAATTGTTGCAGGTTCAAACCCATTCGTGGGAGGTTCACCTTACAGCGATATCAACGAACCCTTCATGTCAACAGGTAGAAGAATTGCTCGTTCGATTAAAAAAGCAATCAAAGATAACCGACTTGAAGAGATCCTTTCTTGATGCTAGTCTTCAATGTCGAAGTTCCTCGCACCCTCACGTGTTAGCCGCTTATTGACTTCTTGGACTGTTTTCCTCCCATCATCGTCAAGCAAGTCTCCGAGGATATCTGGAGATCCTACCACATTTTCATCTTCAGCGGGTTCTTCTGTTCCATCCCACTCACCGCTTTCTAAAGCTGCTAATCTTGCCCGAGCATCAGTGGCGTTGGCTGACCTAGTTTCAGGATCATCAATAGTAAACTCGCATATTAGCATAATAGGATCACCGTGGGTTATTTCCCCTTCATACTCGAGAATCTCTCCACCTGCGTTACACACCAGCTTGAACTTGGTTGGATCTCTTGAACGTCGTTTCTTGTGCTTCTTGTAGTGATGCACATATGCCTTGTAAGTACCTCCAGGAGCTTTTCCTTCAGGCCAAACAACATTCTCAACAGGTTTCTTTGTTTCAGGCTTTACATTAGCATCTACATCCAATTCTCCACCACATGCGGATTCCCTATTTCCACCATGTATTCTTTCTCCAGATGGACAAACAACGTGTAAATCGAGGTCGTTGAAATTATCCCACATCAGAGAGATTTGTACATCTGATGACTTTGCGCCCTCTCTTTCGAGTCTTTCTTTAAGCTCCTTTAGCGCTTGTTCTGTAGCCTTGATAGATTCAAGTTCGTCTGCCTCATTGGCCACAATCTCTGCAAGTCTCTGCTCTTCAGCTTCTGCTAGCTCAACTTGTCTCTGCTCTTCTAATTCAATAGCAGCGCGTTCTTCTTCAGCGATTCTTTCTGTTTCTTGAGCAATCATTGCTTGCTCGATTTCTTCATCGGAACCTCTCTCCTCAGGAGCATCAAGGTTGAATTCACAAACGAGCGTAATTGGATCTCCTGATGATAATTCGCCTTCATAATGTTTGATTTCTCCTCCGGAGTTTACTACTACCCTGAAACTTGTAGGGTCTTTTGAACGTCGCTTCTTGTGTTTCTTGTAGTGATGAACGTATACTTTGTATTCTCCAGGTGGAGCTTTGAAATCGGGCCACACAATGTTCTCGACTGGTTTCTTTGTCTCTGGGCGTACATTCGCATCGACGTCGAGTTCACCGCCACATTCCGAAATTTTGTTTCCGCCGTGGATTCTTTCTCCAGATGGACAGAGCACGTGTAAATCTAGGTCGTTGTAATTGTCCCACATCAAAGATACTTGCACTTCCGAGCTCTTAGCACCCTCTCTTTCTAGGCGCTCCTCTAGTTCTTTGTCTGCCTGTTCAGATGCCATTTGTTGTTCAAGGGCCTCAGATTCTTTTTGTGCCTCGATTTCAGCCTGCCGCTCTTCTTCTGCTTCTTGCAAATCCCGCTGCCTTTCAGCTTCTCTTTCTGCTGCAAGCCTCTCTTCTTCTGCCTGGCGTTCTGCTTCTCTTTCTGCTGCAAGCCTGCGAGCTTCTTCTAATTCTGCCTCGCGTGCTGCCTCATACTCCTCTTTCTTGCGAGCCTCTTCTGCTTCCATCTCTGCGATTTTTGCCTTCTCATCCGCCAATAGTTTAGCAGCAGCTTCCTCTGCTAATTTTTTACGGACTTCTTCTTCAGCCAACGCAATTGCTCGCTCATCTCTTCGTTTTGAACTTAAATGGCGCTCAATTTCTGAGAGCTTTTTATCAAACTCATTGTGAGCTTTCGAAAAATCAGGTGCCCCTCGACGGGTTAGATCCTGGCGCTGGATGGTCATAGTGCGTGTATTCCTGTCATCACTACGCACCAGCATGAACCAGATACCGAAGAGGAAAGCTCCTCCGAGGATACCAATCATTAGCCATGACATGAAGTCCATTGTTTGGGGCTAAAACAAACTAAGTATTATTTCCATCGCCTATAATTTTACATTAAATTTCACAAAAACCGATTATTGAGAGAAATCTTTTACCTTATCGACAAGGTCCATTTTTTTGATTCTCCACATGCCGACAGGTGTTAGAGCGATTGAAATTGCAGTGATCAATCCAACGATGATTACAGTGGCAGTGAATTGGGGTTCTATGGTGAAATAGAATGCCCATTGTACTTGTGATCCTATCAAAAGTACTGTTCCAAAGTAGGCGAATATCGCTCCAAGAACTCCCCCTATAAGTCCAATTCCGAGGTGTTCCCAAAACATCATTTTGCCAAGTTTACTCATCGGAGCACCGAGAACTCGTAACGTTGCCAACTCAGTATCCCTTTCAGCGAGGTTCATTAGCAAGGTGTTGAACAATACAGCAATTGCTATGACAATTCCAAGGAATTGTATAGATTGTATGAATTGTTGTTGCTGCTCAAGTAGTGATTCGAAGGTTTTAATCGCGTCCTCTTTCATGCTGTATCCAATCGTAATTTCAGATAATCCTTCTAAAGATGTATCATCCGGTATTTCGATGAGTATGGAGGTTGAGTTAACTCCGGTCAATCCTGATAGATCAGTTCTGTGGAAGTAAATTGTCCTCGAGACTTCTCCTTTTGTTATGCCGGAAATTTCTACATCGTGTACGACGTTCCCTACCATTATTGAAACCGTATCTCCATTCTGCCATCCTAAAAATTCCGAAGTACCCTCGTCTATCAATACCTGAGGCGGATTGCTATTGTCCTGCGGAAGATCACCATCAACTAATTCAACAGAAATCATTGAGGATTTATCATCAACTGTTGAGAAATAATCTAACCCATATGATTGCATTTCTCGGTTATCATCGACTAACCCAATCGGGAAATTAATCAGCATTTCATACTGGCCATCATTTTCTTCGACCCATTCTATTACTGCATCTTCTCCACCCTCAGGAGCAGATGCTTGAATATCCCACGATTGCTTGTCTTTTATGTTTCCAAGCAAGCTATCCTCCATCGAATTCATCATGAAAAGCATTGCTCCAAACAGTAACATGGAAATTCCCACAGCAAAAAATGTGAAACCAACCCTTACCGGTTTCCTCAGACTAGACCTTATGGATAAGCCAACAGTTGCAGGAAGGGAAGATGTAATTCTCTGCATCTTTCTAGATGAAACCTTGACTTCATGCTGTCCTCTAAACACTTTCAGTGGTTGTAAACGTGATGCTTGCCAAGCAGGCCTCAAGCCTGCTAAAAGAACTACTAACATAGCAATTGAAACGATTTGAAAAATCAAAGAAATATCAACTTCTGCTTTGACTGGCAGACCAATGATATCTTCGTAAAATGCGAGCATCCCCGGAGCTCCAACATATGAACCAAGAATTACACCCAGGAATGATCCAATTGCTCCGATAACAAGAGGTGCTAGTATGTAACCAGGCATAATCGACTTTTTTGGTACACCGAGTGTTCTAAGCACTGCTATTTCTTTTGCCTGTGACTGAATTAGTCTTTGCAAGCTAAGGAATATCGTAATTCCAGCAATCGCTGCAATCATTCCAGTCACATATGGGTACATTTTTGCAGCACCTTCTGCATCTGCCCGTAATAGTTCCACTGAAACTACTCCCGACCGGTCATAAACACTGACTGGCGAGTCGTCTATCTCTGACATTAAGACAGAAATATCACTTACCAAAGAGGTCATCTTTGGGTTTTCATTTACATCGACAGTTGATTGAAGATCGTAGTTGGGCGTACCTTTAATGTCAATGAGAATCATGTTTGAAGATCCTGAGGAAAGATTTGCCAACCTCTCGAGACCTGCTGCAGTCATATATCCTGTAGCAAAGGTTCCATCATCAGCAGGTATCGAAGAACCTTCCATAGCGAAATATAGATGCATGGGATGGAAGCCAATTCCAACAACTTTGTACTCCATTTTCCCATAGCCTGAACTTATCACAATTACATCATTTAACCCGATTTCAAGATCGATTGCAATATGACTATCAAGCACGATTTCTTCTGAGGTTTCGGCTAGCCTTCCTGATGAAAGGTCACTGTAAGTTGGCAACCAAACCTTGTCCACTAAACCCTCATCAATACCGTGCCAAACTGCGGGTATTGCCTTCTCTTTACCACCATCATTATTGTGAAACATCATTCCATCCAGAATTAATCTTGATTCACAATTTTCTAGCTTGTAGGTTGAATCCGGCCAGTTAGATGTGATTTCTTCACATAGAGACAACGATGAGGATTCATTCCATATTCCGCTTGGGTTGTCAACCCAAATATCCGCTAAATTTACTCCATCTTCGCCGTCGTAAATTCCATCATAAAGCGATGTTGCAGTATTGGCATATGAGCCAAAAGAAATTCCAGCAAATACCCCGACTGTGACCATAAACACTACCGCAGAAAGCCTTAGCTTAGTCCGCCAAAGGCTCCTAGCAAGACGTTTTGTAAGCAACATTGACATTAAGATCACCTCAATTATCGACTTTATCATCTGATACTATTTTCCCACTATCTAGTCTGATTACTCTAGTTGCATAATTTGTCAACTTCTCGTCGTGTGTGACCATAATCGTTGTAATGCCTTCAGACTGGCAAGCCTTGACTAGGACTTCCATCACCATGTCAGAGGTTTTTGAGTCGAGATTTCCGGTTAACTCATCTCCTAGAAGCAACTTCGGGCTTTTCGCAAGACTTCTAGCAATCGCAACTCTCTGTTGTTGGCCACCACTGATTTCAGCAGGAAATCGGTCAATTTCGCTTTCGAGACCTACTAATTTCAATAGTTCCAAGGCTCTCTCTTTGTCCCTTTTACCTGATAATTCTTGTATCAAAAGAATATTTTCGAGTACTGTTAGGTCTTGTAATAAATTGAAAAATTGGAAAACGTATCCAATATTATCTCTTCTGAAGGTGGTCATCTCCTCAGAATTTTCCCTCGGTACATCAACGCCTTCAAATGAATACTTTCCTGCAGTTGGGCTATCTAAAGCAGCGACGCAGTTCAATAGGGTAGTCTTGCCTGATCCGGAAGGTCCGAGCAGAACAATTCTTTCTCCCTTCTCAATATCTAAATCAATACCATCTAGAGCCTTGACTACTCCCGATGTCATTTCATAGTGTCTTTCCAAACCACCTATTTCTATCAACGGCATCTTAAACAAATTTACCAAAGAATTTCTGTTAATAGTGTCTTTGCATGTTGGCCCACAATTGATAGACTCTCTTGTAGAACATCTCACTGTGCGGGAAGTTCAATTAAAGTGGAATCCGGATTCCGTTGCTAATTCAGATATCGGTCTTATTACCGAGGTAGCTACAAAATTTGAGGTAGTGGCGCATCTAGAAGTTACTAAGACGGGCGTTAGACAGTTAGTCAGCATAGCGTTCAAAGAGAATATGGGATCCGATGAACTCAATGAAGTCCCTTATCTTGATGTAGAAGGGCCATTGAACCCATATCCAATTCCTGGAAAGGGAGAAACTGGATATGTAGTAGTTTGGAACAAACATCCTCTTTCTGTTGCGGCAATAAATTTTGATAGTTTACACGTAATTCCACCCTATCTCATTGGAGAAGAGGGTGTTCAAATTACAATTCGAGGGCTACCAGAAGGTGTAAGTGGATTCCTCAAAGCAGCAAGGACTCTATTGCCTCCTGATAACGTAAATGTTGTTGACGTGGCAGAAATAGAGGAAAGTGTATTGAAAATTTTAACACCAAAGCAACTTGAAGTTGCGGTTTTTGCTGTGCAGTCTGGATATTATGAAAATCCTAGGAAAATAACCAAAAAGGAACTTTCTGAAATAACTGAAATACCTCGCTCAACCCTACAAGAGCATTTGTCCAAGGCCGAGGCTGCTTTGGTTGAATGGGCTGTAAAAACACACCTCTCAAAGTGACAAAAGGCTTGTATTCAACGACCCCATCCCTCTGGTCATGAGCGACAAGGACACTCTCCTTCCAGGCGGAAAGGGCGTGTGGATACCTATCGACCACGGAGTTTCTGATTTCCCGGTCAAAGGTCTTGAAAATCTTGACATGCTTATAGAACAAATTTCACATGCGGACGCTATTGTCGCTCAGAAAGGAGTCGTCTCACACTATGCATCTAATGGTCTAAATTTTGTTGCACATCTCTCAGTTTCGACTCGCCATGCTGGAAAAAGAGATAGTGACAAAATGCTAGTCGGTAGCGTAGAAGAAGCATTATCGAGAGGAGCAAAAGGTGTTAGCGTCCAAGTTAACATGGGCAGTCCCGATGAACCAGAAATGATTGAAAGGTTAGGTTCAGTAACACAAGATTCACATTATCTAAATTGTCCTGTACTTGGTATGATTTATCCACGTGGGGAAAATCTCAATGTTATGTCTGATGACGATACTAACGGAGCAGCCCACGCTGCTAGACTCGCATTTGAATTAGGATGTGATGTCGTCAAAACCAAATGGACAGGTTCGATTGAGTCATTCAGGAAAGTGACATCCTGTGTGCCAATACCTGTACTGATAGCTGGCGGACCTTCCGGCTCAACCACAAAAGAAATTCTTACTATCGTTGACCAAGCGATGCAAGCAGGCGGTGGAGGAGTTTGCATGGGAAGGCATGTTTTTTCTCACCCAAATCCCAAAGCAATGGTATCAGCACTCAAAGCAATCATTCATGATAGGGCAAACGTAGAACAGGCTATGCAAGAATATGGGCTGTGAGAATAATGCAAATTTGGCTTGAAGATGGAATTCGTCAAAACGGCGTAGATCTGCTTCAAGGTGAAGACTTGGACATTGATGGTGATGCATTGTACATCAACGGAAAACAAGTAGGCCGTAAAGTTGACGTGAGCAATTCTGAAGGACAAGCAAAAGCAAGAGCTATGGCTGGCAGCGTTGAATGGATTTTACTAGATTTAGGTGAATGGAAAATGATTCCAATCGAAAACATCATTGCTGCTTGTGATGGAGGCCCGACAAAAGTCGCAGCAAAGATTTCATCTCCTGAACAAGTTCTAGGTGCAGCGTTTGCATTGCAAATAGGAGTAGACGCTTTGTTGGTTAATCAGCAAACCCTACCAACCGCAATTATAGCAAAATCCCAACGAGGAGAAAACAACTCAGAACCGCTCGACAAAGGACCTTCCAGCACCTATGATTTATCCTATTTAGAGATAACAGAGGTAAAAGAGGGCGGTGTCGGAGATAGAGTCTGCGTAGATCTAACATCTATGCTCGAGATAGGCGAAGGCATGCTGGTCGGATCTAGTTCTAGTTCAATGGTACTGGTTCACGGAGAGACCATCGAATCGGAGTTTGTTCCTACCCGCCCGTTTAGAATAAATGCTGGACCTCTGCATTCCTACATACAGATGGCAGATGGATCAACTTCATACCTTAGCGAGATAAAAATGGGAGATGAAGTTATTGTGATTGGTGATTCAGGTTCTACTCGCAAAGCAATTGTTGGAAGAGTAAAAATTGAGAGGCGCCCATTTATTTTATTCAAATGGAAAGATGAAAACGATAATGAAGCAGGCGCGCTCCTACAGCAAGCAGAGACAGTCAGACTCATTTCAGATTCTGGATTAATTTCGATAACAGAACTAACTCCTGGTATCAAATTACTTGGATGGTCTGGAGGAATCGGACGACACGTAGGCCAGCAAATAAGTGCAAAGGTGGAAGAGAAATAGGTGATTGAATGGTGGTTTTAGGATCAGGCACATCTAATGGAGGATGTAGCTTACTCCATGCTGCTGGCCTAGGCTATGGAGCATCTTTGGCACTAGATTTGCCAGTGAAAGTTAGATTATTGGATAAAGAGCCACGAAAAGAATTAGATGACCCAGACGGTCTTTTGGAGCAGGTTATTGTTGCTTGGAAAAATGCGGGACTTTCATTACCGGAAGGTGATTTGTTTTGGTCTGTAAAATCC
>Ga0163110_10000474_pt1 | contig 19152 bp, 14 predicted proteins | sample CRUFie1St17metaG_FD_108703 | JGI IMG/M metagenome (GOLD analysis project Ga0163110, IMG submission 108703) | Marine microbial communities from the Costa Rica Dome - CRUD Field 142mm St17 metaG | ecosystem: Environmental > Aquatic > Marine > Oceanic > Photic zone | place: Costa Rica: the Eastern...
ATGGTGCGGGTGATGAGCCCATTCTCGAAGGCCGGAAGTTCCAGGACCGGATCCTCGCCTACTGTATAGTGAAGAACCGTCTTTTCCCCGTGGACATACAAGCCCTTGTAATGAGCCTGCGTTTTCGGAAGGGGGCCGAGAGGTGGATACTTCCCATCCTCGGGCATCCGAGTTTCCGCAATACTCCCTTGGTTGTCCGCCCACCCTGGAGCCGCCTGGTTGGTAAACACCTTGGCCCCACTATGAGAGGGAAAGGCCCCGTGGCCTCCGGTAAAGGGAAGGCCCTCCAACCTCAATCCTCCCTGGGTCCATCCTGCCGCCATCCGCATGGTGTCAGCATCAAAAGCCACACAAACTGCCCCCTGGGGATCAAGACGGATCACCCGGGAACGAAAAGCAACATTATCTCCCTTCGCGTCCTTGCCAACACGCAGTGCTGTACTCACGAAATTTCCGTATTTCCCCGGCAGGCTTCCCGAAACTGGCTTGGCCGGAGCAACGTCAGGGCTGGCAGCCTTGGCGAAGGCCTGCTCATCCCATGAGAGTCCCTTAAGCTTTGCGACATCGTGAAAGAGGGCTGAAGCGGGGACCGCTTCCAATTTTCCTCCCGGGGCCATCCATTTCACGATGCAGGCGCCCCCCTTACTCCCATTCTGGTAGATCACCCGCACAGGATGTGATCCCCCCTTCAGGCGAACCGTGCCACTCTTCTGCTTCATGGGGTGAGGACCCCAGTTATCAACCACCAGCTTGTCCCCGAGATAGAGACGAGAGCCATCTTTGGAACTCGTCGCGAACAGATAATTTCCCTCCTTCGGCACGGTAATGGCCCCGCTCCAACGCACCATGAAGTTCTCTGCGAGCTTCGAACCATGAAAGTCCCCCTTGGATTGAGAGAAATTCACCGCCTTATCGACCCGCACAAGCCAAGGCGTCAAATCCACTGGCACTTCAAATTCGTCTCCAAGTTTATCCTCAAGCTTGAAGTATTCCCCGATCAGACCAGGCGCTGCCGTAAGAGGGAGCGCGGAAAGGCACATCACGATGTAACTAAGGGTTCTTTTCATTATTTTGATTTTTGGAAAGTGAGCGCAGGTATTGAAGAATCGCTTCGAACTGCTTACGGGAGTCACCGTCGTAGTACTGGGTGAGAGGCGTTTTCCCGTCCAGCGCATACTTAGGCATGATCGTGCCGGGCCAGACCCGGGGTGGGTCATTCATCCACAGATGAAAATAATCGGGTGTAAGCCGCTCCCCGGAGGCTCTCAGGTTGGGCCCCTCTCCTTCGAAGACCGCGATCGCCGCCTTGTCCCCGATGCTATGGCAGGCCCCGCAACTCAGCCCAGCCTCTACTCCCGTCATGGCCCTTCCCACCCCAACTTTTTCAGTGTCGAGGACCTTGGGACTACGGTCGAGACCGGAGCGGCCGGCGGCATAACTAAACCCCAGGGCCAGATTACTGGATCGGGAATGGAAGGCAGGCATACGGTCAGGCAACCATCTCCGCACCTTCGGCTGAATTTCTCCCGCGAAGAGTCTTGTCCGCCAATCGAGCTTCAGCTTGAAGCCCAGGTGATCCAGTGGGGGAGGACCGGCAAGACCTGCAGGTTTGGCCTCGTCTACCTTTTCGTCAGAGGTTCCGAGGCGAGAAACCTCCTCCAGAAAATTACTTCGCAGAGAATCCTCTCCATCTCTGGTGTGGCAGGCGTTGCAACGCAATTCCTGATATTGACGCTCGGCATATTCCGCAGGGATGAATTGGGCCAGAGAGTCCTGCCCCGATTCCGCTGTCAAGAATGCCCGAAGCTCCGCAGCCATCTCACTCGAAAGCTCATAACCAACCTCGGAGCACTCGGAGGAGGTAAGATCAAAAAGGCCAATCTCAGTCAGGCTCTCCTTTTGTTCCCCTTCTCGTTCGTGACAGTTGAAACAGCCCGCTGATTGCGCCAGCACCCGCCCCTTCGAAGCATCACCCTTGAGGGGCTGCGAATCCGTCTTTGCTCCCAGCGAACGAAGGAAGGAAGCCACTGAAAGAGCTTCCTCCTCATCAAAACCAAAAGCAGGCATGCGTGTCCCCTGATGAAATTTCGCAGGATCCTGAAGAAACTTCGCCAGCGCCTCCGGATGAAACTTCATCCCCACACCTCCAAGCCCGATCCGCTGTCCCTCACCAGTCTCTGCAAGGGTATGGCATGAGATACAGTTCTGCTGTCGAAAAATAGCCCCCCCTTTCTCTACCCTTTCCTTTTCGGGAAGTGGATCCGCTCCTCGCGGGTCAGATCCGGCAGAAAGATAGGCCGCAACATGAGCAGCCTTCTCCTCCGCACCCTCGCCTCGAAATACAGCTGGCATGTGTGATTGAGGACGCACCTTACGCGGATCAAGAATCCATCGGGTAAGCCAGCCATGGCGCAGTCGGCCTCCAATCCCATCAAGCGATGGCCCCTTGAGCAGCAACTCTGGCATCAGCTCCTCTGTCCCGGAACTGTGACACGATCCACAACGTTTCTGAGCCACGAGGGATCGACCCCGGCGCAGAGCCGTGGAGCCCTCGAGAGCTGCATCACTCCCGTCGTGACGAAACACCTCCGGGTCAATTGGCTCCTTTGAAAAATCCCTCCCTTCCCAGAGTAATCTCAAGGTCGCGTCATCCCCACCCGGAGGTTGATACTCTACAACGATATCGTGCTCTCCACTACTAAGGCGCTTTGACTCACTTGGCGTTCCAATTGCTGAAACGATCAGATCGTCATCAATACGCAACTTTGCCTCTCCTGTTCCCTCGAGGTGAAACACAAGCCGACTCCTCTTCTCAAGGAGGAGTTTCCCCTCCCAACGCGCCGTGAAGTCACTGCTCCTCAGAAAGGGTGAGGGACTTTGCCCCTTTGGCACATGTAAAGTGACCGTCCGCGATTTACGGGTATCGCTTTTCCCTGCCAAGGTCTCAAGTCGCAGGACAAGGCCTTTTTCGTCCGCGGCCTGTACCTGCGTGGCAACAAGCGCGCACACACCTAGTCCGCATGCCAGCCACGACAAAGCAACTGCATGGGCTCCTCCTCGCATGTGGGTTTCTGCGCCGGACCTCCGCACAACCAGCTCTTAAGCTGGTAGCCAGACCATTCCAAGCGCGACCTTTCGGTTGTTTTAGGTTCGTGGAGGAAAAGAATCTGTCTGCCAGGATACTGCGCCCCGGACGCCATTGCGCTTTTTGCACGGACATGAGATACCCCCCTCATGAAGTATTTCCCGGCCTTCCTGCTCTTGCTGACTCTTGCGCCCCTCCCCTGCCTGCTCGGGGCCGAACTCACCGTTGCTCACTTCTTTGGTGACCACATGGTAATTCAAAGAGACAAGCCCATCCGGATCTGGGGCACCTCTCAACCTGGGGAAAACGTCAGAGTGCGGTTTTCTATCCGCGATCTCACCGTCAAAGCGGACGCACAGGGAAACTGGCAAATGGAACTGGAAGCTCTCCCCGTCAGCTCTCAGGGAAAGGCTCTGGTCATCCAGAGCGGTGATACCACGATCACCTACGACAATATTCTGGTCGGTGATGTCTGGATCTGCGGAGGGCAGAGCAACATGGAAGATGAAATCAGCTACGTCTACCACGGAGACATGGAAGTCTCCTCTGCCAATCACCCCATGATCCGCCTTATGACCGTCCCCCAGCAAGCCAGCCCCGTGGCTTTCACAGACATGGACCGGCTTAACGAGTTCAACTCCTGGACCCGGCGTCACGAGCAGAAAGGCAGCTGGTCACAGTGTACACCCAAAGCCATCGAACGCTTCAGTGCCATTGGCTATATCTTTGGAAAACGGCTTCACCTCGTTTCGGGTATCCCCATCGGGCTGATTGATAATTCATGGGGAGGCACAACCATTGAAGCTTGGACCTCGAGAAGCACTCTGAAGAAGATTCCAGCAGCACGAGGACTCCTCGAGGAATGGGACAGCAAGATCGCTGCCTATGATGCTGCGGCCAGCTTGCAGGCGCGGATCCAACGCTGGGAAAAGGACAGTGAACGCAGAAAAGCCCGGGGGGAGAAACCCAACCCCAAACCCACGGAACCCGACCAGGATCCCGCCTCCGACCGTAACAACCCCGGAGCCTCCTTCAACGGCATGCTAGCCTCGTTCAGCGAAGCCAACATCAAGGGCGCGATCTTTAACCAAGGATACAATAACGCACTGGGTAATGCGCGACCACGCCTCTACGCCTCAGTCATCCAGGCCATGATCGAGAACTGGCGGGAAACGTTTCGCGACGATGCAATGCCCTTTGGTATCATTGGTCTGACGCCAGGAGGGCAGCCGCAAACGCGGGATAACTATGAAATCCGTATGGTCGATGCAGCGCCTTTCATTCGAGAGGGACAGTTCAAGGCCGCGAAGGCTCTGAATCACGTATGCTTCATGCCTGCCTACGACCAGCAGGTTCCTTTTTATCATCCCCATAAAAAGGTCCTCCACGGTGAAAGGATGGCCCGGTGGGCTCTAGCAACGCAATACGGGCAGACTCAGCTCAAGTGGAAACCCACAACCCTTGAGCACACTGAAATCAGCGGAGATCACATCATTCTCTCCTTCAATGGTATGGTCCGGGTTCACGATGGGCGCCCCTTCGAGGGATTCGCCATTGCCGGAACAGATCGTCATTTCGTTCCCGCCCGGGCCGAATTTGTCGTCAAGGGAAAGGACGATCGCGGCCGCGAGCAAAATGATGAACGTAAGCTCAAGGTCTGGAGTCCTCTCGTTCCAGAACCCGTGGCCGTTCGCTATGCTTGGGCGAGAAATCCCCTGGGAAATGCCGTCAACAGTGGACATCATGAACGCATTATTCCCATCCCCTCTTTCCGAACCGACAACTGGGACTGGCCCGAAGCTCCTTTCGAAAGCGACCGCGACGAAACCCGAAATGCCCACCGTGAAGCGATCAATACGATGCGTCGACAGGCAAGGGAATGGTCAGAGGCCCGTCCAATGCAAGAGGCCCGGGTCCTTCTCGGCATCGAGGAGGAAGAAACGGTGAAATAGGCCCGGACACTTCGGGTATGGAATAACGACGACCTTCCGGATTGCGTTGACGGCTCGGGCTCGCGCACGGTTGACTACGGGGTGCCCCCACCACCTCGAACCCGCAGAATCATTCTTGTGCTGGGCTCTTACGCGCTTGCCGCGGCTCATTGCATTGTCACCTTCAGCGTTGGCGAACCTTATCCCTCCCTTCAGGGACCCATGTTCGCAGGACATCTCCAGCAGGATAGAACCATCTATGTGCCTTTTTACAGGGAAACAAAAAACATTCCCTCTCTTCCGGCCCATGACCGGCTCCTGCGGCATGAAACCCTCGGAGTTCCCGCCCAGAAGGATTTTGCCAAGCTTGCCCCAAGGTTTAAAGGAGCTGCTTACCAAGAGTTCCTGATTGGACATTCTGTTCGAACCCGCAACCCTCGTCCTGGAAGCCCCGGAGACTTCTCCGGCGTTGAGTGGTCTGCCTACAAGATTCATGCTCCACTCGATGGCCCTCCAGAACTGATCGGCGAGGAGGATGTCATCCATGATTAGAATTCCCTCGCTGCATCGTGATGATGCACTGCTCCTGAGCCGGTGCGTCTACCTCGGGCTGATCGTTCTTCTTTTTCCTCTTAAATCGGCCTACTCGGTCGCCAGCCTGAGTGCAGAGCATTTCCACCCACCCCTGGGCCCCTTCACTCTCCTCGAAGCCTTTCCCGCTCCGTGGGTAATCATTGTAATTGAATTCGCAACCTACGCCCTGCTTGCCCTCTGGTTACTAGGTGTAGGCCAATGGCGAGTCGGCGCCCTTCTGAGCGGCCTTCTTATCGTGGCAAGCGGCCTGACCTACTCAACAGGCAAGATTGACCACGATTGTATCATTCTCCTTTGCCCTTTTCTTCTGACCCTTCGCGGTAGATGGCCGGAAACAAGTTTAACCTTTTGTCTGACCGTCTACTTCGCCTCCTCCGGGCTGGCTAAAATTTCATGGCTCAGCTTCGACTCTCAGGCCTCTCTTTCCTGGGCGTTGACCTACTTTTATGGTTACGGCAAAAGCGCCCCTCTTCTCGCTTGGTCTCTGGAACAACTCCCTGGATGGTCGTGGGAGTTGTTCGATCAGCTCACCGTCTGGTTTGAGCTCTGCGTCCCCCTTGTCATCCTGCGTGCCTTCCGGCGTTGGATCTTGCTTTCTATTCCCCTCTTTCACCTCGCCACAGTACTCCTGCTGGGAATTGATTTCTCCCGCCTGCTACTAATTTATCTTCCGCTCATTCTCCTTTTTTGTGTTCTCCCCGCTCACACCTCCCAAGTCATTCCCTCAAGAGTTCGCGCGATTCTTATCACCTGTTGCCTGCTAGGGCTTGCACTCTGCGTTGCGCAGGGGTGTCTTTTTGGAAAATCGCCCCAGTCCCTCCTGCCGCTGGAGACACCCGGTCTTTTGCTTTTCCCCATACTTGAAGGTATCGTCATAGTCGGGTTGCTCGCTCGTCCCAAAGTCCTCTCAACAAAAGCACCCGACCCTTGTGAGTCATCGCTTCCATGAGCTAGTCTCGAGCGAATCCCGTTCTGGCTCGACAGCAAAGTCCTCCTCTTGTTTAGATCCTCCAGATTTTCTTTCCTCCACAGACGCCCGATGCGCGAGGGCAGAGAAGTCGAATCAATGAAGACCCTGTTGCCGCCACGACTCCCGGTTCTGCTCGCCCTCATCGCCTGCCTGACAACCCTTTCCTGTAGCAACAGGCCCAACACCCAGGTCAACGGCCCTCTCGTCAGCACAGTCCAGATTGGGGCCATGGCAAGTCGAGGAGCGATTCTGGCCAAGGTTCGCAGCCCGATCACCTCAACGAGAATGGGGCTCGCGATGCTGGCAGAGCGGACCGAGGAGCTGTTCCGGGGAAACATCCCCTTTCCACTGGACCCCGGCCCTCGAGCAGAAGGACTCCCCGGTAGTCAGGAATTCTCAGCAGGGCTGACTCGGATCGGGCTTCCCGCACCTGAGCTTGGCACCGTTGAGATTCTTCTCGATGGGAAAGAATTTTTCCCAGCCCTGGAAGAAGAGCTTCGTCTGGCCCGTGAGTCCATCGACCTCCAGATCTACATCTGGGATAACGATGATATCAGCGTCGCCTACGCTGACATGGTGAAGCAACGAGCAACGGCTATCCCTACCAGGATTCTTCTGGATGACATTGGGTCCACGATTTCCGCAAGTCTCAACCCAACCACCCCTGGTCCTCCTGGATTCCGAGCCGTGCCAGACATTACCACCTATCTTCGCCGCGACTCAGAGCTACAGCTTCGCCGTATTCTGGATCCTTGGGCCATTATCGATCATTGCAAGTTGCTCGTTTTCGACGGCAAAACCGCCCTGCTCGGAGGAATAAATATTGGACGAGAATACTACTCAGAATGGCACGATCTGATGGTTCGCGTCAAAGGTCCCGTGGTGAACCAGCTCCAGAATGAATTTAACAAAAAATGGCGCACCGCCCATCCACTGGGAGACCTTGCTCTTCTCTTCCCGCCTCCGCCCTCACCGGCGAGAGCCGGTTTACCTTCTTCCAAATCATTCCCGGTTCGCATTCTGAGAACCAATCTCCTTGAAGGCCGCCGGGAACCCCTCACTGCGATCCTGGAAGCTATCAGAGCGAGCCGCAACCGCATTTGGATTGAGAACGAATACATCACCAGCGACCGCATCCTTGATGCTCTGCTTGGAGCCTGCCGGCGCGGCGTCGACGTCAGGGTAATCATTCCAAAACTTCCCTTCGAAGAAATCATGGAGATTGCTAACCACCAAGCCGCAGGCGAACTCCTGCGAGCTGGCGCTAAAGTCTACCGCTACCCCGGGATGACCCACATGAAAGCGGCTATCTGCGACGGATGGGCAACTGTTGGCGCAACGAACTTCGACACCCACAGCCTGCAGATCAGCCATGAGCTCAATATCTCTTTCAATGATCCCAGAACCGTTGAGACCCTCGCGAGGCGTGTTTTCAAGGCCGACTTCGCCGTCTCCAAGTCGCTTACCATTGAGGATACCAAGCACTGGCTAAACCCTATCGCGGAAACCCTCGCCGATCAACTTTGAGCAGCGCCTGACAGCGCAGTGTCAGCACGGATAGGACGAGGGCGCAGGACAGGCAATCAAGACCGTTAGCGGACAATACAGGTCTCCACTCCGTGCTTGAGGGATTTGAAGGGGTCCTCCCATGTCGGAATAAACTCCTGCGCGACGTAATCTGTGAATCCCGTCTTAATGATCTCTTTGATAATCGGCGGATAATTGATCTCCTGGCTGGCGTCTATTTCTCCCCTCCCCGGATTACCCGCCGTGTGGTAATGCCCGATGTAATCCTTGTATTCCCGGATCCGCCGAATGACATCCCCATTCATGATTTCCACATGGTAAATGTCAAAGAGCAGCTTGAAGTTCTCCGAACCTACCTGCTTTACGAGATCCACACAAAAATCGACATCGTCCCCAAAGTAGCCGGCATGGCCGGTCATCTTCCCCTCCGTGGCTCTCGAGTTAAGATGCTCAAAACAGATTGTGATCCCTTTCTTCTCGGCAAGAGGAACCACCTTTTTCCACGTATCCACGCAGAGCTTAGCGGCCTTGGTGTCGTCCATCCCATCGTATCTCATTCCCGTAAAGGTAATGACTCGCTTTGCCTTGACCTGACTTGCCACCTCGATGCCATCTTTCAGCTTTTCGATCACCATATCCGTATATTTTGGATCACATGGCCCCTGCGCAAATCCATGGCTTCCAACCAGGGAGATCTCAAGACCAAGTTCCATCACATCCTTATAGGCTGCCTGCGGAATTCCCTCCATCCCGTGCATGCCAAGCTTGACGCACCACTCTCCCAGCTCTTTGGGCTTCACCCCTCGACCCCCAAAACACCAGCCCATCACTGAGTGCTTGAACGGCGTATCAATCTTTGCGGGCGCAGAGAGACCTCGTCCGGCAGACAGACCAAGTCCCCCTGCTGTAAGGGCCGCTCTACTGATAAAATTTCGTCTAGAGAAACTCATAGGGTCATCGTAAGACAACGGAACGCCAGTTTCCAACCCACAAAAACGCTTAGGGCTTTGCGGACCCCGGGAGACTAGCTAGAGAAAATGTTCACACCCTCTATTCCCGTGTCTGTTTGCCACCTCTTTTTTTCCCACTCCGCACTGCACCTCGCCCTTCTCCTATCTAGCCTCTGTAGCTATGCCACGGGAGAGCAGCAGGGCAGGAGAACAAAGGACCTCCCTAATTTTATTGTCATTCTGGCTGATGACCTTGCCTGGAACGATATCGGCGCCTTCGGCAACACAAAGGTTCACACTCCAAATCTCGACCAACTTGCCTCTCAGGGAATGTGCTTCGATCAGGCGTTTCTCACCTCCAGCTCATGCTCCCCGAGCCGTGCGAGCATTCTCACCGGCCGATACCCTCACCAGACAGGCGCGGAGCAGCTCCACTGGCCGATACCAGAATCGCAGAAAATTTTCCCGGAGCGCCTGAAGCTTGCAGGATACTTTGTCGCAGCAGCAGGCAAATGGCATCTTGGCGAGGCCATGCGCAAGCACTTTTCCATGGTCCGGGAGGTGGACACTTCAGGTTTCCAACTCCCCGCAAATCCGGGAGCCGGAGCCAACGATAAGTTTGCGGAGTCCTCGACGGGTGATGATCGGAGCGGATGCACCGAGTGGGTAAACCTTCTGCGTGAAAGAGATCCACAAAAGCCCTTTTTCCTCTGGCTCGCAGCCGTCGACCCTCACCGTCCCTATGAGGATCGGATCTCGACACAGCCTCACCCTCCGGAGGACGTCCTCCTCCCTCCCTATCATCCGGATACCGATCTGGTGCGCCGGGACTACGCCAGATATTACGACGAGATTCGCAGGCTTGACCGCTTCGTGGGACTCGTTCTCAACGAGCTCGAGCTTCAAAAAGCAGCTGATAACACGATGGTGATCTTCCTCAGTGATAACGGACGTCCTTTTCCTCGTGATAAGACCTCTCTTTACGACAGCGGAATTCGGACACCACTCATCATTCGCTGGCCAACTACGATCAAGCCGGCGTCACGCTGTCACCAACTTGTCAGCGCAATTGACCTTGCTCCTACGATCCTCGCTCTTGCTGGGTTCCCGGCCGGTCCGTCCTACGTAGGAAAAAGCTTTACCCCGCTGCTAGAGGGAAAAGACACCGCTATCCGTGATGCAGTATTTGCCGAGAAAAATTCGCACGATTATGAAGACCGCTCACACGCTGTCAGGGACAAACGCTTCAAATACATTGTGAACCACTATGCGGATCTTCCGGCAACGCCCCCGGCCGATGCGGCCCGAAGCGACACCTTCAAGGAAATGCAGCGTCTGAGGGCAGCAGGAACCCTGCCGGAGGTGCAATCCAGCTGTTTCCTTGCACCAAGACCACGGGAAGAGCTTTATGATCTCAAAGCAGACCCTCATGAACTCAGGAATATCGCAGGACTGCCTGCTCATGAGGACACGCTCACGCGCCTGCGCGCTGAGTATCGCCAGTGGCGGGTCCGAACGCAGGAAAAGACCCCTCGCTTGAGAACCCCTGATGAGTTTGACCGGGTCACCGGTAAACCAACCCCGGCCCGCATCCGCCCCCGTTGGTCGAAACAGAAGATGATCGAAGAGGGTATTATTCTTCCCTGATCTGTAGCGAGGCAGGCGCCCTTCTAACTGTCGGAGTCGATTTTCTGCAGGTCTGCCCTCGTCTCGGCGTAACTCCGGTCATACGCAACTACCCGGGGATCGGGTTCCTCTCCCCGGTTCTTACATACCTCCCTGTAAAGATCAGGCCACCAGTTATGATGCTCGGTCAACCCCTCTTCCTTCCACTTCTCCCACTCAGAAACAACCTTGTTCCAGCAAGCGTTTCCATATTCCGCTGCAGCCTCGGTTGTTTCAAAGTCCTTTACGTACCACTCCCGTCCAATCCGCGCATGCAGCACCTCATCCGCCCAGTCAAAATCCTGAATCAACTCGGAAAACACGTCACCTGAATCCGTTCCCAGCTCCCATTCAAAACGCTTTCCGGTCTTTGACATGAGCCCCTGTTCGATGAACCAGAGAACCGCGTGACGCTCCCGCGGGGTCAGTTGCTGGTTCAGCCCCTTCGACCACGTAGAATTGACCCGAACCGTAGCCGGCCAGTTGACCCCGGAGCGAGCAAAGCCCACTTCGCCCATCATGGCATGCCGAGCCTCATCCCATAGCTGCCGGGTCATGTCTCTGTAAAACCCCCACGGCTTCTTACTTCCCTCTTCTTCTCCCTTTCCTGTGACCGTTTCATAGAGAATCGAGGCCATCATTTCCGGGACATCGATTTCCCGCAGGCGCTTGAAGAACATCATGAAGACCTTATCACGACTCTCAAACGATGAGTCGTGCAGAAACTCCTCCGCGTGCACTCCCATGTTGTATGGATCAGGAAATCTCTCGTCCCTTTTAGGCGTGCTGTCATAGACAAATTCCTCGGAAGAGTAGCGTGGATTTGGCGCAGCAACTGGCTCTCTGGTTGCCGCCAGCCCTCCTGCTGCCGCAAGCCAGCCCTTCAGTTCCTCCCGCCACTCCTGCAGGTCCTCATGCGGACCAGAAACGGCCTCTTCCAGAGCCTTACAGGATGCCTCTCCCCACCCAATCATCTCCTCCAGTTCCTGCAGAATCACCCGTAAAAGCCGGAGGCTTGGAGCATCAGTCAGGGGGTTGGTATCTTCGCTGTATTCCTTCATGCTCTCACGCAGAGCGGGAAGCGCCACCCGATAGAGCCCTTCCATTACCATCCCGCAATCCGGCGCGTTTCGAATCTCATCAAACAGAACCTGAAGGTTCTGGTCAGGAACACGATGCAGACGCAGGGGCGGGTGGCGCAATTCTGCAACCCGGTCCCTGAGAAGGGTAATGTGCTCTGCAATAAGATGCGCATGATAACTATAACCCATTTTCAACTCATAAATCGGCTCACAGGCAATTCGGGTGAGGAGCACCTGCCACGTGCGCTGCAAGGCGTAGTGGAAGCACTTCAGACGGTCTACACACTCCTGCACCCCTATCCCCGGCCCCGCAGCACCAGCAAAGGTCGCCACGCCGGCAAGCTCCGGGAGTCCATGAAGGGAACGGTATTTATCCATTGCTTGTTGATTCATCGGTTTCTCTTCCAACGGTAGCGATAATACTCCCTCGCACAATACCAAGACACGATTCATCCAGCCCCATCGCAAGGCTTCTGGATGCCCGCCCTGCCCCGGCGGCACCTGCACAACTACCGCCTTCCCCGGCGTTCCACGCCTCGAGCCTATTTAGATTCGCGGATCTTCAAATTCCGCCACGCCACCGTAAAGGGCCCCCGGTTTCCGACGCCATGAACCTGCAGGCCGATAAACCCACTCGGGTGACTTTCAAACGCTTTCTCGTGGACGAGGTCAGAGACTTGCTCTCCATTCACCCAGACTTGGATCCGCGAACCTTTCGCTTTTACGAGATACTTGTTCCACTCGCCGTCCTTGAAGTACTTGTGGGGCTTGCGACTCTCCTTCGGAGTCATCCACCCGTAGCAGGCCTCGCCATAGACGTAACCGGCCTCCGCACCTTTGGCCCCGCTCGCCTCGATCTCGATCTGCGGCCCATTCACCCGCTGCTTGGGGTCATCATTCTTCGTCTTGGACCGGATCTGCACCCCTGAGTTCAATTGATTGTGACACTTGACCTCAAAAGTCAGCTCAAAGTCTCCATATTTCTTGTCTGTGCACAGAAACGAGTTGGGACTGCCCTTCGCAGTAGTTCCTAAAATGGTCCCATCCACCACCTCATATGTAGCAGACCCGTTTCGCTGGGTAAATCCACTGAGATCCTTGCCGTTGAAAAGATCCTTCCAACCGGATTCCTTATGATGATCCGCCACACATGGGAGGACCAGAAGATGGGAAAACAACAGAATAGGGGCAGCGAGTAGTTTCATAATAATATCTATGTTCTCTTACGCAGGAGGGTCCAGTGATATATCACAAACGACATTCTCCAACTCCGAAATCAGGGTTCTCTCACTCTGCAAGGTCAATCCGGATGAGCTCCTTGTCGTTTCGGAGAAAAACTGAACGCATCGCAAAGGCGGGATGACTCCAGAGCACCTTCCTTGAGCCAGAAGTGTTAGTGGGCTCCAGAACCCGCGCACGACTCACCTCGCGGTATCCTTGCGGTGAAAGCTCCGCCACAATGAGATCCCCCATTTCGCCAAGGATCCAGAACTGCTTGTTGCCTGGATGGTAGACCAGAAAAGCGGTTCCATACCGTGGAACTCTGGAACGGGTAGCGATTTCCGGGGACAGGCAGGGAGCTCGACTTTCCCAGAGGCGCTTTCCGGATTCCATCTCTACCGCCATCAACGCGCTCCTGTCGACGTCAACGCCATAGATAATGCCATCCAGAAGATAGGGCGTACTATTGACAGGGTATACTCCTTCTTTCGGACCACTCCTCCACAAAATCTTCGCCGCAGGGCGCTCATTACTTAATTCGATCATCCCGCCGATACGATTGTATCCGCTAACGAACAGCCTGTTGCCCAGCTTTCTTGGCATCGCGATTGCTGATCCATTCGTCGGCTTTATTGGGACACTCCAATATACCCTGCCAGTTTCTGGATCGTGTCCCGTTACCCCAGCTGGATGCCAGGCAATGAGCTGCTGGGTTCCTCCATGGTCCACAATCTGGAGAGGACAGTAGCCACCATGACGTGCGGAGAGAGCCCTCCATATCTCCTTTCCCGTCAGACGATCGAAAGCCACGATCAGCGAGCCTTCCCCTCCAACCATGCAGATGATCATCTCCCCATGGACCAGCGGGGGAGAGGAGTGCCCCCACATCGGCAGCGGCGCTCCGTATTCCTCTGCTAAGTTCTTCTGCCACTGGATCTTCCCGTCCGTTGTAAAGCAGGCAAGGTGACCCATGGTCCCAAGTGTGAATACCTGATCTTCTACCACCGTCGGAGTCGCTCTGGGTCCCCCGGGATAAGACACCTCATAGTCTCGCCGTTCCTCATGACTCCAGAGCATTTTTCCCGTTGAGGCGTCCAGACAAAGAACCCGCTCCCTGCCTGCCAGTTTTGCCTGCGCGCCCGCATCATTAATGATTTTCCCTTCGTCAATGATGAGATCCATCAGGTAGACCCTTCCCCCAGAAACAGCGGGGCCGGAATAACCGGTGCTTATCGGCGCCCTCCAGACCACAGCGGGACCTCCCTCCGGCAATCGCCGGACCACCCCTTCCTCGCGCCATGTTGCGTCTCGATCTTTGCCGAGCCACTGGGGCCAGTCATCAGCCTTGAGCGGGCTGATTCCGCACAGCAGCACTGGCAGCAAATAAAGCAATCGATTCATATCGTAAAACATCGGGCCGCAAGCCACCCTTCTTGTCAACCCTACCAGTATATTACTCGATCACCATGATCCGGCTTTTTCTCCCTTTCCTGCTTCTACTCAGCCCTCCCTCTTTTGCCGAAGAGACTAACACCCCCAACTTCATCCTCTGCATGGCTGATGACCTGGGATGGGGAGACTCCGGCTTCAATGGCCACCCAAAGATCATTACTCCTCATCTCGATGAGATGGCCGGAGCGGGGGTTCGTCTCACCCGCTTTTACGCTGGAGCTCCAGTCTGCTCCCCAACCCGCGGCAGCTGTCTCACGGGTCGTAATCCCTTCCGGTATGGCATTCCGACCGCCAACACTGGACACCTCCGTGAGGAAGAAATCAGCCTCCCTGAGCTTCTCTCCATGAAAGGATACACCAGCGGCCTGTTCGGCAAATGGCATCTTGGCACTCTCAGCCCTGAGTTCAGTGGCAAGGGGGCCGGGCGGAAGGCTGGGCGGAACTTCATGACTCCACGGATGGCGGGGTTCAGCGAGTGGTTTGCCAGCGAGTTCTCAATCGCCACTTACAACCCCTACGATCCTGAGAATGGACATTGTGCAGCCGCTCGCGAAGGAGACATGCGGGCCCTTTTCTGGCATAATGGAAAGCCACTCGCCGAGCCTCTCAAGGGCTGCACCTCCGAGATGGTCATGGACAGGGCTCTCCCCTTCATCAGCCGTGCCACGGAACAGAAAACCCCATTCTTTGTCGCTATCTGGTTTCATGCTCCCCACCTTCCGGTTGTTGGCCACCCCGAATATATGAAGGCCCACTATCAGGGTTTGCCCGATAATCAGCAGCAATATTTCAGCTGTATCACCGCACTCGACGCCCAGATGGGGCGGCTGCGCGCGCATCTCAGAAAGCTCGGTATCGAAAGCAATACCATGCTGTGCTTTTCGAGTGACAATGGCCCGGAGGGAAATCCAGGACCGCGGGGAAACGCACAGGGAACTGCCGGTGAGTTCCGGGGACGGAAACGCAGTCTCTACGAGGGAGGATTACGTGTTCCCGCGCTCGTCGAATGGCCCGGGACGTTGCAACCCCGTGACGTCAAAGTCCCATGTGTAAGTAGCGATTACTTTCCCACAATTTCTGCCATTGCTGCCCTCCCCCTAGCCAAACGCCCCTACGACGGCATCAATATTCTTCCAATTCTGAAGGGAAAAAAGAGCCAGCGGAATCACTCCATCGGCTTTCGCTTCGGCAAGGATCGCACCCTCGTCGACGACCGCTATAAGCTCGTCCATAATGCTGGAGGCCTCAGCCGTCGTCGCTCAGATAATGGCACGACACCTGTAAGAGAATTTGAACTCTATGACCTCGATTCCGACCCCTCTGAGACGCAAAACATTGCTACCTCTTCTCCTGCGGTAATGGCCCGCATGAAAGGCGAACTCATCGCCTTCATCAAATCATGCACGGCAAGCGCTGAGGGTGCTGACTACCGCTAGGTCAGCACAGATCTCGCTGCGGCTGGCTAAGAGTCACTCTAATGATCCACCAAAATCCGGCAGCAAGATTTCGGCAGAAAACTAGGACATCAGGTTTTCTTATCCGAAAATCTCGAAGATTCTTCGTGCTCTCTCGCTCAGGGAAGGGTAAACCCCGCACTCGATCCTGATTGGACCGACTCTTAATCCACCAATTTAAATAATGGCAGTCGTCGCGACCAAATTGAACAAGGGCCAGTGCATCCGCTACGAAGGAGACATGGGCGTCGTACTTCACATCGAGCACAGAACTCCAGGCAAGGGCAACGCCCTCATTGCAGCGACCATCCGCTCCTTCAATTCCGGAAATAAGAAAACCATCCGCTTTGCCTCTTCGGAAAAGGTCGACATTGTGGAAACCCAGCGTCAGAAGCTGGAGTTCTCATATTCCGACCCATCGGGGGCCCACTTCATGGACTTGGAGACCTATGAAACAATCACCCTCGACGAGAGCCTTGTTTCAGACTGCCGCAGCTTTCTAAAAGAAGGACAGGAGGTCGAAATCCTCTTCATCGAGGCAAACGCTGTGAGCGTGAGCCTGCCTGCCACCGTTGAGTTGAAAGTAACGGAATCCTCAGAGGGTATCAAGGGTGACACCGCTAACAACCCCACCAAACCCGCCACCCTTGAAACTGGAGCTACGGTGCAGGTTCCACTTTTCGTTAAACCCGATGATGTCCTCAAGATTAATACCGAGGATGGGAGTTACGCCGGGAGGGCCTGAGCTTGGGAAAACTCTGGTAGTTGATTCCATCCCATCAGATCATGGCTGCTCTACCCGGAGCCGAATAAAATTCTGGTCCCCGGACAAAAGGACCACTGTGGGCAGGATCTCCCCAACCGGAACAGGGTTCTCAAACCCGAGGAGGAGAAAGGGATCCAGCGTAGTCCATCCTGCCTGATTGAAATTTCCCTCTACGAGAATGGGCGCTCGAATTCCCGCTGGCCCGTGCTCTACGATGATGTCCACCTGCCCCGGGATCAGAGGATCAGGGACAAAGAGCGTAGGTCGAGCATCTGCATCATATCCCAGAGCCCAGAGGAGTCCGTTGGGAACTCCATCGCCATCGTGATCTCCTGCGAAAGGGGCATCCGGAATACCCTGCAGTTCCGCCCAAGCTACAAAAGGATCCAAGGGAACCTCTATCACACCCTCAAATTGAACTGTTGAGTCCACCCTCACGTCCACTCCCTCCTGAAGCGGATTACTGAACTCAACCGGCAAAACCACCACGACTCTGTAGGTTATCGTATTGCCCTTGATGGCCATACGGGAAAGCGCCACCTCTCCTGTCCCCGAGCCAGTTCCGGAAACCGGGCTCTCGGAAAAGTTTTCGTTGACCTCACCAACAACAGACGTCCCCGTGATTACTCCCTCACTCAAGGTTACTTCGTGTTCACCAGCATCGAACTGCCCGGTTGCTGGGTCTACCCAACCCACCTGTGAGGTAGCAATCGTAGCCTCGATTCCGTTAAGGCTAACCTCTGCCAAGCTGATCTCACCAATTGCCAGAGAGAAGCTCATATCCGTTGCCGTAAGATTTGCCGAGTTGATAGTTAGCCTCGAAACCTGGTCCGTCCCGGGATTAATTTCGAGAGTGGCCTCCACCGCCCCGGAGAGATCACTGCTCTCTTCGTCTTCAATGCCGAAAGCAGAGAGGGTGACATTGAGAACATTAGCTGCGGGTTCTTCAGACAGCGAGAGAGACGTCGTGATACGGATTTGAGCCGGAGCAAGTCCGGGCAGGACTCCAAAGAGAATAACTCCCAACGGTCGAAGGAAAAAGGACAGGCGGACAGGCATGAGAATGAGGCTTGGGTTTCCCCTCAGGCCTACTCACCCAAACCCCTGCGTCAATCAAATCTCAGATGCAGCGCTCTGGTGGAACACTGCCTTTACCCCCTCCCGGCCATGATATAACGCCCCCTCCAGATTCCTCTGTAGGCAAACCCACCAGCCCCGGCCCAATATTCTTTAACTTTTACAAAATATCTACTATCTCACCACCAGCGTGGCAAGACGCCGAAAACAACTCCATCTCAGACGGGCCGCTGAAAACCGGAAGGCGAACCATCCCTCGCTCAGGGACGCACTCCGGGAAGCAGATCGAAGAGCAAGACATCGGGCCAACCAGCGCTCGTGGCGCCGGCGTGGACTAACCTCTGTAAAATCTGCCATCGCCGAGTCTCACTATAATGAGAGCGAGCTCGGCTGGGCGACAAGAGCCCTTCGTATTCTGGCCGGGCTAGCTCTTCTGCCCTTCTGCTTCATTACCACTGTCACAATACTCAACCCCCACCTCCATGTTTCGGGAGAAGCCGGCAGCGAAACTTCTTTCTGGCTCCAATTCTGGCGTAGTAACGCATTTCTCTACTTCACCGTAGGCTTCCTCCTCTATTCGGGCTGGTTTTTCACGAAGCTCCTTCAACCAGTTTTTCTCTATTTCTACGTGCTGGGCCATGAACTAACCCACGTCGTCTTTGTCTACCTGTGCCTTGGACGAGTCAGCGGATTCCGCGTTGGACTCGATGGAGGACATATCGTGACAAACAAGTCTAATATCCTGATCGCACTGTCGCCCTACTTCATCCCTTTCTGGTCGGTGGTGGCCTTTCTCCTCATGGCCGGCATCGGTCTGGTCTTTGCATTTCCTCATCAGGAAAAATTCCTTTACGGTTTGATTGGAGCTACATGGAGTTTTCACCTTCTGTGGACCCTCTGGATCATTCCGCGTGACCAGCCTGACCTGAAGGAAAACGGAACATTTTTTTCCCTCTCCCTGATTTACCTCTCAAATGTGCTACTACTCTCAGGCCTGCTTTGCCTTGCCTCTCCAGAACTGACATGGCGGCACTTCGTCTATAACTGGGCAAATAACTTCATGGACGTTATTACTTCCGCTCGTGCAGCTCTCCACTGATGAGAGACTCGCAAAATATGGGCATTTTCCTGAAATCCTCATTTGCTCTGGCTCTTCTAACGGGAGTGCCATCGGTTGAAGCAGGCCAGACCCGCGTATGGCACTACACCGATGGAAGGACATTCACGGCAGAATACCAATGGTCGAATCAGAAAACTCTCTATCTCAAGGATCGCAAGGGACGTGAGTTCCAAGTGGAGCTGGGTGCTCTTTCCAATGCTGACCTCGAATATACCCGGGGGTTGCGCGCCCAAGATAACGCAGAAGGAATTATTTACC
>Ga0163110_10000475_pt1 | contig 19127 bp, 3 predicted proteins | sample CRUFie1St17metaG_FD_108703 | JGI IMG/M metagenome (GOLD analysis project Ga0163110, IMG submission 108703) | Marine microbial communities from the Costa Rica Dome - CRUD Field 142mm St17 metaG | ecosystem: Environmental > Aquatic > Marine > Oceanic > Photic zone | place: Costa Rica: the Eastern...
AAACAAATACATTGTACCAATCAGATGAAGGAGCCAAACTTGTGATAGATTTCATATCTTAAACGGGACATTGCGAGGATGTAATCTAGTAGAATAATGGCCATTTTGCGCCTCAATCAAACTCTACATGTTTGCCAACCCATAAATACCGTATATGGCGTCGGAGGTTATACCGACCCCATTTTGGAGGAGATGACAATGAGCAAGTTAACCCCAATTATTTTGGCAGCCATCATGCTTGCTAGCACTTCGCTAGCAGCGCTTGATTGGACTGAATTAGAAGAAAGAAAAACGACTGAAGCAGATGGAAGAACAGGACCTGATGCCGAAATTCTAGCAATAATGTCTCCAAGAGAGACGACGATTAACCCCATAGACGGAGAAGTCATGCATGCGATTGATGCAGGTGAATCCGTCACCTTTGAGATGTATATCCACAACGTTGGAGATACCGACATCGAAGATATGGGTGTTTCGGTGGAGATATATCTAGCTGAAGGCGGATCTCGTGGAGAAATTGCGAAGGATGCTAATGGTAGAGATTTATCTTGGCACAATAATGACGTTGTTTGTGGTGATAGCTTCGTCTGTCCCTGGTCATCCGTTGCCGCTGATAATGGCACGCTGAACAATGGAAGATACATTTTCGCATACCAAGGTACCACCATTAATTGGATTCCCGTTACTGGTAATTACAAAGTAGTGATAAAAACTCACGCCATAGGCGACGTAGATTTTGTTAACGACGAGATGGAAATCGATGTGTCAGTGGTTGATTGGACCGACATAATCGTTGACTTGTCTTGGGACAATGACCCGGTGAAAGAATTTGAAACCGGTGCAGGTACTAAGGATTTCAAACTTACAGTAAGCACAGGCGGTTCGTTAGAATGGTCTGCTAGAAATATAACTTTGGAGTTCGTTGTGGATGGAAAAATTTCGACCGCTACTGAAATCCAAGGTGGTAGCGATATGATGGGCACAACAACACATGCAACTTTCGGAACATATGGATTAACCGAAACCTTCTCCGATGAGAATCGCACCAATGTCCAAGAAGACAATAGGTATTACATTGATTTTGGTACTGAGTATGAATGGTTTGGTTCTATTGAGCCGGACACTTCCGGTGACAGCGGACCTTACTCAATTTCGGTTAGTCTAGTGAGCTATGTTGTCTACGGTCAGCAAGAAGGTTGTGAAGTAAACAATAGTGGTGGCTCTGGTCCAAGCCAAGGTGGCGTTATAGGTGATGGTGAAGTAGAAATCAACTTCTGTGAAATCGCATATGGTGCTGATACAACAAGAGCTGTATCTAGTGAAGATACGATCGAAGGTTACATTGGTAACTATCATGACATAGGTATTACCGAACTTGTAATAAATCAAGGATACGGCTTGGATGAGAATAACCTTCCAAATACTGAGGCTACAATTACAGGAATTGTCGAAGGGCCGCTCAACCCGGTTTTGTCAAGTGTCCAAGCAGAAGTAGCACACCTAGGTAGCGACGAAACCACAATTTATGATTGGGAAGTTGAATTTGAAATTGAGAACACGATTACTGGACAAGTAACTGTTCAAACTGCTAATGAATGTGAGTATAATCCAGGTGAGGATTACGAACACATGAAACTAGGACAAGGCATGAGTGCTGGGGAAGCACAGAGCAATGGTTTAGCTTGTATACTGTTTGACTTTGTCCCTGGTATTTACAATGTCACAGCCACACTTTCGATGGTAAATGAAACCGTGATGGACCAGTCTAGCAGGAATGACAAAGCCAGTATGAACAACGTAGCTGCGCTAAACAACCGGCCCTCGGTCTCGCTTGTCATAGAAGAAGATCCAAACTCTGTTTCTATCGGCAGAGACTCTTACCTAACTCTAGTTGCCGACGCATATGATGCAGACGACGAGTTCGGAGATACACTGCGTTATGTCTGGGAACATCCCGATATGGTTGTATTTAATGGAACACCAGAGCCTTCTCCTTGTGATGGAGTTGGACCGGAGTTCTCCACATGTTTACTAACCCCTGCTACAGCAGAATACGCTAGCGTGAACCCTTACACGGTAACAGTTTACGATTTGTATGGTTCAAGTGCGACTGACGTTCAAAACTTCTTCATATGGAACTATGTTGAGGCTGCTGCTGTCACAACCAGTGGAATCATAATGGAATACAACCTATCCTACAATGGAGTCGCCCCATTCAATATTGGCTTGAACGATTCCACGGACGACGACGGCAACGCTGAAGCATATACTCAAGATTTGACTCAATTCGGCTACGCAGGAGAATATGAATCTGTAGCGGTTCTTGATTATACTCCAAGTACAAACTACTTGGCAGAGGATGTCCATGAACAGTCGATCACGATTAGATACGACACATCCGCGATCTCCCCAACTAGCATATTCTGGGTCAACAGCAATGGTGTTTGGTTCGAATTAGACGCAACTTTCTCAGAGTCTGGTACAGACGGAACAATTGCGTTGGATTACGGCACAGAGAATACCCAGACACTTTCTGGCGGAGAAATTGTGCTGATGGGTGGAGAACTGCAATTGGTAGAAACTCCAACTGCAAATCCAGTAAATCTAACGGTCGTTGCAACTAAGGGAGGAGCAATCTCTGCATCTTGGGCTTACTCCGGAAACGCAGTACCTGGTTTAGATTATCTGTCTCTAGAAATATGTGACTCTCAAGGGGTTTGTACGACTTCCGAAGAGAACACATCTCTAGTAGCGCATTTGATGAGCGGTCAAACCGAAACCACTCACGGTGAAAATTATACATACACACTTCAGGTTTGTAATATTGCAGGATGCAATCCAACTATCGCAACAGATTCTGCTGTCGCAGATAACATGGTAGATGGTGGAGTTACTGCTACAGATATGTCTGTTGAAAGTAAGTCAGATTCTGCATGGACAGTTAGTTGGACTGTTTCAGGAGATGATAGCGATGTTGCAGGCTGGATGGTCTGTATGGCTGACTACTCATGGAGTTCATCTGGTGAAATGCCAACCTCGATTTGTGTAGATGCTGGCGATGCAACAAGTGTTGACGTCCCTCATCCTGGCGGAACGGGAACCAAGACTTACTATTTCGCTGCAGTGGCATACGATGATAAGAACAACATGGATAATGCAATGCCTGGAACTGATACAGTTCTAACTCATGCAAACACAATCACAGATCCTTGTGAGGTAGATCCTGACGGTGATGAATGTGCAGCAATTGGCGATTCTGGCGATTCTGCAGACAGTGGTGAAGTCCCAACATGGACATGGGGAGTAATCATTGGATTGGTCGTAGTAGCGTTTGTCGTTGGAGCTTTCATTCTATCTCGCGGTGGAGATGGCGAAGACGGTAAGGACTGGGACTACTGATTGGGAGTCCAGTTAAGAACCGGATTACAGCATTTTGCTGAATTTGCCACGAGGAGCGGTTCGCCGCTCCTCGTGGCTTTTTTAATATTCATTTTTTCATTCTGAAAATTTCAAAAAGATGATTTTCTCTGCATCCAAGTTAATCTCAACATTTCAGATTCTTCAAATTGATAATTTGCTGTTATTGGAGAGGTTATCATCAGTGTATAATTTACACTAGTATTTTTGCTGTAAGTGATAATTTCAATATCGCAAATTGTTATATTTTGAGATGAAAATTAATTTCGTAAATAGAAAATTTTCCTCATTGGGCTGTAATTGAATATTTTGATATTGAAGGCCAATTGCTTTCAGTCGTCCATTTAGAGATTTTAGCCTGGCCTAAAACCGATAGGCTGGGCTAACATTGAAAGAAAAATTTCGAGACGGGTTTTCTGGTCAAAAAAAACAAAAAAAGTTAATCAAAAATTCAGAGATTACTAGATTGTGTAAAAGGAGATGCACCCCAATGCTCATAAGGGATACAGTGACTGGGTTGCACTGCATACAGTCCGTAAGGAGATGATGACGTGATGTTGGGAAACAAAAACACGAATAAAAAGACCGTACTGGGTGGCGCAGGAATAGCAATTTTGCTATGTGCACTCATGGTTGGAATGACAATGACCAACTATGTGCCTACTAGCGCAAACCAGGTAGAAGCCGAACTCGCAATTGCGAATGAAGAAAGCGAAGATGCCTTCGCTCTACCAGAGGTCTACGAGCCTGCAAAATTTGAATACGATGAATCCTCTGAATTAGAGGGCATGAGGACAATTAACCAGAAAGGATACCGTACAGGTGACGGAATTACCACTTTGGTTACGACCCCTAATCCAATCCACTATGTAAGTGACATTGGTTCTTGGGAAAACATTGACCTCAATCTTAAGGCGACCGTTGATGGTTGGGAAGTAAATGAAAACAATTTCCAAGTTTCATTTGCGCCTGAATCTCAAAACGGTGTCGAAATTATGATTCATCAGAATGTAGATCCATTAATTACTGGATTGAATCCAGTAATAGTGGACTTCGGTGACAACGCTGAGAATCTGATGCCTTATGAGTTTGCAGTGCCGATGAACACTGCTGAAGTCGGCGCTAACTCAATCAGATACTCTCTTGCAGAAGGATTTGATTTGGATTACACAGTAACAGAGACTGCCATTAAGCAAGACCTGGTCATAAGAGAAAGGCCTGTCCTAGAGGATGCACATGGTTACTTCGGGTTTTCAGAGCAAATGATAATCCCGCTAGGTTACGGCCTTTACTTGGGCGATGACCTACTGATGGAAGATGTAACTCAAACTCAAGAAGGTTTGGCAATTAGACATCTGGAAACAGGAGAAACACTTGCAACAATCCCTTCGCCTATTGTTGTCGAACCAGGAATTAACAAATCACACTATGCAACCTACTTTGTGCGAGCGTTTGGAAACCTAGTTGAATTGACTACCGCAGTTGAGTCTTCATGGTTGATGTCCGAGGACCGCCAATTCCCATTGGCCATTGATCCTACGGTCAACGTGCTTGAGTCTGCAACTGGTGAATGTAATACATACAGCAACAACTGTTACTCAACTACTGGCCCATGGACTCTTAGGGCTACAAATTACTACAATTACGCGCCTTGGGACCGATATACCTTCTCCTCTGCAAACAAACTTCTTCCAGGAGCTACTGTTGACAAGATAGAAATGAAAAAATACGCAACGAGAAGTGATTATGCACCTGGAATGCACGACATAACAGTTCTCCAGGATTGTGGAACCAACGGTAGAGGATACTACTTGTTCCCTCTAACAAATAGTTGTAGCGGGTTGATGCCTTCAAGTTACTTCGGATCCAGTACAAGATTGGTAAGTTCGGTTTACAACTCAGCATCTGTTGGCCAATGGTCATACTATACAGGATGGAAGACTGCCGAACTTTGTAGCAGCACTGGAACAGCATGTTCTGCAAATGGAAATCACAATTACATTGTGAATGCAATTACAAACGGAGCAGGAACTATTGGTATTGGATCAATATACAAATCAACTGTATCATCGGTTAGAGAGTATTTCTCTACCGGTGGCAGCCGATCGCCATACCTTGCTATTACTTACAGCGGCGGATCTGATACTGTTGCACCTACTGACGAATTCGTCCCATATACTGGAGTCACTTCATACAAGGAAGGGCCTAGAACATTCTTCACCACCATAAAGGACGACAGTGGAGTTGATACTACTGCTTCTGGCGCTCCTCACTTTTACATGTCATTGAATAACCAGGCATACGTTGCTTACAAGGCCACTACAATTGGAACATGTGGCTCAAGTGACAAGGAATGCCAATTCCGTGTAACGACGCCTTCAATTTCAGCAGGCGACGATGTCGAGTATTTCTGGGCTTATCAAGATGGAGCGAGCTCGCCTAATATGGTTACTAACCCAGCAGGCGGTACTGGAACTCCAAGTTCTGCAACGGCACCAAGTAGCGTATACAGCTTCTCTGTCGAAGATGCTGCTAACGCAGGTAATGAAATGAAACTAACAGTTCTAGCGACTAATGTTAGAACTTACACTTCATCCGATACATCATCATACACTTATGATCGCCAAATGACGTATTACGCTGACTCTGATGAATACGTGTTCGAATTTGATACATCAGATTGTGGCACTGGTACTTCTTCGTGTTTCTACACATCAAGAGCAGATAGTAGATACACTAACTGGCAAACCAAGTGGACAGCTAATGTTCCTTCTTCAACTTGGGGACTAGCTGGTCGCGGTGCGCCAGACGGATTAACTCAAATGAGTGATTTCTACGGTGGCTACTTGTCCATTTCTGCTAAGGATGGACCAGGTATGAATCTAATTTTCTTGTATGATTCTGCAAGCAATGATTTCGCAATGGTTGGAGTTGGAGACGCTACGACAGGTATCACTGAGCCTTTAAACTCCGGAACTAAAGCAATGCCTAAGACTACTACTGCAACTAACAAGTACTTCGTAATACCTTTGCCTGCCAATCTCACTGGAACATTTGCTAAGTTCGATTGGGGCGGCACCTATAGCACAGCAAGAGCTAATTGGATGTGCGTTGGTTCAGGAGGAATATACTATTTCTTCCGTTCTACCAGTTCCAATCCTACATGCACAGTTACAACCAGTAGATTGTTTGGTAGCAGCGCTTACGCATGGTCTGGATTTGCATTCGGTACTAGCTCAAGAAGCGCAATGGCTTCATCGGGTGATATGACATACATGGTAAGCAAGGTTGCTCCGGAACCAGATACCGCTGCGCCTATTGTCGAACATAGAGAGCTGAAGGACTCTCATTCCAGAGATAGAACCTTCTCCTTTGTAATATCCGACCGTGGTGCACCTCCTAGTGGAGTGGACACAACTGCAACAGAAGGAGTTGGACCGACTATGTATTACCGAATAACCGATGCTGATGGAGTTCAAGGTAACTGGGTATCCACACTACTGAACCCATCTGATACACGCGCAAACTGTGCATTGTCGGCATGTTCATGGTCTGTAACCCTCCAAGACTTGGAGCGCAACTCACAACTAGAGTATTACATGGAAGCTAGAGACGTAAGCACTGTAGCAGCCGGTGTCAACACCGTAACTACTTCTACTACCACTTTCGAGGTTGGAGACCCAACTAAGATATTCGTGGTAGAATGGCATGACGCTCAATATCGTACAAGTACAGCTAACAGGTGTACTTTCCAAGTTCTAATGTATGATGTTACCAACGAGATAGAATTCAAGTATGACACAAACTGTCTAACTAACGAAGATTACTCTACTGTAGGTTACATGGATCAAACCCGGAAGATTGGTGCAACACTACGTGAAGAAGCAGGATTCTTGGGTGCCTCTACAAGAAGTAACGTATTCGATTCTAACTACAGGATTAGCACAGATGGAACAAGCCATTCATGGGAAACCTTTGACCTCGGATTGACTAAACTACCTACATATGATGTTGCAATACAAGGATTCGGCTCGACTAGTGGAGATCCTAGCAACTATTATTGTACTTCGTACAGGTGGGCTGCCAACAAGGCTTATTGTAACGCAAACATAGATTTGCCTGAAGGCTTTGTATTCGATTACTTTGGAACTGAATACAACGGTTCCAATGCAACCGACAGAGTACACATCGCAAGAATGGGTGCAATGGCCCTCGCTAACGATGGCTCAACTGCCCTGAAGCAAACTCTTTCAACATGGTACACCAACATGAATGACTTGCCTAACGACAGAAGTCAATACTACATGGATGGTCTACTAGCGCCATGGTTTGGTTACTACACCAACTTCGAATGTGTAGATGACCCTTCAAATTATGACTGTCAAGTTAGAACACGTGTGATTCCATTCGAAGGAAAGGGAACCGATGTTTCTGCTGATATTACTCAGCCAACAACCTGGACATTGATTGATTCGCCGATTAGAGTCAATCCTTCTTCCACAAGCGGTTACCTCACGATTGGTGATGACTTAACTATCGAACCTGGAGTAGTAATTCAGGTCGCTCCTGGAGCTGGAATATCTTTCGATGGAACCTGTAGCCAATTTACAGCCACTGGAAATGCAACAGATCCAGTCGTGTTCGAAGGACAAGGCGGAGCAACATGGAAGGGGCTAGCATTTACCGCAGCTTGTGGAACATCTACAGATGACCGCCACACCATGTCTTACGTTGACTTCAAGAACACCTCAGACGCAGCAATCGCTGCAGGAAGCAGACACGGCGCAGCTCCGGTTAGCAGCCAAAACGTTGGCAACTTTACTATGGACAATGTGAAGTTTGACAATGTTGGAACTGCATTCAAGCATGGCTCTGGACAAGGAACTGTATTGTCAATGGTCGATTTCGAGATCAACAACGCAGCTGATTCATGTTTCGACTTAGCTGAAGATTCAGAAGTAACATTGCGTGATGGAGATATGGATGGCTGTAACACCGCCCGAAACAGTTGGGGTGGAGCCATCATCAATAAGCAAGGAAGCACATCTGGTTCTATGATTCTGGAAGACTTAACAATCGCTGATTCGTATGTCAACCTAGTCAGCACTGATTTCCAAGAAGTCTGGATCAGTAACCTAACAGTTACTGGAACTTCAGGACAAACCGGAACAGCATTGAATGCAGTCGGTGCAGGAACTGGATCGTCATTGTATGTTTTCAACATGGACGCTTCGATGTATTCAAGCATGGCAATTGACTCTCTTGAGTCAATCTCCTTGAAGCACAGCGACTTTGGTTCTGCATCCATGGCGGTTACACCTGGCGGTTCTCAATCAACAGCCGCAGGACCAACTGGATTCAGTGCGGTTATGGAGAACTTAACTGCAGGAGATGTAACAATGTCTCGTATAGCGCCAAGGATGCACAACATCACTATTGGAACCTTAACAATTCAGGGCAACTCTCCTGTCGGTGCTCAGTTAGTCGGTGCTAACTGGGTTACTAACGGTGTTGCAGTGAACGGTTGTGGTTACGCAGCAAATGTAGACGGATTAACTACGGATTACATCGCAGGTTCTTGTGGAAGTTCCGTTTTACCAAATAATTTGATGTTTGGAAATGTTGACGCCACATACACTGGAAATCAGAACGCTATCTGGTCTCGTAATTCAGTAATTACAATCGGAGAGGGAAGCTTCTCCATGCCAGCAAATTACGACAAGATGGCAAGAGCAGGTACAAACGGACAAATCGTTCTTATTGACGTGGAGCAAGACGGCGTTCAGTGTTCAAGTTCAACAAGCGGTTGTGCTTTCGACTCTAGTCCGTCTGGAGTAATTTACTTTGGTGGATTCGCAACCATTACTGTGGTAGAAGTCGTTGCTGGATCACCAGTTCCTAGAGCAGATCACACTGTGCAAGCCACTCTTGTGGATGCGGGATCCGAATTGTTCACAGTTGGGTCGCATAAGACCGACTCCGTTGGTGTCGCATCAGTTTGGGTAGTTTCCGAGAATGACGCTGGCGATTCGTTCACACAGCACAACTTAGATGCATTTGGTTCATCCGGACAGAACGAAACTTCAGTCACTGACCCTTGGTACCCTGTTACCGGATTCGGAGTTGGAGACTCGATCACTCTGGTGTTAGAACCAACACCGATTGCGTTGGATGGAACTAACATGGATTGTGCATACCTTCTAACAAATCCAGAAGCAGCAATGGGTTATGATGGTTCAATTGCCAATGGAGGAACTAATACTTTCATATGGCAAGGAAAAGTAACTATGACCGACAGCCTCAACATTGACGATTGTAATATTGTGATGAGGAACACGTTAACTGTCGTATCAGATGCGATCAACAGCCCAAAGCTGACCATTTCATCCGGCGGTAAACTAACTCTTGAGGTATTAGCCGGGACATCAACAGGAACTTTGAAGGCAGCATCTGCTACTTACCCTCTACAATTGGATATTGCTGGAGGAACTCTTGAGTTAGACGGCGGAGCAATCCAAGACATTCTAGGAGGAATCGCTCTAGATTCTGGTTCCATGGTTGTCAAGAACTCTGCCACTATCAATGGAAGGGCTAATGCTCCGGCAACAGAAGCAACACTGTATGTGAATGGCGGAGCGCTTGATTGGGATGATTCAACCATCCAAAATTCAGGTCAAACAGGAATTGGTCTAATGCTTGAAGGTGCAACGTCAACTGTTGACAATATCGTTGTCAAGAATGCAGCTACTGGAATTTATTCTTATAATGCTGGACCACAGGTTAATGGATTTACACTGACTGGTAATGATGTAGGTATAGACGTTGTTGGCGGAATGAAACTCGATACAATTTACGGAAGTACTACACTATCTGGTGAATCCGCAGGCTGGACAACTCATGAGGTTGACATGACTGGATTTATGGATGATTATGTGCAGGTAGGTTTTAATTCAGTGTATGCCGGTGGAAGTAGACACCCTTACCTAACCTCATTCTCATACGATTATTATTTGGTAACTGACAGAATGAGTGTCGAATTAACTGATGATGCTGGTAACTCTTGGAATATTACAAGCGCAACAACAGATGGATATTACGACGGTTCTCTCGGAGGAGCATATGGTATCCCATCACACAACTGTCAGGCGAGGGGTTATTCAAGGAACCCTGCTGATTACACATACCACACAGGAAGACCTCTTGGATGGGACTGGGAAGAAACAGCAGATAGCCCGGTTTCGAACCGCCCTACGCATTGGTGGGGATACTCCAGTCCTGCATCGAACTCCCAATGGCAAGCTAACGCTCCGCCTGAAGGATTGTCTGGATCTTACAACGTGTGTTTGCATGAAGCATCAGCATATAACCCAACAGGTTCCACTGTCAGGCTGACTATGCCGGTTGTAGATTTGTCAGGATTGAATAATATCACTGGTATCAAGGCGTACATAGACGTATTCCACAAGGGTGCAGACAATTTCCAAGACAGACTAGAATGGGTCGCTCGTTCAGGTGACGATCCGTCCAGCCTTGGAGACTACAGTCGCAGCTCTGGAGGAGCTACATTCAGCACTGGAACAATCACTGGTTCTGCCAAAGGAGTAAGGATTGGTGGATCAGATGCAGCAGCAGCGTTTGATAATATTACAGTTTCAACAGCCTCAGATGCTGCCTTCGAGATAGATGGGCCAACAAAATCTAGTTTCACAGATGTTACTTCGACGGATTCCGGATATGGAATTGCGTTCAGTAATGCTGCATCAGGAAGTGCTGATTTCGTTGGTGCAAGCATTGATTTCTCGGTTAACGCAGGTGTATACTATGCTAAAGACGTGGCAGGGACACTAGATGTTGCTGTTTCTAACTCGGTTGGTCCAGCGATCAAGTTTGGTTCTGGAACTTCTGATGACAGATCTTGGTCTGGAATGAACCTAGCAACAAATGCAGTTGGTGTTGAAAACGGTGGGTCTGGTAAACTGACTTTCATCAGCAGCACCTTCACAAATACAAAAGATGTCGTAATTCCAGGATCTGGTAGCGTCGAGTTCGTAGATGGAACTATAGATGTCTCAACTGTTGATGTAACCGGAACTGGTCAATTCACTAGAATGCGTGCACTAGATGTTACAGTGGAAGCGGACGGAAATCCGGTGGATGGAACAAGTGTTGCTCTAAAGGATGCTAATGGCATAATATTGAGCAGTTCTGTTACAGATGCGTCCGGTGCTACAACCGGTCTAGCATTTACAACAGCAACAGTAGATTCCTCTGGACTACAGGCTGCTAATCTAAATGGATTTGAATTGGTAACTATTGCAAAGATTGGTGCATACTATTACACATCTCCATCAGATAATTCTGGTGAATTTAGGTATGGAATTGAAACACCAACAGTGACCGATAATCCTGGAAACAGTTTCACAATGGAACTAAATGACACAGTAGACGTCAGAGTTTGCCGCAGTTCTACATCATACAATGTTGTTTCAACATGCCCGGGTATATCTTCTTCCAGTTCAACTGGAAGAACCTATACATCAGGTTTGAAAGAATATGGTCATTCAGCAGCATTACCAACTGATATGTCTAACAAAGTTATTATGTTTGACGCTGGTCTCCAAAATCTGAAAACAAGCGGTGTTTACAGTTTCAATGGAAGCACAGTTATAGTTACAGGTGCCACATCATCCAGCACATCTCCTGTAGGAATTATCGATACATCTAGTGCTTTTACCTCAACATACCTGTATGCCCACAACTCTGAATGGATAAGCTTGGCTACAGGTAACAATGGCCAACCTGCTGGATTCGAAATAGGAGATGCTCAATATAGAGACGTAGCAATCGATATACAGAATTCCACGCTAACAGGACTTGCGTCTCTCAACGCAGCCCATGGCATAGGATCGTTCTCTGGGTATGGTGACTGGAATTCAATGTTCAATATCCAAAACAACACAATTAGCCACTTTAGAGGAAATTCACTTCCACCTAATTCAGGAGCTAGACTTTCTGACATGTGTATGACTACTACTGTTGATGACTCAATAGTTCGAAACAATGTAGTTAGTGGATGTGCAGTAGGTGTATTTATGGTACCCCCTGCATACGACTACCCGCCTTCCGGTGGAGATAGTTATCCTGACAGAGTCATTGTAGAAGATAACGAATTTATTGGCACAGAATATCTGGATGTCTGGTTTTATTTCGCAGAAAGTAGTAATTCTGTCGTGAGGAATAATACGTTCTCTGGAAGTTCACTACCAGGATACAACGTATACGTCCAAGATTCATCGAGTTTCTATTCTACCAAAACCACTGGATTATTGGTTGATTCTAACACCTTCTCTAACGGAGAATATCCTATATACATGAGATATGGTGTAGACTGGACTATCACAAACAACGTGGTCAACGGTAACGGAGACGCTTCATTCCCAGGTATCGGTGCCTTAGTTGGGCATGGTGAAATCAGTGGAAATACATTGATAGATGCAGACGGTGGCATTCTAATCGATAGAATCTCATCTGGCCAAACAGTTGAGATTACTGATAACACAATCGGACTGACAGCAGGTCGTATAGCACCTTCAGCAGTTGGAATTTGGGTTGAAAATTGTGCATCGAACCAGGTTAAGACTGGTGGTAACACAGTTAACGTAATGGAAAATGCTCTAGTCACAGACGGCTGTGACGTAGTTGATGAGAGTTCTACACTAACTGCTATTGGCGGAACAGGTGGAAGCATATACAACGTTGACATGTTAGCGAATGTCTTCGACCCAGCTTATCTTAACATTAGCACGGGCGACTCAGTTCGCTGGAGTTCTGTCGAGTATCGCGCTTCAACTCCTCACGACGTTACTGGAAATGATTCAACATGGGGCTCAAACGGCGCAATGAACCTTGGTACTACATATGTCAAGACATTTGCAGTCGCTGGAACTTATGAGTATCATTGTTCAGCTCACCCTGATATGACAGGCATAATCAATGTAACAGAAAGTAGTGGTAGTGGATTCACATCAACAGGTGTAAATGTCGCTGGAACTGCTGATGAAGTTACCATGAACGGAACAACCATCTCTGGATTTACAACTGCCATCGAGCAGTATGGTGGTTCCCTGACACTATCAGGCGATTCTGTAATCTCAGGCGGTGACTATGGAACATACGTTGAAGATACAGATGTGACAATCAATGGTGCTACTTTAGCCGCTGGTGCATCTGGAACCGCAATGCATGTAGAAGGTGCATCTAAATTTGATGCAACTGACATGACAACATCCGGCGGTTTAGTCGGATTGAGCATCGATACCATTGACTTCCGCTGGAATGGCGGTGGTTCCTCTGCAACAACCGCTCTCTTAGTAGATGGTGGTGCAGAAGGATCTGTAGAAAACGTCACATGGTCTGACGTTACTACTCAGATTGATGCTGGAGCATATGTTACAGTAACTTCTGTAAGTAACACATTGGATGCATCCAAGTTGATTTTGGATTCAACTGCGATTGTGCATGAAGGTAACCTGCTAAGTCTAGACATTACTCACAAGAACGGAGATGCAAACGATGTCGGACTTGTAATTCAGTCAACTGACGGAGCACAAGCAGCATATGTCTCTCCAGCATACAGAACATCCTCAGTAAGCACTGATGGTGATATGGATGAGTGGTATGGTAATGTAAAGAACCCATCTGATGATGCAATGCCTGGAGTAATGTCAACCGACGGAGCTGGTGAAGACTTCCTAGTAACATGGGATGCTACTAACCTATATCTCGCTCTTACTGGAGTGGACATGGGATCCGCAGATTTGCAAATCTACATCGATTCAACCACTGGAGGAGATTCAACTGGGCAGAGTTGGTATGTGTCTCATTCACTACCGTTTGCTGCAGATTACTTATTCTGGGCTGAAGACGGCAGTTCTACTGCTAACTCTGGTTTGAAGGTAAGTGGATTCGGTGGATGGACTGATGCAACTTGCCCTGCGCTTGGTGAAACATCGAAATTCATTGGAACATCAGTTGACACAGATAACGACGGTAATGCGAATGATGATACTGAAGTTGCAATCCCTTGGAATTGTATAGGTTCGCCTGCTAACTCAATCAGAATGATTGTAGTTGTTCAAGATGAATCAACAGGTGCTGTTAACTCAGTTCACCCAACTCAGAACGTTGCTACAGGTGCTGTAGGACAAACATTCAGTGAAAGTTTGACAGTTCTAATGGGTCACTCAGACCTAGCAACAGGATTGGACATTCAGAACCACCTTCTAATCTACAGAAGTTACGTTGGTTCCAACACACCAACAGATGCTAAGAGTTACAACGTCGCTGCTAAGGTAGATGCAGATTGCGCTGAAGATTGGGGCACATTGAGCAACATCGATATGAGCAGCAACAAGCAAGAAGCAATCGACATCAAGCGTGCATGTCCGGTTATCCAAAACTTGGTTGACATCACTGTCTCTGAAGACAGTGGTGCTTACACATTGACTCTAGTCGACAAGGCTGACGATGTTCAAGACGAAGAGAACACACTAGTATGGACAGTTGAAGATGATGTAATTCCAGATAACAGTCCTACTGGTCTATTAGCTAGCAGTCTAAATGGTCAAACAATGACAATTACACCAGATAACGACAAGTTCGGCCAATACACCTTCCACTTCGAAGTTGAAGACAGCCACGGATTAACAGCTAGGAAGACAGTAGTCTTCACAATTCTCAATGTTAACGATGCACCAGTCATCTGTAACATTGAGCGTCCAGATTGTATGCCAGTATTCGCAGATGATGGAGCAGGTAACTTGAATGTTCTAGACGAAGGATTTGGAAGTATCAGTAAGGTACTAGGTTCCGTTGCTAACGTTTCAGGTTCCTATGTAAGAGACATGGCAGATGATGACATGGCAGACGAACGACCACAGGTTTACACTTGGGGTGCATCGATCAAGTCTGATGGCGCTACTGTTGAACCATACTGGGTACAGAAGAAGTTCGACAGCGTTGCTTCACTATTCGCTGAAGCAGGAGCTGCAGTTACAGCAAACGGTGGATTCCAAGACATTGCAATGACTGGTGACCCAGTGACATGGGCTGCTAACAACGCAAATGGGTCCTACACTCTACCAACATTGAACGATGTTCCATTGTTGACTTACCTACTAGCTCAGAATGGCTGTGGCTCAGTATGGTATCAAGAATACATGGACTCTAGCGGTAACAAGGTTACAGCAGTAAGGTCAGATGATGGTTGTGACAGCACAATCGATGCTAACGCAGTTGTATACAACTCAATGAACTACACAGACTTCTGGAGTGTAGCATATGGAGTTGACGTCACATCCTTTGACGATACTTGGGACGAGATCTTCCCTAACGGTTACACAACAACCGGCGGATATGATCCATGTCCTGCATACAGTGTATCTGTTGTTAACAATGAATTGAAAATCACCGAAAACCAGGCTAATGAGCAGGGTGGCGAGTGTACTATCATCCTAACTCTGAATGACGACGGAGGATACTGTGAAAACACATACCTCGGACGAACAACCGATGTCAAGGCATCGTGTGTATCATACACATGGTTGGTTGACTACGATGTTGTTCACCCATTATATGGTCCGATGACTGTCACTGGATGTTACAACCTATACCTAGGACTAGCTTCCTTCATCCCTGAATATTTAGCACCAGGCGTTCCTTCTGGAATGACAGAACAGATTTGTCTGGCATATAGTTGGGTTGGAGAGAATACAGATGCTGTAGATTACGAGGTAACGTTTGCAGTTACTCCGGTTAACGACGCACCTGAAGTTCTAGAATGGGACCGCCAGGATAACGTTGTAATCTCTGACGGAAATGGTGAAGTTCCAAACTTCCCATGGAAGGTTACTCTAACTGAGGATGACGAGAACGTTAACAACTTGACATACGACCTATCTGCAATGAAGCATGACAATGACCACGTAGATGCAGATCTTACTTGGAAAATTGTCAAGTCCCCAATGTGTAACTATGAGGACTACTTCTCTGCAACTATCGTTGGTGACGACATTGTATTCGACCTGATCAAGGACGCTACTACAAACGCACCTGAGTGGGAAGTTGACTACTTGAACGACGGTGGTATTCATCAGAAGAACCCTCGTTCTGGTGAATTCTGTCCAATCACATTGGAACTACATGACACCAAAGATGCACCAAGTTACATACCGCTTTACACCAATGACTTCGGAGTTAACAACTCCAGCACTGGAGCCTACCAAAACGGTTCTGACAGTGTTGTGTTGTATGTGCGTGTTGACAACGTTGCTGAAAACGTTCCAGATTACTTCCTAGACAGTGTATCTGGTTTCGACTACAACGAAGTATCCAACATCATGCCTAAGACAATGGTTCCAACAACCGTAGTCGTCGGTCACGGTGGAGATGAAGGTCCTTACAACTATGACCACATGCTAGAAGTCACCTTCTACAGTAATGGTTACAACAGTCAAGACCCAACAGCAGAAGGATATGTCAACCTTGGAACACAGTATATTGACCCACCTGCATACGGTGAAACTGTATCTGTAACAGATATGGTTTACATCACTTCAACAACATCCAGAATCTGGGTTGAACTAGATGTCTTGACCTGTGTAGATGAAGATTGCCAAGATGGTATGTCAAAGTCTCCGGATGAAAGATACTTCGGATATGCGTTCCCAGAAGCCCACGCCTGTATACAGAGCGATGGAACACAGGGAGCAGCATGGAGTTGTCCTGGTGAAGCCGGAAGTTCCACTGTAGACGAAGATGGAAACCCATCTGCAATTACTCTAGAAAACAAGCGCCGACCAATGTTGGAAGACCAAGACTGGTGTAACAACTTAATGACGACATTGGGTAACGGATCTGACTGTGCTCAGCCAAGAACATTCGGCAAGACCACTATCGGAACAAACCAAAACCTACCAACTGTTGTTAGATTGATTGGAACTGCAGACGTGCCATCATTCGCACCATCAATGATTGCTATCAGCGCAGCTGGATTATTCGTCAGCGCATTGGTTCTACAGAGCCGCCGCGATGAGGAAGAAGAAGCACTTGAAGAGATGACTCTTGAAGATGATGAGCAAGCAGTGAGCCCAGTTATTGCTACTATTCTAATGGTAGCAATTACAGTGGTTCTATCCGGTGTGATATACGTCTGGGCTTCGAGCTTAGCAGATACTAGCGCTAAGGGAGTTCCTCGAATGACATTCAGTGTCGATTCGAGTCAGGCTGGTGACGATAATGGATTCCACCGCATAACTGTAACTGGAAGTCAAGTCGAATTGGCTACTCAAGCAATCGTCGTGACATACGAGTATACAGATGCATCAGGAACCTTTAGTCAGCAATACAACCTTGCAGACCCAACTGTTTACGGATTCTACCCAGGTAACTCTCCTAGTATGGTTACCTTCGGTGACGTCGTAGGTAGTGAAGGTGGAGCAGCTAAGTCAAGCCTAGACACTGGTGACACAATCTTCGTCCGCTCAGCGGATGCAGAAGGTAACCTGTTCGATAACCTATACATTGACATCAGCTACGTTCCAAACAACGGAGCAGGTTCTGTATTGAGAACTTGGACTAACCTTTGATACGGTTGTAAGTTGAGATCATCTCATCCTTCCTTCGGGAAGGATGGGGTGGCTCTAGTGTAGAAAAATACCCAACTCCTACGGGAGATGGGGGATGCCCCACAAAGGAGTGGGCCCTAGGATTTCGATCCTAGGGCCCTCCCCTCTGTAACTTTCTTCCTTCCTTTTACTTTCAATAACTCCAATAGCGAAAGCCTTGAGCGATATATTGGTGAGACTATTGGAAAAGCCACTTTGTGTAGCATTCGATTGTGATGGTGTTCTTGCTGATTCGATATCTTCATGGCGTACAATTCACGATCATTTTGGTACTAGTTCCAAAGATTTACTCCAGAGATTCATGGCAGGTGAGTTGAGCGATAGCGAATTCATGGCTGCAGATATAGCACTGTGGAAGGAGAAATCTCCTAAAATTCACAGAGATGACCTCTTTAGGGCTTATTCAGGGTGCAAGTTGATGAAAGGTGCTAAGGAATTAGTTGCTGATTTGAAAGCAGCTGGTGTTCATGTAGCGATTGTATCCGCTGGCGTGGATTTGTATGTTCAGTCGATTGCAGCCATGGTAAAAGCCGATGATTGGATTGCAAATGGTTTCGTGTTTGACGAGGATGGTTGGCTAACAGATGAAGGAATAGTGAGAGTTCCTTCTAAGGAGAAATACACCTCGATTAGGAAATTGTTGGATATCTTGGACTGCCCCCCAAATCGTTTGATTGCTGTAGGTGACTCAAGCATGGATTTGTCAATGCAAGTTGAAGATTCTACATTTATTGGCTTCAACCCCCAGCGAGATGCGGCAAAAAGTGCATTTCAGGAAGCGGGGATAACAGTAGTTAATTCCAAAGATTTGAATGACCTAAGACCTTATTTGGGTCTTGAGTAAATCGTATAAGGACGATTTTAACAATTCTAGGGCTCACGCCGGAAGCGTTGGAAAGCAAAGTGGGCCCGGTGGGAATCGAACCCACGATCAACTCGGTGTAAGCGAGGTGTCATAACCGCTAGACCACGGGCCCAGCCCTCCCTAGTGCCACCTCTTTTTGAATGATACCCCTGTACATTCAA
>Ga0163110_10000479_pt1 | contig 19072 bp, 10 predicted proteins | sample CRUFie1St17metaG_FD_108703 | JGI IMG/M metagenome (GOLD analysis project Ga0163110, IMG submission 108703) | Marine microbial communities from the Costa Rica Dome - CRUD Field 142mm St17 metaG | ecosystem: Environmental > Aquatic > Marine > Oceanic > Photic zone | place: Costa Rica: the Eastern...
ACTGAGCAGGACGGGATTCCCCGACTGGGAGGTGATTAGAACTTCGCTGTTTTCTGTCGGAGTGGCTTCGAACTGTTTCGTGATGCGGATGGCATCAAGAAGCTTTTCCGGGTAGCGAGCAGTCAGTCGGGCGAGGAGGTGGTCAGACTTGGCGGCTTCCATGGTCCAGCCCTCTTCGGTCTCGCTGGAGGAGACTTCACCGAGTTCAGCGGGGAGGATTCCCTCTCCAGCTGCGCCGAGGCTCTGATTGTAGTCGGAGGCTTCCACCCGGTCACCCGCGAAGACGATCAGGCCCCCACCCTCGGAGACGAAGCGCTTGAGTCTCTTGGCCGATGAGGGAGAGACGGTGAGAACATTGTTCATCACTACCACGTCATAGTCCTTGAGCTTTTCGAGGGCAAAATCAGCAGGATCGATTTCGTTGACAATCACGCCTTCTTCCTCGTCGCTGTCCTGAGGGCTCAGCGCCACCTTGGCATAATAACCGCCACTTCGGTTGCCCACGACGTTTTCGATATCACCCTCGAGGAGGAGGACGCGGATCCCGGGGCGGATCTGGGCCACAGCGTAGCGGACATTGTCGTCAGCAAGGCCATCATTATTAACTAATTCCGCACGCAAGCGGACATTTCCGGCCTTGTCGAATTGAGTGGTAAACTCAATGGGGCGGGATTCTCCCGCGGCAAGGCTGCCAACGGCTACTCGCTTGGTCCGGGTATCATCGATAAAAAATTCAAGGGTTGCGCTCTCGTCGGAGCTGCGTCCGGTATTGCGTACGAGTGCAGTGAAGCGCGCCTCGCCAGATTTCCGGAGCGATCCCCAAGTATAGTTCAGGCTCTCAATTGCGAGGTTATCTTCTCCTTCAGTGACTGCTGGAATGACGAAGACGTTGGCGTTTTCCTGAAGGTTTTCGAGAGAGTTGAGGGCCGCCGGTGGGAGCTCCGCCCAGTCCATTTCCTGAGAATCCGTGATGAGGAAGACTTCCTTGGCCGGAGTCTTGAGCTCGGCCACGAGCTCGTCGAGGAGTTCGATATTGGTTTCAAGGTTCAGGGAGTTGGGTCCTGCAGAATTCAGTGCCTTGAGGATCGTTTCGACCTGAACGGGGTCATATCTGGCGCTGCGGAGAAGGATCTCGGGACGGCTGCTCATCAGCACGATGCTTACGGGGTCTCCTTCCTTTGCCGTTTGCTTCAGGATTTCTTCCGCCTTTGCTACCGCGCTCTTGAAGCGGGAAAACTCACCGTGGTTCATGCTGTAGGACGCGTCAATGGCGACAACCATGCCGATTCGTTTCTCTCCAATGGCAGAATTGGAGTCGAGGGTGATCCGCATCAGCGCCAGTGCCAGGAGCACGAGGGCGAGGCAACGCAGGACAAGAATGAGCAGGTCTTCAATCTTGACCTGACCTGATCGGGTAACCAGAGCCTTGCGCAGAAGCTCCATTGCCGCCCAGTCGGTCTGGCGGCGGTGTTTCCGGTAAAGGAGGTGAATGATGATTGGTACTGCGATGCCAAGCAGGCCAATGATGGTCCATAGTCCGACTGAATTGAGTGCTCCCATGAGGTGTGTCCTTATTCGGGGTTGAGATTGTTGCTGCGAATCACGTGTGCGTCCCGGAGGTCTACCCCGCAGGGGAAGGCCAAGGGTCCGTCAAATGTGACCTTGATGGTAAGTTCCTCGCTCCGGGGGAGGTCGAGGGAGAGGGGAATGGGTTCGAAGCGACTCTGAATCTTGCGAGACCAGATGGGGGAGTCTCCTTGGAGGAGGGTGACTTCCAGCCGAGCTTGATTGCCAGGGACAGGATGAAGCTGTCCTCGAAAGATTGCCGGTCCCTGGGTTGGAGGGAGAGATAGCCGGAGAACAGTATGAGGCATGATGCGCAGGGAGCGCGCATGGCTTTCGCTGACAGTGCTGTTGAGCTGGGGAGCCGGCGGAGGCAGGGCTGGGCCAATGGCCTCCATGACGGTTCTTGGAACCTCATCGACCCAGATCAGATTGGGAATATTGCGGCGAAGATAATGAACGCTGCTCCAAGCGATCCTGATCTCTCCCAGAGTTTCATGCTGGATAATGAGCTGATTGCCCTCGAAGGCTGTAGTGCCGAAAAGGATGCTACCATCGGAAAGTCCGATTTCGTCCCCTATCCGCTTTTCGGGTGGGGTGGGCTTCGCGAGGACAAATCGGAGGGCGGAGGCACGAGGCACGGGAATTACGCCGAGGGGCGAGCGGATCGCGATATCCTTCGCGCGCACCCAGATTAGACTGCCAGGAAGCGGTTCGCCGTCCTTGCGGTAGAAGGTTCCTGGTTCTCTGCTGTCTCCCGGCTCGCCAGCAACAAACTCCATGCTCGCGAGTGAAGAGAGCGGAACTTTCTGTTCGCCGAAGATCTGGCTCCGGATATTGAGAAGCTTCTTTCTGCCTGCTCCTTCGACTGTTTTCACCTCGGCGTTCCAGACTTCTCCATTGAGCAGTCGGATCGCCCCCGGGAGCCTTGAGATGCTCTCGGGCAGGGAATTGACCGTAAGGAAGATCTCGGAGTCGACGGGCTTGCCTCCGCAGGAGAGTTGCCCATTTTCAAGAGTGAGGACTCCCTGATGCTGACCACTGCTGGAGATCACGAGGCCACCGGTGGGGGCCGGTGGGGCCGGTCGGCTGCTGATGACCCGGGAATCCGCCGGCTGGGAGGTCATTAGAATCTCGTCAACGTTGAGATGGCCCCAGAGGCCGCGGTGATGATCACGAAGTTCGATTCGCGCGAATTGTCCACGGAATTCCCGGACGTCCATGGCTACGTTCTCAAAGTAGTCGTCATTGCTGCCTGTTGCGCTTCGGACGACTCCGGCAGCGGTATGCAGGTTGACGCAGATCTGGCCCGGATGTCCGCCGCCGCTCATGCGGATCAGGACATAATCCTGCTCAAGGAGAAACACAGGAGAGCGAAGACTTCCTACTGAGCGTTGGCTATTGCTGATCGTGGTCAGGAAGAGCTTTCCTTCAAATGGCCCGACCCTGCGCCGCATCATCTTGGTGCCTGATTGTAAGTCCCGGTTGAATGCATCTCCCTCCCTTTGCCAGTTCCCTCCGAGAGCACCTAGAGGGTTGTCCTTCAGGGGTGTTGCATGCACGGGGCTCCAGCCGGAATTCTGTCCGAGGTTATTCTCCTCAAAATCGTGAATCACGAGATTGCCATCAGGACGCACTGGGAGCAGAGGAGCCTTGGGGTTTTCGGGATCGTTAGGTCGCTGCGGACCGAGGAGAGCTGAGTATTCCTCGAGAGAGAGTTGTCCGTCTGCATTCTTGTCGGCATCAGGGCTCTCGGTCAGGGCGCGCTGTAGAGCAGGATGATTCGCTGAGGTGATGGATTCCTCTTTTCCCATGGCCAGACCCGAAAGCGCCACCACCGTGCAAAAGGCGAGGGTGCGGGTCGTGCTCGAAAAGAGGGATGGCATGATCACTGTTTTTTCAGGATCTGATTATTTTGCCTTGGCCAGCGCAGAACGCTGGAGGAGGTAGTTGCTGATAGTTTGTTCAATAGGAACCTTCGTATTCACCAACACGTGCTCCACCCCGGACTTGTTGCATGCCCGCTTGATCCCGGTGACAAATTTCTCGAGCTCTTCCAGATAGTTAGCACGGACGCGGCCCGGCTGGGTGATGACTTCGCCCTCGCCCTCGAGCCCCATGAACTTCCACATTCCATTCAGGGGAAACTCGATCTCGTAGGGGTCCATAATGTGCCAGAGAATTACGTTGTGGCCCCCGTAGCGAAGGTGATTCAGCCCGTCGATGAACTCCTCGGTGTTGTCGAAAAGATCGGAGAAAAGCATGACAAATCCCCGGCGAGTCATTCGATGTGCGAAGTCATGAAGAACAGCTCCCACATTCGTTCGAGGCGCCGGGGTGACCTTCTCCAGTTCAGAGGAAATATCGTGGAGAACTCCCATGTGGCTCTTGGGAGCAATGTAGTTCTGCAGCTCCCCATCGAAGATCCCCACTCCAGCAGAGTCTCCCTGGTCGATGGTGAGATAGGACAGGCTGGCCGCCAGATACTTGGCGTATTCAAGCTTGGAAATCTTGCCGGACTGATAGGTCATCGACTGGCTCGCATCGAGGAGCATGTTCGAGACGAAGTTGGTCTCGGCATCGAAGAGCTTGATGTAGTATCGGTCACATCGGGCGTAGGCTTTCCAGTCGATGTTGCGCGTCTCGTCACCCTGAGCGTACTGCCGGTAAGCGGTGAACTCCGAGCTGATACCCCGGCTGGGGCTCTTGTGCTGGCCAATTCGCAGGCCCTCTACGACCTTGCGTGCCACGATATCCAGCGATCCAAGTTTGGAGAGGGTCTCTGGGTCGAGGTACTTAGGGCCGCGTGGTTTGCTGGATTCTTCCGGGGAAGGCTCTCTAGATGAGGTGGTCGCTTCAGGCATCTTGAATGGCTAGGGAGGCGTCACGGCCGCCCTTTCTTTGTAGTTGGGTGTGTCAGATCGAAATGAAAGAGGGCTGTCAGCCGCGGGTAAGCATATGGCCGTTGGCCGGCTGGGGTCATCCTCTTCCCCTGCATGGAGCGCAGGGGAAGCAAGATAAGAGTAGGCTTGGGCGGCTGATCAGATCAGGCCGATGCCTCTTCTTTTTCGTAGAGTTCCTTATCGCTCGGGATTTCCTCGAGGAGGCGGCCGACCACGTGATCAGCGTCTACTCCTTCTGCCTGAGCTGCGAAGTTGAGCCCCATGCGATGGCGCAGGACGGGTGCGGCTAGGGCTTGGACGTCTTCCAGAGAAGCGCCGAAGCGCCCGCGGAGGATAGCCCGGGCCTTGGCGCCGGTGATCAGGTTCAGGCCGGCGCGTGGGCCGCATCCCCAAGAAACGAAATCCTTGATGAAGCCGGGGGCGTTTTCCTCAGAAGGACGGGTAGCACGAACAAGGGCCGCGACATACTGGAAGATATGGGGAGCCACGGGAACCCGGCCAACAAGATCCTGAAGCAGGAGAATATCCGCTTTGCTGAGCACCTCCTGAGGGCTGCCGCCACTGCCAGAAGTCACGTTGCGCATGATGTCAATCTCCTCCTGCTGTGATGGATAGCCGACGTGGATCTTGAACATGAAGCGATCCAGTTGGGCTTCCGGAAGAGTGTAGGTTCCCTCCTGCTCAAGAGGGTTTTGCGTTGCAAGAACGAAGAAGGGGGCGTCCAAGGCGTAATCGTCACCTCCGGCCGACACGATTTTTTCCTGCATGGCCTCAAGGAGCGCCGCCTGAGTCTTTGGAGGGGTCCGGTTGATTTCATCTGCCAGCACAAGGTTTGAAAAGATCGGTCCTTTAGTGAACATGAACTTACGTTCGCGGGTCTCGGGATCGTCCTGCAGAAGCTCACTGCCGGTGATGTCCGAGGGCATGAGGTCCGGGGTGAACTGGATTCGCTTGAACGATAAGGAAAGAGTCTTGGCGATCGAACTGACCAAGAGGGTCTTAGCGAGACCAGGAACTCCCTCGAGCAAACCATGGCCGCGGGAGAAAATAGCGATTAGAACCTCGTCGATGACCTGATCCATTCCGACAATATTCTTGCGGAGCTCGCTGACGATTGCGTCGCGGGCATCGTGCAGTTTTTTGACAGCAGCAACATCATCAATCTCACCAGCTTCATCAGGCTGGAGGATCGATTTCTTGGCAGTGGCAGCTAACTCTTTTGCTGCTCCTACCTTGCTGGTGCGCGAGGCCGTCTTTTTCTTGGTGGTCTTCTTGGTTGCTTTTTTAGCCATGGTATACCGTCTGGTGAGCTTTGTTGTGGTAAGGAAACCCCCTTAGGGAGCCTCATTTAACGCCCAAATTTCCCGAATGGAGAAGAAGGCGATAAATTCTTTGCGGGGAAGATCTACAACCAAAGACGTCCGCTCCAACAAGCCTGAATTGCCCGGAAGTGCGGCGCACGATAAGGTGATGTCCCGAAGCAGTTGTTTTGCGCAACCCGGAGCGGTTTTAACTTGTTAGGGTAAGATGAAAACTCATCCCTCAAGTAATCAAGATAACTGAAGTGAGCGATCTAACAGTGGTCTCGGTAGCAAAGCGATGCGAGCCTTTGGCGCCCACGGGACGGGGCTGCGCGCTACCGATGAGCGACTCAATTCCCGTTGGACTTGCTCCTCATTGGAGATCCTGCTAACTGCCGGCCCATACTCTCAGCATCCAAGAACCACTTTTCCGGCCACACCATGATTGATCTCAAGCCCGACTGCAAATATGCGATGGTTATCCCTACTTCGATGGGAACACGCCTCACTCCACTGAACGGCCAGCCGTTTCATTGCTCTGACAACTTTGTTCTCACTGCCAGTAGTGCAGAATCCAACGTGGGTAGTGTGTCTTCCTACCTTGGCCTCCCGGTTAAGATTCTCACCTCCTTCGTCAAGGGCAGCCCGGTTTCACGTTTCATCAAGGATAACCTCGCAGGCCGGCATATGGACTATGAAGGTCCCGATATGGAGCAGGGTGGCCCCTGGGGATACCGGCACCAGATCAACATGGCAGACAGCGGAACGGGATCAAGAGGTCCACGAGTGTGGAATGACAGAGCGGGAGAAGTAGGGCGAGACCTGAAGGCGGATGACTTCGATCTTGAGCGCATTTTCGGTGAGGAGGGCGCCCAGATCGTTCACATGTCGGGATTGATAGCCGCTCTGTCACCGGATTCGACACAGTTCTGTCTCGACGTAGCCCGTCTTGCTAAGAAATACGGCACCAAGATCTCATTCGATCTCAATCACCGTGCGACTTTCTGGAAAGGGAGGGAGCAGGAGTTGAGCGAGGCCTTCAAGGAGATCGGAAGCCTTGCGGATATTCTTGTGGGGAATGAGGAGGACTTTCAACTTTGCCTGGGTGTCGAAGGCCCGGAAGCAGGGGGAGAGGATATCGGGGGCAAGATCGACAGTTTCAAGGAAATGATCGACCGGGTAAAACAGCAGTTTCCCAATGCCTCAATCTACGCCACCACACTTCGTGAGGTTGTTAGTGTGAACCTGCACGAGTGGGGAGGCATCGTGGCCGATGGAGGTGACTGGCATGTAATCGAGCCACGGGAGATCGGGGTCCTCGACAGAATTGGGGGAGGAGATGGATTTGTTGGAGGGTTGCTTTATGGAATCCTTAAAGGATGGGATGGAGCAAAATGCGCTCAGTTTGGGTGGGCCACGGGTGCGCTTGCCGCTACCCAGCTTACAGACTACGGGCAGCCTGCTGATGAAGAGCAGGTGTGGAGTATATGGGAAGGCAACGCTCGGGTGCAGCGTTAGACGGTTCCGCTCAGATTCTTGCTTGTCTGATCATGGAAGAGTCGCGCCGCCGTCAACGTCTACTACGGTTCCCGTGGTAAAGTCGTTTTTGAGGAGAAAAAGAACGGCCTGCGCAACTTCGGCAGATGTTCCGGGGCGGGGAACGGGATGAGCTTCCGTGGTTTGCTGGAGAAATTCTTCTCGCGCTACCCCCTCCTGTGGGAAGAGCGGGGTGTCGATGATGCCCGGGGAGACGGCGTTGATTCTCCGGGGTGAAATTTCAGGGGCAATGGCCCGGACAAATCCCTCTATCGCATTGCCGACTGTTGAGATCGCAGAGGCCCCTGGGAGACATTTCTTAGCGGGAAATCCACTCACCAGAACGATTGAAGCGTTGGTGTTGAGGCTCGTCAGCCCAAGGCGGACGCTGTTCACGTAGCCCCAAAGCTTGTCGAAAGTTGCTTGGAAGCCGTCGAGTGTCATCTCCGCGAACGGACCTTGAGCCCGGCTGGAAGGAACGGCTGTGTTCACCATTATGTCAAACGGTCCATGGTCCTCGTAGAATTTGCTCAGGTCTTCCCGGTCGAGGACGTCGACCGAGTGCCGAGATGCTTGTTCTTCAGGCTTGTTCCTGTCCGTGGCCGTGCGGCTCGCGGCAAGGACATCCACGCCCTCTGCAGCCAGTTGATCCACGACGGCAAGGCCGATCCCTGAGGTTCCTCCAAAGACAACTGCCCGCATACCGGTGAGATTCATGATGGGGATATGAAAGCTTGCGGTGTTCGTGTCCAGCCCTCGATCAGGCAGTCCGGGGTTGGGAATCACTAAAAGTTGCCAACGGTAACAGGTTTTGCTCGACCGACCTCACGAGGGTCGGGAGAGTACGGCCCATGATCATCAAGCCGAGGGTTCGAGGGTTTATTTGTCTCACGGCTCATCCGACCGGATGCGCGGCGCATGTCCAGGAACAAATTGACCATGTCAGGAGCAAGGGGGCGATCGAGAATGGCCCGCGGAATGTTCTCGTTGTTGGTGCCTCGACGGGCTACGGGCTAGCCTCGAGAATTACGGCGGCTTTCGGGAGCGGTGCCAGGACCATGGGAGTGTTTTATGAACGCCCCCCTAAAGAAGGAAAATGCGCAACAGCCGGATGGTATAACTCCGCGGCCTTTCACCGAGCGGCATCGGCTGAGAGTCTCTACGCCAGAAGCTTTAATGGAGATGCGTTTTCGGACGAGATGAAGGCGACGGTGGTGGAAGCCATCAAGGAGGACCTCGGGCAGATTGATCTCGTGGTTTATAGTCTGGCCTCTCCCAGAAGGCAGCACCCTCGCACCGGGGAAGTTCATAAGTCGGTTCTCAAGCCCATCGGAGAGCACTACTCTGCCCGGACGCTGGACACTGACCGGTCTGAAGTTAGCGAGGTAAAGATTGAGCCTGCCACAGAACGGGAGATTCAGGACACTGTCACCGTCATGGGAGGAGAGGACTGGGAACTTTGGATGGAAGCTTTGAATGGTGCAGGTCTGCTGGCGCCTAATGCGACCTCGGTGGCCTACGACTACATCGGGCCGGAGGTGACTTGGCCAATTTACACCAACGGAACGATTGGACGGGCCAAGGTTGACCTCAGGGCAGCCGGGCAGCGGATCAGCGAACTTCTTAAGGCTAATGCCGGAGGCAACGCATTCATTTCAGTCAACAAGGCGTTAGTGACTCAGGCCAGTTCGGCAATCCCCGTTGTGCCGCTCTATATTTCCATTCTGTATCGGATCATGAAGGAGAAGGGGACCCACGAGGGGACTATTGAGCAGATCCAACGACTCTTCGCCACTTACTTATACAATAACGAGGTGCCGAAGCTGGATGACAAGGGGCTCATTCGGATTGATGATCTCGAGATGGAGCCTGAGGTCCAGGAGGAGGTTAATGAGATATGGCCTCAGGTAACTTCGGAAAACCTGAGAGAGATTACCGATTTCGCAGGATATCAGGAAGATTTCCTGAAGCTCTTTGGATTTGGGCTGTCGGGTGTCGACTACGATCAAGAGGTTGACCCCATGGTCAGCCTCGATGGGTAATATTGGCCGGGCAAAGAAGTCAGGGCTTCACCTGGATTTGCGGCCGCCCACTTACCGGCCAGTCGATGTGGAAGGTGTGTCCGCGTTCCCGGTCGACTCTCTCGTAGGTATGAGCTCCGAAGAAGTCGCGCTGCCCCTGCAGTAGGTTTGCGGGGAGGCGCTCGCTACGGTAGCTATCGTAATATGAGAGAGCCGAGCTGAAGCAGGGGAGGGGCACACCATGTAGTGCGGCGGTGGCCACGACCTTGCGCCAGTTGGCCTGACACCGGTCGATCTCGCTCTTAAAGTATGGATCCAGAAGCAGGTTCGCGATATCAGGATTAGTCTGATAGGCCTCAAAGATCTTCTGAAGAAAACGGGCACGGATGATGCAGCCACCACGCCAGATCATGGAAATCTGACCGAAGTCCAGATTCCAGTCGTACTCATTCTGGGCCTCACGCATGAGCTGAAAGCCCTGTGCGTAGGAGCAGATCTTGGAGCAGTAGAGGGCATCATGGATGGCTTGGACGAATTCTGCGGTGTCTCCGTCAAAGGGCTCGAGCTTGGCGTCGAGAACCTTGGCGGCGGCAACGCGCTCCTCTTTGAGAGCGCTGATGCAGCGCGCAAAAACGGCCTCTGCGATACAGGGTGCGGCAATACCCATGTCGAGAGCGTTGATAGAGGTCCACTTGCCGGTCCCCTTCTGTCCTGCGGTGTCGAGAACAATATCCACAAACGGCTTGCCAGTTTCAGGATCCTTCTGCCCAAGAATGTCGGCCGTGATTTCGATCAGGAAGGAATCGAGCACACCTTGATTCCACTCTCCGAATACCGAGCTCATTTCCTCTGGCTTTATGCCGAGGAGGTTATCCATCAGGGTATAGGCCTCACAGATCATCTGCATATCGCCATACTCAATCCCGTTGTGCACCATCTTGACGTAATGGCCTGCTCCGTTATCGCCAATATAGGCGGCGCAGGGAACTCCTCCTTCGACAGGCTTTCCGGCTTCTGCTCCTTCGATGGGCTTTCCGGTGGTCTCGTCGACCTTTGCGGCGATGGCCTCCCAGATGGGCTTGAGTTCATTCCACGCGCTTTGCTTGCCGCCGGGCATGAGAGAGGGGCCGAAACGAGCTCCCTCCTCTCCGCCCGAGACCCCGGAGCCGATAAACCGGAATCCTTTCTCGTTCAGCATTTTTTCCCGGCGGATCGTGTCGGTCCAGAGGGCGTTTCCCCCGTCAATAATGATGTCGTCCGGGTCCATTAGTTCTGTCAGCCCATCGATCACTGCGTCAGTGGGTCCACCAGCCTGGACGAGGATGATGACCTTGCGAGGCCTCTTGATCGACTGCACGAATTCCTCAAGGGTGCTTGTGCCAACTACCCCGCCGGGAGTTTCCGGGTTTGCGGCTACAAACTCGTCAGTTTTCGAAGTGGTTCGGTTGTAGACAGAAATGCGAAAGCCGTGATCTGCGATGTTCAGAGCAAGGTTCTGACCCATGACCGCGAGGCCCACGAGTCCGATATCAGAAGAGGAGTCAGACATGTTTTGCGTAAGTTCGGGGGCGGGGTTTAGGCCGGTTGGCGGGCACCTTCAAGGCTTAAAAGCCTGCTCTTGAGGTTGCTGGCGTCCCCGGACGAGAAACCGTGAGTTCCTGATCGCTTCTCCTGTGATACCGTTGAGCATTCAAGGCATGATGAAGTATGCGTTCTTGTTGCGGCTCCGAGTCCCTCTTCTGCTTCTTGTTCTTTTCGCGTCTTCGACCTACGGAGACGACCGGCCGAACCTTGTTTTCCTCCTCACGGATGATCAGAGCACTTCTTCAATGGGGTGTTATGGAAATCCTGAGGTTAAAACACCGCACCTCGACGCGCTCGCGCGAGCAGGAGTGGTGTTTGACTGCCATTATGTGAGCACCGCGATCTGCATGGCGAGCCGGGCCAATATCATGACGGGGAAGTTCGAGTTCAGGCATGGGTGTAACTTCGAGCATGGGGCTCTGCACAGCTCCCATTGGGCGGAGTCCTATCCTATCCTTCTCAAGGAAGCGGGATATCGAACGGCGATAGCCGGAAAGATCGGGTTTGAGGTGACAACGAGGAGCGGGAAGAAGGGTGTTTTGCCAGATGGCGATTTCGATCGTTGGGGAGCGGGACCGGGACAAACCTCCTATCTGACGGCAAGAAACAAATCGATGGTAGGATACGCAAAGGAGTTTCCGCACTCATCTCGTTCTTACGGAGCTTTCGGCGCGGATTTCATTAAAGAGTCTGCGAAGTCCCGGCAGCCGTTCTGCCTCTCTATCAGCTTCAAGGCGCCTCACAAGCCAGCCACGCCGGATCCGCAAGATAATACAATTTATGCAGGCATGCGTTTTACGAAGCCGAGAAATTTTGGGCGCGAGTATGGCCTCCACTTCGCGCCCCAAAGCCGGTATGGGCGTCAGTATGAGCGTTTTCACAGCTGGAACTACTCAGACAAATATGATGAGGTCATGGCTATCTATTACCAGCAGGTCTATGCGGTGGACGTTGCAGTGGGTATGATCCGGGCAGCCCTCAGGAGCCATGGGGTAGAGAAAAATACCGTGGTGATTTTTACTTCGGATAACGGATTCATGTGTGGAGCTCATGGTTATGGGTCCAAGGTGCTGCCTTACGAGGAATCCTCCCGGGTTCCCTTGATCGTGTACGATCCACGCCACAGGAACAGTGGCAAGGAGCTGCGTTGTGATGCCCTGACTGGGAACGTGGACCTTATGCCGACCCTGTTGGAACTGGCCGCGGTAGCTGTTCCCGAGGGGATTGATGGAAAGAGCATTCTTCCGCTTTACGAGGACGCTGGGGCAAGGATCAGGGAGTCCCTACCACTGGTTAACGTGTGGGGTCCCTCCGAGGTCTTTAGCCTTTCGGTGGTAACGGAACGCCACAAGTATATCTATTGGCCTTGGGCAGGGGAGGGATTTAAGGCGGCAGAAGAGCTCTACGATATGGAGGAGGATCCATTCGAATTGAAGAATCTTGTGACCAGCCCAGAAGAAGGGGCGGTTCTGGTCCAAATGCGGAAGCAATACGACGCATACGTGGATCTTTGGCGCCGTGAGGCCGTGGATTATCACAACTACAAGCCCCTCGCGCGTTTTTTTGACCGTAACCTTCCCTGGCCAAGTAGGAAAGAAGCTCTCGGCGTCAGTAAATAATTCTGGGGCTCACGGCGATGGATGACAGGGTAGAGTCGCGAAACAATAATATGCTCAGGCGCAAGATTATCCGTGCAACATTGAGGGAGTTAGCTCCTAGTGATTTTCGATGAAGACGCTTCTTTTCGCTCTCCTCTTGAGTGCTCCAGTGCTCCTGGCCTCCAAACCTAACATCGTCCTGGTGATGGCAGATGATATGGGTTGGGGACAGACTGGTTATTACAACCACCCTGCGCTCAGAACTCCACACCTTGACGCGATGGCGGCGGGTGGACTGCGCTTTGACCGGTTTTATGCCGGGGGACCGGTGTGCTCCCCAACGCGGGCAACGGTTCTGACCGGGCGGACGCACAACCGGACCGGCGTGCAGAGCCATGGATTTGCCCTGCGGAAGCAGGAGAAGACCCTTGCGGTAGCGCTCAGGGGAGCAGGTTACGCGACTGGACATTTTGGAAAATGGCATCTCAACGGATTACGCGGTCCGGGGGTTCCCATCCTGAAGGAAGATACCCATGGCCCGGGCGGATTCGGATTTGACCAGTGGCTCTCGGTCACCAATTTCTTCGATAAGGATCCGGTGATGAGCCGGAAGGGGAAGTTCGAAGAATTCACGGGAGATTCTTCGGAAGTCATCGTTGCGGAAGCGCTCAATTTTATCGGAACACAGGCCAAGGCGGAGAAGCCCTCCTTTACGGTAATCTGGTATGGAACCCCACACAGTCCATGGATGGGTCTGGAAAAGGATCTTAAGCTCTTCGCAAATCTCGATAACAAGTCGCAGCACCATTATGCGGAACTTGTGGCCATGGATCGCAGTCTAGGAGCGCTGCGAGCCGGACTACGGGAAATCGGAATTGCCCGCGACACCCTCGTCTGGTTTTGCAGCGATAACGGGGGACTTCCAGGATTCAAGCCCGACACGGTGGGGGGCTTGCGGGGCTATAAGGGATCACTTTTTGAGGGCGGATTGCGCGTGCCTGGAGTGATCGAATGGCCTGAAGGAATCACCAAGCCCCGGGTGACCTCTTTTCCGGCTTGTACTATGGATATTTTTCCTACTCTTGCGGAAGTGGCAGGCCTCCCTGCTTCTTCTATGCTGCAGCCGCAAGACGGGCAGAGTCTACGCGCGCTCTTTGGGAAAGAGCTGGGTCCGCGTCGTAAGCCGATTGGGTTCCGGAGCGGGGTCCGGGGCGCATGGGTCGACAACGAATTCAAACTCTACTCGAAGAATGTGACCCGCGGAGACTTTCATCTCTATCATCTGGGTGACGATCCCGCGGAAAAGGTGGATGTGAGCGCCGGGCACCCGGAGGTAGCCCAGCGTCTTCGCAAGGCCTTTCATGCGTGGGACGCGATGGTCGATGCGAGTGTTGATGGGAAGGATTATCCGTCTGGCAAGGTTGATTCGCCGCAGCCACCCCGGATGTTCTGGACGGAGTTGGATGCCTATCGACCTTACTTCAAGGCATGGCGCGAGCGCCCCGAATACAAGGGGCGGCTGCAACGGAAGTAAGGAAAGGATTGCGTCGCCACCAATGACTCCTGAGTCCTCCTGGCTCGGAGACGGATGAAATATCCCACCCATGCTGAGGGCCTGCCTAGCTTCAGCCCTGTGTTGGCGATGATGTTTATTCGTCCACCGATACCCGATAGAATCGTTGAGCCCTTCCAATAGCACGGGGATCTAGCTGCAAGGTCACAGTTCCTACTGCGATAATCCCAGATGAGGTTACCTCCCAGTTGATCAGGTCGTTACTTGCCTCAAGGGTATAACTTTTTCCCGGGACGCTATCCCACCTCACCGTGACAAACCCAGTTAGTGGATCCTTACTCAGCGTCGTTATCTGGAAAAGTGATGATCCATCGAGAGGGTCTGTGCCGGCTGCAATTTCCGATCCATCGGTAGAGCCGTCACCATCCGTGTCCGGGCGAAGTGGATCTGTTCCGGCCAGTGCCTCATCGATGTTACTCAGGCCGTCACCATCACTATCAATCAGCAAGCCAGTACCCGGATTTCCTCCGGCCGCTGCGCTAGCTCTCCAGTTGCCAGGCACTGAGTAATCAGGGACGGGAACGGTAGGACTTGCGAGAACAAGGCTGGAGCCATCTCTCCCTGCAGCTTCCGGCCAAGGATCCCGGTCGTTGTATCGGAAATTCGCAATAGTGTTGCCCAGTCCGTCGACCAGGTGGAGCCGTTCCCCAGCATTTTCAAGTCGTGTTGAGACATACTCGCCCGCAATACGATCGCTGTAAGATGTGCCGTAGCGGGCTTCGAAAGAGGCCCTGTTGCGAACAACGAGGACGAATTCTCCTGGAGCAAGGGAAGTTACATCGGAAAATGTAAAATCAAAATCAATGCCCTCCGTAAACTTCACAGCGGTAAGGTTGATAGTGTCTCCACTCACGTTCTTCATCTCTATGAATTCGAAGTCTGAGGCATCGTTGGCAGCAGCGAGTTCCTCGGAGGTTGCCGGGGGAAGTGGCGCGTAGTGGACCTCCGTTACAACAAGATTTGACGCATTCGCGATTGGTCCCACAAGGAAGTGGGACGTGACAGGGCCGCTCCACGCCGTCAGTCCCCGTCCATTGCGGGCTCTCGCGGTGATTGTAGTCGTTCCATCTACAGCAATCGGTTCTCCAATATTAGCGAGCAACGCACTGCCGGAGGCGTTGCCTCCAGGAGCGCGTGGATCTGTGCCATCGGTGGTGTAGTAGACCACGCCATCGCCGACGAAGGAGAACTGATCTCCCACCTCGACAACGCCGGGCTGCCGCCTGTCCTGATCAGAGCTGAAAAGAGGCTTGGCGGTATACTGTCGGTCAATCCAGCCAACTCTTGTTCTCAGCCACTGCTTTAGAGTTCGGACCTCATTGCGGTGACTGGCATTGCCCCACTTATTGTAGTTTCTCTCGGCGGGGCTGCGACCGATTGATGAGTCGTTGGCACCAAGCGGGTCCCTTCCATCGATTTGCCGCGCAAAATCGTTGATGATGCTCTCGATGTTCTCAGTAGAGAACACATTTTCCCGCAGGTCCTGCCACAGGTCCGTATGGGCCTGCCGGAAGTCGGGCTTGCTGAGAACCTGCCCCCACCAGACGTAGCGACCGTCGCTCCATGTTCTGCTTGAATCTCCAGATCCATCCCACTGGGAAGGGTTGTTATCCCGGCTATCGGTAGAGCCCATGGTGCGGTCAAAGTCCCAGATTGGACCCGCTCCGACCTTCCCACCGTTAGTGTCACTGCGGTGCTTGTAGTAGTAGCCGCTGAGGCGAAACCCATCGACGTTCATGGCCAGGGTGTTGAGCCAGTGATGGCGTAGCCATGAGAATTGATCGATGTACTCGGTAAAGTGCTTTCCGGTGCTCGGGTTGATTCCATTGCTCGCACTGATGGCGGCATTGATTTCATTCATATGAGCGGTAAGCCACGATCTCTGCCGGCTGGATACCTCCCGCTCTTTAGGTTCAACCCATCCCAGAGTTCCCAGGCCTGCTACGCTGAATCCACTGTCCCCGGGATCCAGGCGGTCCTTCTTGAACATGTATCCGCCCGAGACTGCAGGCTCTCTTGAATCTCTGGGGTCAATCCTTGCCACGGGGACCCTGCCATCGTCCCGTTTGATTTTTTCAATGAGGGAATACACCCCAAAATAGGACCCAGAGTAGGTAAGGGGGCCACCGCGGACGTTATGCACGACTTCAACAAACTTAGTACGAGTCGCGTATTCACCGGTCTGGCGACTCAATTCGTACATGAGATCATTGCGCATGAGTGCCCGGTCAAATTGATACCGCCCACTCAGAATCCAGTCGGATTCGCGGGGCATATCGAGGGGAGTAATTCCTTTATCGAGCCCCTCTTCGTCGCGCGCTTCTATCGTCATGGAGTATTTCGGCCAGCCGAAGGAAGAGGATCCCCGCCGTTTGAGACCTACCCGGGTGTCAGTGGCGAATTCATCTGTAATCCGAGCCCTGCCTGTTTCGGGATCTGGCTCGATAATTGCCATGAAGCCATCGAGGTGGGTGTTTCCGCCCGGATCTCCTCGGTTCCACGTTTCGATGATGAGGATCGGCAAGTTGGAATTGAATTGCTGAAGAACGGATTCTCCCACCTTCAGGAAGCTTCGCATCTTGACGGGGCCCTGCGCATTATTTTCACCGAAGACCCGTGCTCTTATCTGAATTGAGTTATCGATTGGAATAGGGCCGGTATAGCGAGGAGAATTTGCGTTCGGTTCTGAACGGTCCGTGGTGTAGCGGATGACTTCACTTGGGAAGGTGCTGGAGAGAGATACTTCGAAGTTATCGATAAAAGTCTGACTGCGGTGAGAAAATACCACCTCACTGGTTGGGAGCTGCTCCTGGCTGCCGTTACGCTGACCCGGAGTGGGATTCGCGAAGTAGGCGGATTCACCCAGTTCGAGTGACAGGGTGCGGATCACACTAAGCTGGGGTCTGAGCAACAGGTCGTCATCGTCCGCCGAGGAATTCATGAGATGCAGGGAGAGGACATTCGCTCCTGTCCTGAGCCGGCCGAGGTGGCTGTTGAGTTGGATTGTTTGGAAATCCAAGGCTGCAGAGTCGGCGCGGTCGCTTAATGCGCTGGAATTGAAGACAGGTGCCCCGGGAGCATTCAGGGAGGTGACCCGGACACCATTGAGGTAGGCGACAAGGCCGTCGTCGTATTGAACGTCGAGGGAGAGACTGAGAATATCGTCCGTGCGTGCGAGATCAAAAGGTATTCGGATATAGACCGAGGAATTACGATCGAAGGCGACCTGCTCAAGGTCACTCGCGATCAGTTCCCGGTAGCCTGTGCTCCGCTCGTATCCAGCCCCGAGGAACCCGGCACTCCACAGATTGTCGCCGAAGTTGACCTGGGTCCAGCTGAGGCCCAGACTGTTGTTGGTGGGCACGTAGGTCCTGCAGGCGGAATCCACCCCGATGAGGATCTCCTCACTCGTGACCGGAGTCTGCTCAATCCCGAAGGATGCATCGTCGAATTGGGCAGGGTAGGTTGGCGTAAAGTCATCGAGGATGGAGACCCCATCGGGAGAGACGAGAGCGAGATACTCACCGCTGTTGTCGAGGCCGAAATTGGTATGAAGTTCCTGACTGGTAATGGCGCGGTCCTTTCCGGAGGCAAAGATCACTAGGAACCCCCCGGGGAGGAGAACGGTGTTATCGGGGATACGCCACTTTGTCGGGTTGTCCGGATTGTCGGTGAGAAAATGCCCTCCAAGATCGTAGGGTGCGGGATCGGGATTGTAGAGTTCGAGCCAGTCCTCCCATTCGCCGTCCTCATCTCTCAGACCCGACTCGTTATCGGCGAGAATTTCAGAGATGATTGGAGCTCCTGAGGAGGAAAGAACTCCTGCGATGGCGAGGAAGACGGAGAGGGCTCCCGTAGCCAAGTGGGTTTTGGAGAGTTCCATGGGATGGGAATAAGGTGCGGGGAATCAGCTGGCAAGCCTGCGGATGGAAAGGGCGTTCGATTACCCTATGAGAGTTAACTCATTTCGATCAAGAATAACCGGAGTAAGGGCTTGCCAGAGCGAGAATTGGTAGTGGTGATTGACCAGAGGTGACGATTGCGACAGCGTTCGCAAAGTTGATTTTATGGGGGGGTCATCGTTCAGTTTTCTAAAAGGTATACCGATACTTTTCAGCTCCGTGGTGTTGTGGATCAATAGTGTCGATGCCGGCGAGGATGACTGGCCGAGGTTTCGCGGCTCTGGAGGGACTGGAACCGCTTCCAGTTTTGATTGCCCGGGAGGAGTAGATAAAACCTCGAGGGCATGGTCGGTTGCCCTGCCGGGACCAGGTAGTAGTTCTCCGGTGGTTTGGGGCCAACGGATATTTGTGACCTCGGAAGACCGACTTGGCGGCGTCGTCCATCTTCAATGTCTTCGTGTAGACGACGGGAGTGCGTTGTGGAAGAGGACCGTTGAGGTTGGGCCCTATCGGACCCACAAGATGAATAATACTGCGGCCGCGACCCCGGCTGTCGATCAAGACATGGTGGTCTTCAGTTGGTTCCAATCCAGTCGCAAGGTGGCGGTTCTTTCGGCATATTCCCATAAGGGAAAACATCTCTGGGATTATGAGATTGGATCATTCAAAGGAGCCCACGGACTTAACCTGATGCCTGTCATCCATGATGGTTCAGTTCTCTTCGCTCACCTTCATCAACTAGGTGGATACGTGGCATCAATTAACGGTGCAACTGGCCGCCCAGATTGGAAAACGCCCTATCCAAGCCCCAGTCCGAAGACAACTTATATGACTCCGCTGATTCGCAGGCAGGATGAAGATCCGTTGCGCTTCGAGGTAGTAGTTAGTAGTACCAGCACGGGGGTGTGTGGTCTGGATCTCGAAAATGGGAAAGAAGTGTGGTCGCTCCCCGGTATTTTTAAGGAGCGCTGTATCGTTTCTCCGGTCAACATTCTGGCAGGGAACGGAGCTCCGGGCTCGATCATCACTGCGGGATGCAAGAAAGAAGGGGGCAATAATGTCTTTGTCGCACTTCGTCCACCAGAGGGCGG
>Ga0163110_10000480_pt1 | contig 19037 bp, 12 predicted proteins | sample CRUFie1St17metaG_FD_108703 | JGI IMG/M metagenome (GOLD analysis project Ga0163110, IMG submission 108703) | Marine microbial communities from the Costa Rica Dome - CRUD Field 142mm St17 metaG | ecosystem: Environmental > Aquatic > Marine > Oceanic > Photic zone | place: Costa Rica: the Eastern...
CATAACGGGGCTGGTAAAACCACCTTACTACGAACTATTTCTAATCAAGATCAGGATGTAGGGGACATTGTTTTTTCACCCGGCCTTCGACTTGCTTTTTTAACTCAAATCAGAGATATAGATGAGGGAGCAACACTAGAACAAGAACTGAATCGAAAAGGCAGACAATTTCAGGAATTGGAAGAAGAAATTACAGCTCTTGAAGCAAAAATGGCTGAACCCTCATTCTACGAAGGAGATTGGCAGCCGGACATAGATCGCTATCAGGAACTCCAGTCTATGATGGCTCGAAGTGGTGGGACAAATGTTGCAAGCCACGCCCAAGAAATCCTTCGAGCACTAGACCTTGCTCATCATCCCCTGGATATACCTCTTGCCGATTTATCAGGAGGAGAGAGGGCTAAGGTAGCACTAGCAAGACAATTAGTCGGTCTGTCAGAGATTGACGTTTTCTTCCTTGACGAGCCAACCAATCATCTAGATCTAGCAACCTTAGATTGGCTCGAGGACTTCTTGTTGAATTTTGAGGGAGCGCTATTGATTGTTAGTCACGACCGATATTTCCTCGACCGAGTTTGTAACGCAATAGTCGAGATACAAGACACTCGGGCAAAAGGATATCATGGGAATTATACCTCATTTTTACAACAAAAAGAACTCTTTCTTCAGACACTTGCAGACCGAATCAAGAAGACCGAAGCCGAGGTAAAGCGACTTACAGGCGCCCTTCAATCTATGAAGCGCGCGAATAAGTATGACAAGTCAATCTCACAGAAGCGATTTCTATTGTCTAGGGCACAGGGCGAATTACGCTGGCTGAAATCTCTCAAACCTCGCCAGCGAAGAGGACTTAATTTCAGATTAGAGTCAACTGAAAAGAGCAGCCTTGAAGTTCTTGATTTTCATAATGCAACACTAACATTTGAAGGATTAAATCGGCCAATTATCAATGGACTTGAAGTGGCAGTTTCAAGGGGTCAAAAAATTGGTATTGTAGGTCCGAATGGAGCAGGAAAAACAACGATACTGCGCCTTATTCAGGGAGAACTCAAACTCGATTCGGGCAGTATTGATGTCCGTCCTGGTGTACAGATAGGATACTTCCATCAAGATCACAGATCATTGAATTTCGAATTGACGCCAGTCGAGCAAGTCAGAGCTCTAAAGCCGAGGATGGATTATGGAGACATTCGGGCCTTACTTGGTCGATTCCAATTCACTAGTGAGATGGTTGAAACTAAACTTGCAAAATTGAGTGGAGGAGAAAGGGCACGGATAGCCATGTTGAAACTTCTTCTAGAAGACAACAATCTCCTCCTTCTGGACGAGCCTACCAATCACTTAGACACCGATGCTAAGGAAGCTCTCGAAGAGGCCTTAGTTGAATACGATGGAAGCATAATTACTGTAAGCCACGACCGATTTTTCTTGGATAGAATCTGTGATACAATTTGGGAATTACCTGCCGATGGAAGCATGTGGATATGGCCTGGTAATTATTCTGATTTTATCCGACGCAAGCGTGCATCACAAAACCAATGATTGGTACTAAAATCAACAAGATTTGGCCTTATTTCGGACATGTCCGGCTTCCACTCTATGTGCTTACAAGACTCTCGAACCTTATGGTCGGAAGCCAAACCCCCACTCTGAGCGCCGAATTAACCAGAATAGAAACCGAGAAAGCAAAACTCGCTAGCATACTTGCTTTGCTAATGCTAACAGCCCTCGCAGCACCTAGTTTGCTAAGTCTATCAGCGGAGTCGCAAGAGCTGGCTGAAGAGCCGACTCGATTCCCAACCGCTAACGGCACCATTGGTGATGGAACGGCTCAGACTTTACTGAGTAATTTGAATGCAAACAATCCTATTGATGTCATGGGGGTAATAGATGACTCGAATAGGATTCATTTAGTTTGGATTGAAAACTCAACTACACCACTCCTAAGATATGCATTGATACAGATTTCAGTAGGGGTTGACACGATTTTAATTTCTACAACCCAAGTTGGTGGGTCAAATGCTACTTCTCTATCCAGTCCCTCTATGGTAATCGATTCCCAAGGTAGGGCACACATTGTTTGGGAAATCACAGACTCAGAGATTCTCTACACCTTGTTAGATCCCTCAGAAGATGACCAAGATGGCTCCGCCGGAGATATCCAAAATATGACAACCGCTTCCTACACGGTTGCTGACGGCGCAGGAACACGTAACTCTCCTGATATTGCCGTCGACTCGTATGATGCAGTCCACATTGTTTGGGTGGATACATATGACCCACAGGGATTGTATTTTGGAAGCCCACTGATTTACTACTGTATGCTAGCCGATGATGTAAACAATGGCTTTCAAGTCCTGATTAATTCGACAATGGTTACACCTGCATTAGGCCACAAAGGAAATCCAGCTGTAAGTATAGGAACAAACAACACAGTCGTGATTGTTTGGGAAGATACTCGAGGCTCAATTGTGGAGTATGTCGGTCTGATTGATTCCTCTGGCTCGATGACCACAGAATGGGCAGATATGTGCGCAGTTTTCTATGGTGGCTTATTGACAACAGGTGAAAATTTCGCTGGAATCAAGCCAATGCTTGAGGCTGCAAATATTACTGTCTTAGAGACGTTGTATACTCTTAGTGGAAATATGCACAATGCGAATCAGCATACAAATTGCGCTAATGCAATCACAACAGGAAACGATGGTTCGGATGGCCCCAGAGCAACATATCTTGGACAGAACACCTCAGATACAACTGGTGGCATAAGGCCACTCACTGAAGTGGTGTACAATGGGTCTGCATTGTCAATTCCATCTGATTGGGGGTATAATTCTGAGATGTGGGGCCCTGGAACCACTTGGGCCTGCGAATCTTGGCGAGACTCCACTGGCTCAATGCCAGGAAATCCGCCAACTCTTGCAGACCATGTATGGAATCCAAATGCTACCAAACTGGTAATTCCTGTATCAGACGAGGGCCCATTTGGCGGGTCACCTGCACTTGATGCTGAAGATTATCAGAGCATCAATGAGGCTCATGATGCTTGCTTGCAAGCGGGTGTAATCCCAGTGCCTGTTGCCGGCACAACCTCTTACGGCGCCAACACTAACACGAATGAAGATGCAAGTGTACGTCACCATATGATGAATCTGGCTCATTGTCCAGACGTCAACAATATTGGCATCCATATCCGTACTTGTGATGGCACATCTTTACGAAACACCAGTACAGGTGGAGAACTATTCTACTATCCTACAGAAGAATTAACTGAATTCCACGGAGACTTCGAAGTTGGATATATTGCAAATGGATGGACTCAAGTCGGAGCAAGCAACTACTGGTGGTTCGCTCAGAGTGATCGAATTATTGATGGAAATTATACTGCTCAATCAGGTAATCTCACCCACAGTGAACACTCAACTTTGGAATATGCTGGAGCCATGGCATCAGGCACCCTCTCCTTCAATTTCTCAGTTTCCAGTGAGGCAAATTATGACTACCTTTTATTCTGTGTAGACAACCCAAGTTGTTCAAGAAATTCGTTTACCGCTGCTTGGTCTGGGGAAAGTAACGGAACCTATACTGCATCCGTATCTCCGGGGTATCACACATACACTTGGAAGTACGTCAAGGACCACACAGTGTCACATGGAAACGACTCCGCTTGGATTGATAACGTGCAACTTCCAATTGCTTCCTACACAGAAGAAATGAACAATATGGTTTCTGAAATCATCAATATTACAACAGGAAGCGGAGCTACCAATACTTTCCTTACAGTTCTGAACCCTTACTCAATTCTATCCAACCCCCGCTCAACTTGGTCTGTAGGCGATCCGGGACATTCCTTCGACGAAAATACCGGACAATATTTGGAAGATATTGGGCCAGATACAGATTGGTATTGGAGTGATGATGGTTCAGGTTGGGACACAGTAGGCCATCTAGTATTGGTCAATGACACTCAGATTTCCAAGGGCCATGGCTGGGCGGTTAATCCAGATGTAAACGTAGACGAAGATGGCAATGTACACGTTGTTTGGATTGATGGTAGGAGCCAATTCCCATCGAAAGGAGGCCCAAGTCAGTTGCACTATATGCAGTTAGATCCAGATAGGCAAGGTGTACTCGATGGGGAACCGGAGGGTCTTGTATTGCATGAGGTTACAACGGTCAAGAATACTGCAGTAACTCATTCCAATCTAATTTGGGGCGCAAATCCAAGGGTGGATTTCGATAGGGATGGGTCGATCCACATTAGTTGGTTTGAAACAGGTGCAAATATGGATTCTGATGTGGTGGAGCTTCGCTGGACTAGAATCCAATCTCCAGTGATGAACGGCTTTGAAGAAATGCCATTGAATCGTTATCTTACTCAGGCATACAACGTAGTAAATACACGTACAATTACAAGTAGTACTCAAGACTTAATGGGTATCTTTGGAAGTGAATTTGATGCAAGCGCTCAACCGATTGTTAGGTTTGCTTGGCCAGAACACACAATCGTTTGGACAGCAAAAGATTGCACTGATGAAAGATTTGCAGATAACAAATGGGATGTTTGTATGTGGAGCGAAGATTTGTACGATATGTCACTTAATCTCGAGCCAACAGAAACGGGCTTCATTTCTGTCCAGCCAAATCAATTTATTGAGGTCGCAATGAACCTTCGAGGAATTGAAATTCCAGGTGAAGTCGATATTGTAACAATAGGTACCGAGGGGGCACTGGAAAATTGGGATATTAGAGCTGGATTTGGCGACAATTATCAATCTACGACCTCGATTGCAGAGGGTACTTCCGAAGAGGTAAACCTCCTAATTCGTTCACCAAATATTCGTGTTGTCAATGAAGATCAGTTATTCGATGTTGTAGTAAAGGTTCAGTCGACTTCCGATCAATTTGCTACTGCAGAGCAAATAGTCACAATTAACTTAGTCAATCAAAATGACTGGGATGACGATGACCAAGATGGAATTTTAGATGAGGACGACCAATGTCAGTTTGGAGAATCGGGTTGGCAATCCTCCTCTTTGAGCGATTACGATAACGATGGTTGCCGAGATCAAACCGAAGACTTAGATGATGATAACGATGGAGTCGAAGACACACTCGACGAATGTCCAACTGGTGCAATGAATATTGACAGAATTGATGTAGATATGGATGGCTGTGATGACATATTAGAAGATGTAGATATCGATGGAGATTTAGTACCAAATCACGAAGATCTTTGTCCAGCAGGCGCACAATACTGGAATACTTTCTCAACCGATCACGATGGTGATGGTTGTAGAGATATGGATGAGGACGATAACGATGATAACGATCCATATCTCGATGTTGATGACGACTGTCCAACAGGAGTGGTTGGTTGGACAGGATTAGCTTTCGACCATGATTCAGACGGCTGTCACGATCATCAAGAAGACCTAGATGATGATAATGATGGTGTGTTGGACCGGGAAGATACATGTCCGAAGGGGATGTTAGATTGGGATTCAAACGAGATTAGTGACCTAGATGGCGATGGCTGTAATGATGTATACGAAGATAGTGATGTTGATGATGATGGAATCATCGATGTTCAAGATTTATGCCTATCTGGTAAATTTGGATGGACATCAACTCCGCTCAATGACTGGGATAGAGATGGTTGTCATGATGCGGAGGAAGATGTTGATGACGATGGAGATGGTTATCTTGACGAAGACGACTCCTGTATACGAAGTTCATCTCCACATCTGGTAGATGCAGATATGGATGGCTGTGACGACCGGGGGGAGGATACCGATTTAGACAATGATGGGATTGAATCATCACAGGATAATTGTGAATCAAACCCACGTCCGGGATGGGTGTCCTCACTCAATTCGGATCGGGATCGCGACGGTTGTGCTGATGCCACAGAAGATATTGATGACGATGGCGATGGAATCCTAGACGTCGACGATGCTTGCCCTATGAGCACTCGCTTAACAATAGACCATGACGGCGATGGCTGTATGGACGAATATGATTTAGACGACGATAATGATGGAATTGTTGACACAAAGGATCAATGCCCGCAAGGAATAATCGCTTGGAAATCAACAAAAGAAACTGATATTGATGGAGATGGCTGTCAGGATATATCGGAAGATAAATCTCTTCCTCGAGGTATCCTTCAGACAATAGGTGACTCACCTCTGATAATGATGGCCTTTTCTGGCTTAATCTTAGTCGTTCTACTCGGCGCAGTGTTACAACAACGCGTTGAAACTCGTGGTCGTAAAGATCTCAGAGAAGACACCAGAGAGGTAATCGATTCTATGCAGAATGAAGACGCACTTTGGGCAGTGAAGGCCGAGAACATTCAGATTCCAAGTAAGGTAGATGAAAAGGAAGATAGCCATTATCATAAGTTAGTAGAAACAGGTTATTCTCCAGAGGTCGCCAGAGCTATAGTAGCCTCAGAGGAAGCGGTCAGAAAACAGTCTGAGGAGTGATTTGTTTTGACTTGGGAGTTGGGTGGCAATCCGCCACCCTCTCCTCACCATCATGCCTGGAGCAACTTGAAAACTCAATGGGGGAACTGAAGGTTGCGAGGCAACCATATGAGAGCTGTCAGACTAGAGTGCTCCTTCGTTGCAATCGAGGACGATTCTAGGGCTCAAACAGCCTTGCAGTGTATCTCTTGGGACTTCCGTTCAATGCTTGGAATTGTTGATGGTAATCTACGAATAATGGTTGAATGTATTACAATAGATGGAAACTGCCCGAGTGAGGGAACTTACGTTGATGGAATTCAAATTGTTCAGATTCTAGAAGAATGGCAGTCAGACATACTAACTCACCATCTTGTTGTCTTGGAATTTTCATCGGACTATATCGGACACTACTTTCACGGTGGCGATTTGGCTATTCTGGCAGGCTCGAACTTCACCGCCAATGGTTTGGTGTTACAAATTGCAGGTCGACATGAATCAATGGTTCGCTTCTTATCCGATATCAGAAGGAAGATATCGGTTGACCGGGTTACTTCCGCGAAGAGTTCGGAAGGCCTGGTTCAGAAAGGTCCAACTCTGCAACAACATCGTGTGGTCCGATTAGCCCATGAAAGTGGATGGTATGAAGTTCCGAAACGAACTTCAATTAGAGATTTAGCCGATAAACTCGGCCTTTCCAAATCGACAGTTGCCGAACAATTGGTGAAAGCCGAAGGTGAGATAGTCGCAAGTTTTCTCGACACATCTCTAGATTCAGAATAATTTGTTGATTCTGAATGATGCTTGAATAGTGGACATTGATAGAGTCGAAAACCCTCGCCTTTTTTGAGGTGCTAGTATTAGTAGGATACCGGCTGTAAAATTACAGCAATTAATGGGTCTTGATGAGTATGAATTAACCTTGGCCATAGATAGGGTAGCGAAGGAATTGGGAATCTCTCCGAAAGAGGTACAAGCCGAATTAGATTCTGTAAATTCAGGATCTACGAAAGACCAAATTTCATCCTCACCACCAATCGAAGCACCGAAGAGGAAATCTATTTTCTCTCGCAAAAAGACAGTGGACGGAGACGATTCACCAACGTATGTTAACGACGCTTCAAAGTTCAGAGTTTCTTACGACCCTAGCCATGAAGGAAAGAAAAGACAGAAGCAGGTTAGTCAAGCGATTGTATGCAATAATTGCTCATCTCCTCTTGGTATTCCAGATATCCGGCCAATAAAGGTCAGATGTCCCTCCTGTGGAGCAGAGGCTGTTTACGAAAGCTAAATTCCCCAGTACCGATTACTACCATCGTCTTCGGTTTCAGCTGTAACTGAATCGATTGCAGTCTTCAGTAGATAGTAGAATAATATTGCAATGATTGGAAGGAACCACGTGTCTGAAACATTCCCTGCTGTGATATCATAATCTCCGCCGCCTAATTCAGCCAATGTCACCTCAATTACTGCCTTCGTTATCGAATACACGACTGCACCCAGTCCTAACAATAGCATACTCTGTCCAGTGAATGATCCCTCTTTCCAGCGGAGAACACCGAGTGAGAGAACGAAAGAGAAAGCCGCAACTAAAATCCAAGTCAATGCTTGATCAATTGCGATTACCCAGACTGCAAGATCGCGATTGACTGCGCCCAAGTCGAATGAATCAATACGACCGAATGTATCCAAAACATACTCATTCAATTCTGTAGGGTCTCCGTAGAAAACCGAATAGAAAGTCAAGATAGAGAATAGAACCGAAACAATCGATAAACCCCACAATAAAGAAGACCAAATTCCTCCCGTAGCGCTTTCTCTCATGTCTATCATTAAGCGCTCTAACTGGTGCTCCCAACCTAATCCCTTGGCAAGAATCCAAATCCCAATAATCAGAGGCATAGCTCCGATTAGAATTGCTCCGTTTGGAAGAATCAAACCTAATCCAAAGATAATCAAGAATAGAGCAACCGGTACTAACAAACGTGCTCTCCAACGTGGATCTTCGATAGCTTTGGCAACGTAGTAATAGGTACTCTCAATTCCTTTTGATTGTCTGACAATAATTTTCTCAACATGGTCAACTCTCACTCTAGAAGTAAGGATTGGTAATGATGCTTCATCTTCTGCTCCATCGGTGACTAAAACGGCCGTATCTGGTTGAAACTCTTGGATTACTTCATCGAGTTGGCTAGCTATTGCTCTGTCCGATCTCGGACCAACTCGAACATCACCAGTGAGAATTGCAATCTCAATCTCATCTTCTCCCTCATTCCTTTCATTCAATCGATCGTGATGATGAAGAGCGCCTAGAATGGCGTTTGTATCGGATTCTTCTGGATCAGCAATTCCGAGTTTCAGAGCTGCTGTCAAGGTCGCTTTACGCCCGATTACAGGCCCTCTAATTCCAGCTTTAACACCGAGATCGTTGTCTCTGTCAATGGTGATTACGAGTGTCCGCACCATACAGGAAGCCTCCGTTGCGAGGGGCAATGGGGCCTTCCCCATTATGAAGAATCGTCCGGATTGCTTACTGAAACCGCACCTACGGTGCGTTTTGGAGATTCTTCACTATTTGATTCACGACTTTCATCCTGATATCTTCGTCTTTGTTTTGCTCTCAGATATTTCAATGGATGATTCATCCATTCTTGGTCACATAATCGGTCCTCTCCCAGACTGACCGGACACCGAGCACCAGTTTTCAGAGCCGAGCAACCATGAGGGGTGTATTGATGCTCGTAAATGTGGCCGACTTGGTATGATGTGGTCTCGGCATTATAGTCCGGCGCATTCTCAAAAAATGAGATAGTGAGTTCCGGTGAATGCCCCATTGCTCTCGACATCGCTGCTAGAAATACTCTACCGGTATGGTTGACGTTGACGCCTTGACTCAGTTCAGCTACTGCTGACTCAAAGCAAGGCGGCCAGTCCTCTCGGACTGCCGCCGACATTGGCATCTCGGCACTAACTCGTTCCGATAGTAAGCCTAGGATTCTGTCGACTGGGTCCGCAAATAGGCCAGCAAATGCATCGTCCATCTTATCCATTCGGTCAGTGCAATCCTCGGTCAATGATTGCCGTACTCTTTCCTTGATTAGACGAGCAGTGCGCTGTTGGCTATTTTCTCCACTGGCTGAATCCATTCTGACCCATCCTTGTTTTACCGGCCTATTCACTAGTCGCCAATATCCGCCAGTTATCTTAGGGCATAACTCTAGAAAATCTACCATAGGAACATGGTAGATGATTTCTGTAGTTCCGGCAATTGGCTCGGTACGTATGTCAGAGAGGTAGGTCCGAGCAATAATTTCGAAGTGATTTCCATCCATGCCAAAAAGTTGGTCGGCCCTGCTTGATTCACCTTCGACCCATCGATTTAGCAAGCGTTCTTCGAATGAAGCACAGACCACAAGCATCGCGTGTAGGAATGACAGAGCTTCGGTCATACGACCAACATCTGAAGAAATATCGACGGTTGTGGTAGAGTCAACCCCTTCTTTGTGAACTACAGACTCGACCAAGCGTAAACTACCACGTCGTCGAATGTCTTCCAACCAAGGTTCCTCGATGAGTCCTTCAACCGAAATACCATTTTCATCCAGTTGCTTACGGATGAATTCTCGACTCTGAGGAAGGAAGGGGTAACGTGCTAGTACAGACTCATCTTCGATGGCCGGCGGAGTCAGCGGCATTGGCATTGTAAGCCTCAATATGGCGAGAGGGTATTTCAAGACTCACCGAATCCTTCCACTGGAGAGGGACCTCATGCAGGCAAAACCCACAGACCTCAATCCGGTCGATGAGCGTCTGCTGGAGTTGCAAAATGAGGTCAGAAAATACTTTGATTGGAGATTAGAATCAGATATTGAAAGTGCCCTTGATTTAGTTGCGAAAGTAGATGACTTCGAAATTGAGACATGGTCTAAACCATGGCGGGCGAAAACAGTCGCTTCTTTGCACAGAAGATTGGTACTTCGAGACACAAAAGTAGCTATTTTAGGGGCGGCAATTACAACGGAAGAAGTTGAGCAGATTCTGGAAAGTAACACATTACTGATTGCCGCTGATGGCTCATGTGGAGTGTTGGATACTCTACCTAATTCAGTTGCCGAGCGTGCTTGGTCACGCTTAGTTTGTATTGTCAGTGATGCAGATGGTGGAGATGGAACCCTCGCGGCGACCAAGAGAGGCGTGCCAGTAATTCTGCACGCTCACGGAGACAATACCCAATCTTGGGCGGAACTATTGGAATTTGCCAGTAGCCAACGCTCACCTCCGCCCCTTGTGTTGACACATCAAACGCCTGAATCAATCGAAGGCATGCATAATCCTGGAGGCTTTACCGACGGAGATAGAGCAGTTTGTTTTGCAAGAGCATTGGGAGTAGAAAGGGACGATATATTGCTTCTAGGAACCCGGACAGACGTTGTTGGTAATTGGTCAGGAGCAACCGATCCGGAACGAAAATTGGTCAAACTTCAATGGATGGCTGAAGTTCTACAACATTTGGGATTCCTTGTTTGATAATTCACAAGAAATCCCCTAAGGTCATTACAGTAACCGTATCGTCATTGAATAAGGAATCGACGCTATCCGATAACCAATCAACACGCTGTCTTGTGTATAGGTCGACACCATAATTCTCCATAACGTGTTGTGTAACTTTGATGTATTTTCTAACCGAACCCTCTGAAACGGTCAGAACAATATTTCCGCCACACATAGAAGAGGAATCATCTCGGCCATTAGACAAACCTCCTTCATTCCTCTTACGTTGAATACAACGACCTGCAAGAGGCATTCTTCGGTATGACTGGCCACACCTCACACATCGTACTTTTTGTTTAGTGAATGCAACAAGATTACCCCTCAAATCAGGAAGGAAGTGTGACTCAATAACTTGACTTGCAACTTTAGAAACATCAACTGGACGTAACCTTGCACCAAGTTCTAATTGAGCAGTCATTTTGTCGACCATGGTTTCCAATGTCTTGTATGAGGAATTTGCCGGACCTGCGTCCAAAGCGCCAGAATCATGTGTCCATCCATAACCTCTCAAATCTCCTTTAGTCCCTAACCGATGCTCTACAATCTCAATTTGAGATTTTAGTTCAGACGGATGAGGTTGACCTTGAGAGGCCTCGTAAAATGCTCTTGGATATTGCCATGAACAATCTACATTCAATGCCTCTTTGTCAATCTCCGAGGGATTCAATCTCGTTGTCAATACCAGTGGAGCATCCATTCTGCCTCCTCTATTGGCTGGCAGAATTGATCTTGAGAAATTCAGTAGACCATCCATTAACATCATGATACTATCTTCATCTCCATCGCAGTTTCGCCTCTTTGCAGCATGGAATAGTGGATGGGCATAGCCAGCGGAGGCATCAGTCCAACCAATAATCCGACAAAGAACACCTCCAGAGGTGTGAGGAGCCAGACCTATAGCCAGATGACCTACTAAATCATCAGCAGAATTTACATTGTAAAATGGCTCCATGCCATAGAATCGAGTAAGTAATTCATCCACGAAATTACATGTTGACGTTAAATGATCTATAGCCAACGATGAAGGGATGAAATCCTGAGGAAATAATTCTAGAATTTGATTGTCTCCTTCTAGTGGAATACCATCGATATCATGAGTGTACCCGAGACTATACAGTATCTCCCAAGAGGTATGGATTTCAGAAGGCCTAAAATGAGTCACTGGAACATCAATCATATCGTATCTTGCGGTTCCATCCCTGAATACTGAGAGTTCATGACGCGCTCGTAGTATGCCTTTTTCAAGAGGTTCTGGGGTTTGTTCATAGGACATTAATCCCTTTACTGATTTGATTTTTTCAGGTAATCTATCAAGCCCGAGAGAGCGACGTTTTACCTCCAACATTCCTGCAACAGGAATACTGGTCCTCTGACCTAATCTTCGCGGTTGTCTGTTTCCTCTAATTGGCCTAGGTCGAGTTTTCCCACCACATTCTTCAGGGACTTCCGGATTTGGTCTGTTATGGCATCTTAGCATTGGGGATTCCATTCCACAATTTACACAAATCCGAGGACCTGTTTCAACTCTAACTCGACCTCGTTTCGCAGCTTCTCCGAGCAAACGTTGAGGTCCACCATGCTCTCCAATTGGAAATAAAGAATGGACTAATGGCTTCATTTCTCGTCTACTGGCTTTCTCGGGTCTTCCCATCCTAGAGCCAACTCTACTGGGTACCGCATCTTCCCATCTTAATTCGGATAATTTTCTAACCAGCCAGAGGGATCTATCTACCTCGTGGTCGTCAAGTAGATGACGAGCCGCTATCAATTCCTTCTGATTCGGTGGCCCCGGGTCTTCAATGGCTTCAGCAGCTTCATTTCCTTCTTTCTCAGTTTCAGCAATACTCATTCCTCTTTGCCGAGCAGTAGTTTGTGCTCTTACTCTCTCAACGTCTCGCTGAGCATCAATTTCTGCTCGTCGTAATTCTTCTTCTCTCAACGTCTGAGTAGCCTTCTTTATTCTATCAATCCTGTATGCTACATGAGGGGTGGCATCAGATTGTATTCTTAGTTTCGAACCTTCAATATCAAGGCCTAATCCCTCCACTAGTGCCTCCCAATTAGAAGGAATTACAATGTCCCCACGGCGATGATGATGTTGGATCCCTAGAACTAATAGGGACGATTTCACCACCCCATGCATCTCGACTTTAGTCCATCGAGGCCATGTTCCGGTAGAAGGTGTATCAAGTCCAATATGTTCGATTTTTTGATTAGGAGACCAATCCTTGACAACATCGGGAATAGTTAATCCTCTACTCTTAATTTTTGAATTCAATAAAGCCTCGATTAGAACAGTTGTGAAGGATAAAGGAAGGTCTGACCACCATGGGTTGAATGGAGGAGGGGGGGCAGTTCCAAACTGATTACATATCTCCTTAACTTGATTCCAATCCATCTCTAAACGCCTGAGATATCGATTCCAATCACGCTTTCGCTTAACTCGTTCCAAAGCAGATTCTCCTCCTCGACTAATAGCACCATTGAATGGCAATCCTGGAGGCAATAGCTCTCTACTGACTCCGATAATCGCAGCCAATTGTTCCACCTTTTTTGGCTGGTCAAGATTCTCTGCTAAATCCGCAGCCCACCAATCCTTATTGTATGGCGAAGGAGCCAAATTCTTGTTATTCTCAAGGAATTCTCCAAAGCCAACCAGCATTTCGCCTGAGTCCCAAAGGCTAACCACATTTTCTTTGATACTGTTCCACTCATCTAAGGAATCTATTCTGTGAAAACCTCCATCTTTGAGCAATACCATTGGCCCTTCTATGTCTACAGTTGGTGTCACGGCAGCAGCTTTTCCTGGGCGTTCGACCTTCATTTGCGTTCCAACTGCGAGGAATCCTTGCATTGCTTCCATTGACACCGGATTAATTCCGGCTGCTGCAAGACCGGAGGCCCTACTTCGTCCATATCTTAGTCTGAAGGCACCGGGTTGACCGGGCTCTCCAAAAACTGGTCTTCCTGCAATCACATCGTCCATGAATCGCGAATCAGTCTTGATTACTCTACTTTTGAAAGAATCTTCACTTTTCTCATTTTTCCCCTTTGAGGCAAAATGGGCAATAAAATCCCATCCGGGAATGTCTAATCGTTCTGTGTGTTTCTGAACTTTGGGAGCCTTCAGGCACAATCCTTCTCCGATTACCAATAACACACCACCTCTAACACGAGCACCGTCAATGTTGCGAACTTCCTTGTAACCTGAGCATTCTATGTCCTCAGTTGATTCACCGTTAATCATTACAGGACAGGCTCGAACAATCATCTCAATTTCTTCAGGAGGTGGTTTGTATTGCAACCCCTTTCGGTATAATCCAAATTCTTCCTTTACTCTCTCAACTTCAGGGGTACTGGGAATATATCGATTCAAACCTAGTTCGCGCCGAACCATGTCTCCAATCAGAACACCAAGAGCTTGTGCAGTACCTCCTGCGGCTCTGATTGGGCCACAGAATTCGATAGATAGGAATTCAGTCCCATCCTCATTGTTGAGAATCTTGACGTTTCCTATGCCTTCTAGTGGAGCAACTAGAACAGCCTCTGTTAACACCGCTAATCCAACACGAAGACCAGTATCGATTGAGCGACGAACGTCGGCTGTTAATTTGTGCATTCTCTTTCCGACTTCAACAGCAATTTGTATTGATGCAGTTTCACGATCCACTTTTGTTAACAACTTGCGTAAATCATCTTCAATTCTTATCGGATCTTCTTCAGGTGTAGGTCTAAGATATTCTTCAAGTAATTTCTCAGTCCTGCTCGCTAAATCAGCAGCCCGTGGGATTTCAACAGAATTAGAGAAGTCCAAGCCCTTAGAACGAGCTTCTTCTGCTATTTTGTAGGTCTTCTCTGTTTTTTCTTCCAGCCACTTAGTATAGGTCTGCAATTCGGTTGAAAGCCGGGACTCGTCAACGACAATATCCGGACTATCCTGAACCACCATGTCGCATACACTCCGCCGCTGAACATTCGACAACCAGTACGAGGCCGTCCAAGAACATTCACTGTCTTCCCACTCTTCTAACCCCTTCAGAGTGCGAACCTTCATCCGATTGCTACCGAGCCGGTTTGGGAGGGAAGAGACATGTCGACTACTGCGGCCGAAGCAAAACAACGCCTAATCGAACGCGTTCGTGATTTGGCGTATCTCCATTCACCAGACGAACTATTCACTCTCGCAAGTGGGCGCCAGAGTCCACATTTCTTTGACATGAAGCCAGTAATGATGGACCCGGAGTGTGCTCATCTAATCGGCGTACTACTCCACGCCGAAATCGAATCAATCGGCGGAGTTGACGCGGTAGGGGGTCTCGAATTGGGTGCGGTACCTCTTACTGGCATTGCGATTGCAAAGGCCGGAAAGGGCTCAGACCTACGAGGCTTCTTAGTTCGCAAAGAAGCAAAGGGTCGAGGTGGTCGTAAAACAGGAAATCCTCCAGGGATAGAGGGGTCCACATTACGAGATGGAGATCGTGTTGTCTTGTTGGAAGATGTAACCACAACCGGAGGCTCCGCTCTGAAAGCCGCTAATCGGCTAATCGATATGGGGTGCGATGTAGCGGCTTGTATTACGATTCTAGATCGAGAGGAAGGCGGGCAAGATGCCTTCCAATCTGCCGGAATTAGCTTGCATCCACTCATTCTTCGTTCGGATGTAACGGGTGAGTGAATGTCGGAACATGTTATTGATTCCAGCGAGCCATACCATCCTGACAAACTAGAGAAAAAGGACTACGTCGGCGCAGCCGCTTACTTTGAATTAGATTTGCGAACCGGCATCATACTCAAAGTCGAAGAATTCCCAGAAATGCGTAAACCCTCTTACAAAATTGAAGTTAACTTCGGGCCGGTCATTGGTAAACTTTGGAGCTCGGCTCAAATCACCAATTATTCTCGAGCAGAGTTGGTTGGGCGAACTGTAGTTGGAGCATTGAATCTTGGCGATAAGACTTTGCCGACCGGTTTTGTCAGTCAATTCCTAGTCTTAGGAGCATTAGATCCAGATGGCACGGTTAGGTTGTTAGAACTTCCAGACGGGGTCAAAGCCGGATCGATGGTTGCTTAGGAGATGTTGAAAAACCCAGTCGTAGTTTAGGTAAATATGCAGGAACAGGCTGGTTACGCCGATAGCGACCAAATTATGTCTGTAGAATTCGACAAAAAAATCATCATTTATTGGTGGTTAATTGCTAATTTGAGTCTCTTGACGTCATTTATAGGAATTCCATTGATGCTGATTTGGATTCCATTTGGTTGGATTGTTCACCAGAAGCAGTACGAACATATGAGCGGAGCCCTAACTACTCGTTCCCTCAATATGCGTATGGGTTGGTTATTCAAGAAGCAACAAAACATCGCTCTGGACAAACTTACTGACGTATCAATTTCTGAAGGTCCAATTCTGAAAGCACTCGGTGTTGTCAAGATGCAATTCGAGACAGCCGGGGCTGCGCCTTTCATACTGTCTGGTGTGAAAAACGCGGATCAATTCCGAGATGTCGTTCTCCAACACAGAGACTCATTGATGACAACTCCAACTCAACAGTCCAGCTCTTCAACTGAATCCGATAACGTTCTAATTGAAATCAGAGATTTACTAAAGGAAATCAATACTAATCTATCCAGCGAAGAGTGAAAACTCAATCGTCATGCTATTGGACTAGATACCACTCGTTAGTACCATGCCTACTATGGTTAGAATGACGACAAGCGCCGGAGATATTGACATTGCACTGTATACAGAAGATTGCCCTGAGACAACAGGCAACTTCCTAAAATTGGTCGATGAGGAATTCTACAACGGATTACACTTCCATCGCGTAATTAAGAATTTCATGATTCAAGGCGGATGCCCGAGATCAAAGGACCCTTTCGATGGAAGAGCAGGAACAGGAGGTCCCGGTTGGAAAATCCCTTGCGAGGCTTCCGCATTGGCAAAAAAACATGACAGACCTGGCTTATTTTCTATGGCAAACGCAGGGCCTAATACTGGTGGCTCACAATTCTTCTTAACTACGGTTCCAACACCTTGGTTAGATGGAAATCATGCTATTTTTGGAGAGGTTGTTGCAGGTATGGACAACGTCTACAAAATTGAGAACTGTGATACGAAGCCAGGCGATAGGCCTTACGACCCGCAAAAAATCATCTCAGTTCAGCGGTTAGAAGAGTAACCGTGGCATACAAAGCCAATAATTAATTTTATTAATAACTAATTAATCGCCTATCTGTGGCCAAACACAGAGCCGGAGACCGTCGCATAATCAGCATTAGCATTCCCGAAGAGCTCGCAAAGAAGCTAGATAGAAGGATTGGGAAAGGAAAGAATGAGGGCAGATCCGCAACGATTTCAAAAATGATTCAAAATGGATTAGAAATCGAGCAAAATGCACCTATTCAAGAAAGATCCACTGAACCCAGGAAGGCTTCTGCACCAATAGGTGAAATCCGAGTAGAAAAAGATACGATGGGAGAACTAGAAGTTCCAGCCGATCGCTATTTCGGTGCTCAAACTGCTCGCTCTCTGATAAATTTCGACATAGGTACCGACACAATGCCACCATCGGTCATCAGAGCATTCGGAATCCTAAAACAAGCCTCAGCAGAAATCAATGTCGAATTAGGACAGTTAGACCCTCAGGTTGGAGCTTTGATATCGTCTGCTTGCGATGAGGTAATCTCTGGTGCATTAGACGAACATTTTCCTCTTCGAGTTTGGCAAACGGGTTCAGGAACACAGACGAATATGAATAGCAATGAAGTGATTGCAAATAGAGCAATTGAGATGGCAGGAGGGGCACTAGGGAGCAAATCACCAGTTCATCCCAACGACCATGTAAACCGCGGTCAATCTAGTAATGACACCTTTCCAACAGCGATGCATATCGCAGCGGCTGAGGAAATTCATCACCGACTTCTTCCTGCAGTCAGGCATCTGCACAATTCTCTCGCTGCGAAGGCGGAGGAGTTTGATGAGATTGTGAAGATAGGGCGAACTCACCTTATGGATGCAGTGCCACTTACCCTCGGTCAAGAGTTCGGAGGTTACGTTTCGATGTTGGCGTCAGACATTCGCCGGATCGAAGCGGCATGGGATGACTTGCTAGAACTAGCATTGGGCGGGACAGCAGTAGGAACTGGCCTCAACACCCACATCGATTTCGCCGAGAAAGTTGCCGACAAGATTGCAGAGAAGACTCAGTTGCCGTTCATTTCTGCTGAAAATAAGTTCGCTCAATTGGCGGCCCATGATGCAATTGTAGCGGTATCGGGAGCTTTGAATACGCTAGCTGTGAGCCTGATGAAGATTGCAAACGATATTCGTTGGATGGGTTCAGGACCGCGGTGCGGATTTGGAGAACTAGCTTTGCCGGCCAACGAACCAGGTTCTAGTATTATGCCTGGAAAAGTAAACCCTACTCAATCTGAGGCAATGACAATGGTTTGTTGCCAAGTTATGGGAAATCACACAGCCATTACAGTTGGAGGAAGTCAAGGGAACTTCGAACTCAATGTCTTCAAGCCGATGATGATTTACAATCTTCTACATAGCACTAGGATTCTATCAGATACTTGCCGTGCATTTACCGACAAATGTGTCGAAGGCCTCGAGGCTAATGAGGGCGTTATTGCCTCCCATCTTGAAAACAGTCTCATGTTGGTGACAGCTCTCAACAATCACATTGGTTACGACAATGCAGCGAAGATTGCAAAGAACGCTCACTCCAATGGTTCGACCTTACGAGAGTCAGCTTTGGAACTTGGTCTGCTTACGAACGATCAGTTTGATCAATGGGTAAAACCGGACGAGATGATAGGGCCAAAAGAGTAGTTTCTGGAAACTATCGTAGGTTAGGAAATTCGACTTCGGAGACAGAAAACTTCCGCAATGATTGATAATTAGATGGAATCAGGGCTCAACCGTACTTTGGTACAAGGTGGGAGCAGCAGGGGGTTCTGCACATGGGGGAGCATCCCCCCCTGCTATCTCCGCAGGGTCCGGTTCCATCC
>Ga0163110_10000481_pt1 | contig 19031 bp, 29 predicted proteins | sample CRUFie1St17metaG_FD_108703 | JGI IMG/M metagenome (GOLD analysis project Ga0163110, IMG submission 108703) | Marine microbial communities from the Costa Rica Dome - CRUD Field 142mm St17 metaG | ecosystem: Environmental > Aquatic > Marine > Oceanic > Photic zone | place: Costa Rica: the Eastern...
AGATATTATTTTTGAGACTGAAGATGAGACATCGGCTTTAATAGAAGTTGAAAGACTAAAAAATATAGTAGGAATAACATCCTGCACTTTAAAAGGAGAAATGGAATAAAATAAAATTTATAATTAAAAATAAAAACTATGACACAAGAAATATTTGAAAAAATTGATGCTTTATATGAAGAATTTAAAGCAGAACATAATGGAAAATCAAAAGCAGCTCATGGGAGAGCGAGAAAAGCGCTAGGTGGGATTAAAAAATTAGTAACAGAATATAGAAAAGCATCTGTTGCTGAAGATAAAAATAAATAAAATGTATACAAGAGAACAGGTAGAAGCTGCCGTAAAAGCTAAAGATTATAAATGGTTTGAAAATGGTGATTTTAATGTAAATATTGTTGGTATTAGAAATTCAGAAACTGGTACAAGAGTTACAAATAGATTTGATGATCATATCACTATTTCATATAAAGAAAACGATGAATGGAAATTTTTCTGTTTTGAATGTACAACAGACCCAGGTGATGATTGGATGGATAATCCTATGATGAAAAAAGGATGTGCTATTTTAGTACCTGGTCAATATAGAGGATCTCATAAATTAAGATTGCATCAAGGAAGATATTTAGCTTTAGGTCAACAAAGACCTGTTAAAGTTTATAGAGATAGAGATGAAGATGGTCATTATGATTTTGATGAATCCACTATTGATGAAGGTTTATTTGGTATTAACATCCATAGAGCAACAAAATATGCTGGTAAAACTTCTACTTATGTAGATAAATGGTCAGCAGGATGTCAAGTTATTGCAAGTAATGATGATTGGCATACTTTTTTAGACATATGCCAAACAGCAAGAGATACATGGAATAACAACTTTACTTATACTCTTATTGAGAGTAAAGATATTGTTTAACTAAAATATAAGTTATGTGGAAAAGTATCAAATCAAGATCATTTCCTTTTTTAATAGGCCTTAGTGCATTAGCAGTATCGGGTTCGGCTGCATTTTATTCTGTATTTGGGTTAAGTAAATTATTTGCCGGAGCGGCACTGCAAGTAATTATTATGGCAGGTTCTTTAGAATTTGCTAAATTAGTTACAGCATCTTTACTATATCAATATTGGAATACTATTAATAGGTGGTTAAAATATTATTTATCTATAGCAGTATTTGTTTTAATGATTATAACAAGTGGTGGTATTTACGGTTTTTTATCTGGGGCGTATCAAGAAACAGCAACTAAATCTGAATTTCTAGATAAGTCATTAGCTGTTTTACAAACTAAACAAAATAGATTTGAAGAACAAAAAACAGATCTTAATATAGAAAAAACACAACTAAATACAACTATATCTGATTTAAGAACTTCACTGTCAAATCCAACATCAGTATCTTATTGGGATGAAAATTCTCAATCAGTCATTACAACAACATCAAGTTCAACAAGAAGAGCTTTACAATCAGAATTAAAAACTACAATTGAAGATAGAGATAATATAAATTTAAAATTAGAAGCTGTAATGGATTCGGTAATGAGAATAGATACAGAACTATTAGATTTGGAAATAGGTAATGAAGAACAAAGAGAATTAGGCCCCTTAAAATATTTAGCAGAAACAACTGGTAAAGATATGGGTACAGTAGTTAATTGGTTCTTATTATTAATAGTATTTGTTTTTGATCCATTAGCAATTGCATTAGTTGTAGCAGCTAATTTTGCTTTTTCACAAATTAATCCTATTAGAAAAAAAGAAATATTAAAAATTACAAAAAAAATTCCTAAAACCCCACATGTAAAACCTTCAACTTCTAATGATATAAAATTTAATAAATATCCTTATTCTGTTAATGTTCAAGAAGATGAAGAATCATTTAATAATTTAAAAGATAGAATTGAAAAAAGTCAAAAAAAATTAGCAGAAGAAAATAAAAAACAAAAACTATCAGAAGAAGATAAAAAATATGACTTTAATAAAGATGGGATTTTAGATGATGATGAATTAAGATATAAAAATGAAGTAAAAGAGTTAAAAGATAAAAAACTAAAAGATGGTTTAGACTCTACATGGTTTGAAACCCAATTAAAAAAAATCAACAAACCTAAAAAAGGTAATGATGATTTAACTAAAGAATACTTTTAAAGACTCCCACGAAAAAATTTGGCTTCTCGTGATCCCTTTCGTATATTTATGGCATAAATAAAAAATAATAAAGGTTATGTTAAATTCACAAAAAGTTCAAGATTTTAGAGTTGATTTCGAAAAAGCAGTAGCACAATTAGAAAAAGATTATGGTGTTGCAATTTCATTAGGTACTATTAGATTTGATTCTAACGAATTAAGAGGTAAAATGACTGCTAGAGTTGGTGAAAAAGCTGTTAAAGCAACAAGAGAAGATTTTCAAGTTGGAGATACGGTTAAAATAAATCATAAAAAAGTTGATCCTAAAGCTCAATTTAGAGTTGAAAAAATTAATAATAAAAATATTAAGCTAATAGCTTTAGATGGATCAAGAAGGATGGTTAATGCTCATCCAAGTTTATTAATAAAAATTTCATAATGATAAAATCAGCAATATATTTTCATGGATTAGAATCCTCCCAAGGGGGGATTAAAGTTCAATTTTTAGATCAGGAAGTTGATTTTTTAGAAGCTCCTGCTATGGATTATACAAAAGAAGGTATATTTGAGGAGTGGTTAGATTATGTTAAAAATGAAGAACCTGATTTATTAATAGGATCTAGTATGGGTGGTTATTTTGCTATGGCTTTAGCAACTCATACTGGAATACCTGTTTTAGTTTTTAATCCTGCTATTCATAGCAGATCAATTGAAATTAATGGTTTAGGATCAGGTACTGAAAAATTAACAGGACTTGTTGTTTTAGGTAAAAAAGATGAAGTTATTAACCCAGGTCCTACAATATCAATGCTACAAGGAACTCAAAATAATCTTGATATAATTATTGAAAAAGAAATGGGTCATAGAGTGCCTCTAGATGTCTTTATCGATATGTATAACAAAATAGCGTATAATGGAGAAAATAGACATACTAATTGATAATTTAAGTAATTCTACAAGTTCTGAAATAAAACAAATAGGCCAAGATGTATTTGGAGTATCACCTCATGACTTTGGTGAAGATGCAGATGTAATATTTACCCATATCGTAGATGAAATTTTACCTATGGCAGATGATGAAGAAATAGATGAATATTTTGAAACATACTTTGGGGGATATGCTGATGAAGTTTATCAATCTCGCCAGGATTTAAATGAAAAACTTAATAATCTTATAAATGAAAAACTTTGTAAAAAAGGTAAAGCATATATAGCTAAACGTAAAAGGGCAGGTGAAAAATCATCAGCCTATCTTTCTGGAAGAGCTGTACGAGTATGTAAAGGTCAAATGAAAGGAGAAGCATTAGATCCCGTAGGTAAAGAAGATGATGATATTAATAATGATGGTAAAGTAGATAAAACAGACTCTTACTTAAAAAATAGAAGAGAAAAAATATCTAAAGCAATTGATGAATCTTTAAGAGATTGGTTTAAAAAAGAAGATTGGGTTAGAATAAATACATCAGGTAATATAGCAGGTCCTTGTGGCACAATGAAAAAAGGTAAAGCAACTACTAGATGTTTACCTAGAAAAAAGGCACAATCTTTATCTAAAGCTGAAAGAAAAGCTACTGTTGCTAAAAAAGTTAGAGGTAGTAAAAAAGGAAAACAATTTGTAAAAAATACATCTAAAGCTACATATAAGAAAAAATCATGATAAAATTAAATAACTTATTAAATGAAGTAAAAATATCAGAAGGTCTTGAATATCATATTAAAAACGATATTTCATTAGAAGATTGTATTTTTAGATATGGTTCTAAAAAATATTTTTTATTAATGAAAGAAGCTAAATCATTAATGAATGAAGGAGCTAAATTTGACTACGTATCAGAATCTTTATTAGAAACTAATTTAGGAGAATTTGCAATGTATGAAGGTAAAGAAGTACCTTTAGACTTTCCTATGTTAGAAGAAGCAGCAAAGAAAAAGAAAAAAGACCCACCACTTGGAAAACCTAAAAGAGGTGGTTCTAAAGCATATTATGTTTATGTAAGAGATCCAAAAACTAAAAGAATTAAAAAAGTATCATTTGGATCAGGGGGATTAAGAGCAAAAATAAATGACCCTAAAAAAAGAAAGGCATTTGCAGCTCGTCATAAATGTTCTCAAAAAACAGATAGAACAAAAGCATCTTATTGGTCTTGTAGATTACCAAGATATGCAAAACAATTAGGATTATCAGTTAAGAACCCTGGAGCATTTTGGTAATGGATTTTCCCTTTACAGAAATACAAATAAATGAAGGAACATTTATTAGAGAATTTTCTAGTAAAGTTGATGAAATGGAATTAATATGGCATAGAGACAAAGAAAATCGTCATATTAAAGTACTAGAAGGTAATGGGTGGAAATTTCAATTTGATGAAGAATTGCCTATTGATATGACTAATAATTCTACAATTTCAATTCCTAAGGGAAAAATTCATAGAGTAATAAAAGGTCATGGTCCTTTAAAAATAGAATTACATAAACTAAATGGTTAAGTTAGTAAATATATTATTAGAATCTATGTCTAAAAATGAAGTACAATCTATTATAGATAGAGTATTTCCTCAAATAATTAAAGATAGAGGTACTGGTAAACAAGGTGTTCCAAAAATAGAAGTATGGGCTGATATTTATGCTAGATTGAGCGGTGATGATGAAATGAGAGGTGAAGAAAGTGAAACAACAAAAGCAGAATGGGTATATGAAGATAATACAATTTATATTTATTATCCGAATATGGATAATGAAGAAGATGTTATTAGATCTATTTTACATGAATTTGAACATACCCATCAAGATGAAGAAAAAAATAAAGAATATCGTAAATTAGGATATGATAATAACCCTAATGAAATAGCTGCTAGAAAAGCAGAAAGAAATTGGAAAAACTATATATAATGGATAAATTTAATTTAAAAAAATATTTAGTTGAAAATAAATTAACTGAAAATATTTCTGAAGAAGAAATGGAATCTTTTGCTGAAGGTAGAGGTGAAGGTGCTAAAACAATAGCTGATAATGCTAAAGAAAAAGGTGGTAATTCTATGTTAACTTATCATCATTTTAAAGTTAAATCACCTTATTATAAAAAAGCATCAGATGGTAATTTTAATAAAGATGAATTTGCTGAAGATTATAAAGGATTTTTAGAAGAATTATATGAAAAAACTAAAGATGGTATGAATATTGAACCTATAGCTTTTCAAGAACTTATGGGTAAAATTGAAGTATTAGGTGAACTTTTAATTGAAAATAAAGAACCATTAAATGAACAAGAAGAAGATAATGTTAATAGAGTACCTGAAGCTGAATTAATTTTACCTAGGGGTAAAAAAGTAGTACTACAAGCAGGAGATTTTGATTATAAAAGAGGTTTAATAGTTGAATTACTAGATAATGGAGGGTATACAATGGCCTACTGGTATGATAAACCAGATAAACCATATCCTGTTGAAATTTTAGTTGATGGAGAAAGTATTAAAAAAGATGGTAAAATAGTTGAAATGAAATTTCATCCACAAGATTATTACGACGAACAAGACTCAAAAAATGATTAAGTTAACAGACATATTATTAGAAAATGAAAAATACCCAAAGGGTAAATATATTCAAATAACTAATAAAGAGGAATTAGAAGCTGTTAAAGATGTACTTTATAAAATAATTTCAAATGCTTATGCTTCTATAGGAGGAAATGTTAAAGTAACAAATAGAGATTCTATATTAGATCCTTCTATTACTTATTGGAAAGTAGCAGATTTAGATTCTGATCCTGAAATAGACGTAGTTACCTTTGGTAAAGAAACATCATATGGAACTAAACACACAGGAATAGGGCATGATGGAGACAGATCTAATATTAAAAATTTATTATCGTTTAGAACAAAAGAGTTAAATATGCCTGGAAATTATGTTGAAGTATCAGGTCCTGCTCATAGAGCTTATGTAGAAATAGGGGGTGCACCTACAATTAATGATGAAGAAACTGTTAGAGCTATTTTAAAAGGCAAAGAATTAGAATGGCATGGTAAACATCCACAAGACCCAGGAAAAGGAGGAAATGGTTGGTATACAAGAAAAATAGGTGGTAAAAAACTCACAAAAATAATAGCAGGAGTTCCTGCAATTTAAAAAAAACTTCTATAAAAAAATTTGGCTTCCCAAAATTATTTTCGTATATTCACGTAAAATAAAAGTTATACTATGAATTTAGGTTATGCATGTATTAATACAGCTTTAAAAGCAAATTCAATTTTTACAAATCGGACTATGCGTCGAAAGACATTTGATTCTAAAGGTTTAGATTATGTATCTGAATTATCACTCCAAAATGTCAAAGATTTAGAAACACATATTCATTGGAATAATGAACATGGTATTAAATTATTTAGACTATCATCTCAAATATTTCCTTGGATGGAAGAATATGAATTTTCTGATTTAAAAGATGATAATGAAATTTGTGATAGAATGTTTGAAATTGGAAATATTGCAAGACAAGCAGGTCAACGTCTTACAATGCACCCAGGTCCATTTCATTGTTTAGCATCACCAAATCCTAAAGTTGTTAAAAGAACAATTATTGGTCTTGATAAACACTCAGAACAATTTAACATGATGGGTTATGAACCTAGTCATTATAATAAAATTAATATTCATGTAGGTGGGGCTTATGGTGATAAAGAATCTGCACTTAATCGTTTTTGTGAAAATTTTGAATTACTTAGAGATGATACTAAAAAACGACTTGTAGTTGAAAATGATGATTCCCCTACAGAATACTCAGTAAAAGATTTATATGAAGGAGTTTATAAACGAATTGGGACCCCAATTACATTTGATTATTTTCATCATAAATTTAACACTGGTGGTCAAACTGAAGAAGAAGCACTAAAATTAGCAGCTACAACTTGGCCTACGGGTATTACACAATGTTGTCATTATTCAGAAAGTCGTAGAAAAGAAAAATTAGATGAATCAATTCGTCCTCAAGCGCATTCTGACATTATTTATGATAAAATCGATACATATGGTTTAGAGCCTGACATTGTAATCGAAGCAAAATTAAAAGAACAGGCTATTTTTAATTATGGAAAACAAATTATAAAATAAAGGTTATGAAAGAAATAAAAGATTTTGTAGATGAAATGAGAGCTACAAGCAGTAGTTTAGAAAAAATTAAAATATTAAAAAAACAATCAAGATATATTCAAAGTATTTTAGAATTTACTTATAATCCTTACAAACAATTTCATGTTACAAGTAAAACTTGTATTAAAAATAAAGATATAGTTACACCTTATTTTGGTAGAACTTTATTTGATTTACTAGATGATTTAAATAGTCGTCACATGACAGGACATGCTGCTATAGGTGCTATAAATTACTATATGAAAAGACTTCCAAAACAAGAATATAAAGATTTAGTTTTTAGTATAATTGATAAAGATTTAAAGATAAGAACAGGAGCTAAAGTAATTAATAAAGCATTTCCTGGTTTAATACCTGAATTTAATGTAGCGTTAGCTCAGGAATATAAAGGTAAATGTGATTGGAATGATAATTGGTATGCTAGTAGAAAATTAGATGGTGTAAGATGTTTAGCAATTGTAGATGAAGAAGGTAAATGTACACTTTATTCTAGAATGGGAAAAGAATTAACCACTTTAAATAAAGTAAAAGAAGCAATCGAAAAAACATGTATTATTAACACAGTATTTGATGGTGAAATTTGTCTATTAGATGAAAATGGTAATGAAGATTTTCAAGGTATAATGAAAGAACTTAGACGTAAAGATCATCAAATTGAAAATCCTATATTTATGATATTTGATATGATTCATAAACCTAACTTTGATATGAGTGGGGGTGGTCCTGATTTAGAAAATAGACTACATTCATTAAGATCTTGGATAACAACTAGACATGCTTTAAATAGTGGTGTTTTACGTTATTTAGATCAGTTTCAAATAATAGATGATGATCATTTTGAACGTTGGAATAAAATGTCTGTTGATAATAATTGGGAAGGATTTATGTTAAGAAAAAATATAGGTTATGAAGGTAAACGTAGTAAAAACTTACTTAAAGTTAAGAAATTCTTTGATGCTGAATACAAAGTTATAGATTATGATGTCGAAGAACATGAAGTAGTTAGATTTGGTAGACAAGATACAATTCCAATGTTATCTCAAGTATGGATTGAGCATAAGGGACATAAAGTAAAAGTTGGTAGTGGTTGGACCCAAGAACAAAGATTACAATATATGGATGGATCTATTGTAGGTAAAACAATTACAGTACAATATTTTGAAGAAACTAAAAATGATAAAGGAGGAATTAGCTTAAGATTCCCAACTGTAAAAATAGTGCATGGAGAAAAAAGAGATATGTAAAATACCTTGGTGTAATAAACCAATTTCAAAAAATACTAATGGTCAATGGAGTGATTTATGTATAGACCATAATTCTATTTGTACTGGTGGTCTTAGAATGGCTGTTAGAAATGGATGGTTTCATAAATTGTATAAATGGGAAAAATATTTAAGTGGTAAACCTGTTGTTTGTGAGCGTTGTAAACGAGATTGTAAAAAAGAATACCCAGAATTACCAGGTAGTAGATTTCTTATGTTATATGATGTAGACCATATTAAAGCTAAAAAGAATAAACAAGGTAATGCAGAACATCCTGATAATTATCAATTACTATGTAAATCCTGTCATGGAGCTAAATCAATTGTAAACCAAGATTATTATAATAAAAAATATGATAATTATAAAAAATTAGAAAGAAAAAACTTATTAGATTTGGATTTTTGGGAAATTGTTGATAATATTAAAATGAGAAAAGATAAATTATTAAAAAGAAATTAAAAAATATGCTAGAATTTTTAAGACATGCTTTAGGATTATGTGGTGAACATTGGCATCCAAATATTTGGACTTTTCTTTTAGGTGGGCTTGGATTACAACAAGCTTTTTCGTATGTTAAATATAAAATAAAAAGTTATGGTAAAAGTCAGTCATGAAGTTCCTATATGTTTGTTAAATAAAAGTAGAGATTTTAACGACTACGACTATTGTTTGCCCCATCTTTTAGATAAAAATCTAGAATATGAAAAATATTTTAGAGATGCTAAAGAAAAAGGACGATATATTATAATGGATAATTCTTTACACGAATTAGGAAAAGCTTATGATAAAGAACGTCTTTTACATTGGATAAAAGTATTAAAACCTAATGAATTTGTTATTCCTGATGTTTGGGAAGATATGGAGGGTAGTATTAAAAACGCCAAAGAATGGATTAATATACAACTCCCTGATAATGTAGAAAAAGTTGTTGTAATACAAGCAAAAACAATTACTGAGGCAATAGATTGCACAATTAAATATAAAGAATTAGGTTATAAAAAATTAGCTTACTCATATGGAGCTTCTTATTATAATCAAGTACATAAACACCCTAATCAAGATTTTGGTAAGGCATTAGGAAGAGTAATTGTAATTTCTACATTATATAGTCAAAATATTTTAACAGATCAAGATAGAGTACATTTATTGGGGTGTGCTATACCTCAAGAATTTGCTTGGTATAATAGAATTAACTGTATAGAATCAATTGACACTTCAAATCCTATTATGTCAGCGCTAGAAGGAGTTAGATATGAACCTTGGGGATTAGAAGAAAAACCAATAATTAATATTAATGATAGTATTGAAAGAGCATCAATGGATGATATTGATGAAAATATATTAAAATATAATATTAAAAAATTTAGAGAAATTAATTATTTATAAAAACAAAATAAATGCAATTAGAAATGAATTTAGGACATAAACACGCAGTATTATCACTATCAGGTGGTATGGATAGTAGTACAGTTTTACTACATTTATTAGAAAAAGGATACCAAGTAACAGCAGTTAGTTTTGATTATGGTCAAAAACATAAAGTAGAATTAGAACGAGCTCAAGAATTAGTAGATTATATTAATCTATCTAGAATTAATGAACCTAATATTAATTATAAAGTAATTAAATTAGATGGTTTAGTTGAATTACTAAATTCAAATCTAGTAGAAGGAGGAGATGATGTTCCCGAAGGACATTATGAAGAAGAAAATATGAAAGATACTGTTGTACCTAACAGAAATAAAATGTTTTCATCTATTATTCAAGCAGTAGCATTATCAATTGCAGAAGAAAAAAATTGTCCTGTAGAAATTGCTATGGGTATTCATGCAGGTGACCATGCAATTTATCCTGATTGTAGACAAGAATTTAGAGATGCAGACTATAAAGCATTTATAGAAGGAAATTGGGGTGCTGATAAAATAACATATTACACACCTTACTTAAAAGGAGATAAATTTGATATCTTAATGGACGGCCAACATTGTTGTGAACAGTTAGGTATTGACTTTGATGAAGTTTATAAAAGAACAAATACATCATACAAACCAACAGCAGAGGGGTTATCTGATTACAAATCAGCTTCATCAGTTGAAAGGATTGAAGCATTTTTAAAATTAGGTAGAAAAGACCCTGTAGAATATGTTGATGGTTGGGATGTAGCTAAAAATCATGTAACAGAATTATTAAAAAATTATTAAATATGTCAGATAGAGAAATTATAAATGCCAAAGGATTTGGTGATAAATCAAAAATACAAGAAAGATTAAATGAGGTAACTAAAGAAATGGGTAATTTAAGTGATTATCCTGATGCTAAAAAACATCAAATAGTTAGTTTTGTAAAATCAGGAATTAGAATCGTAGGATATTGTTTAATTCCATTTAATCTTTTTGCAGCAGCTTTAATATTAGTTATAAGTGAAGCTGTAGGTATAATGGAAGAATTAGTTTAAATTAAAAAAATTAAAAATGAACAAAGGAATTTTATATTTTAGTGCTCCCTGGTGTGGGCCATGTCAACAATTAACACCTATTATAGATTCTTTATCAAAAGATATTAATATTAGAAAAATTAATGTAGATTATGATGCAGATTTATCTCAAAGATATAATGTTAAATCTGTTCCTACATTAATATTAACTGACTTAGATGGTAGAGAATTAAAAAGATTAATGGCGGGTAATAAGAGTAGAGAACAAATAATGAATTGGTATAATGGGTAAATTTCAATCAAGTAAAGTATTTGATGGTTTTAGTTGTTGTTTTAGACAATGGAAAGCCACTACAACACACTGCCAATATCTTCACGGTTATGGTATTTCATTTAAAGTATATTTTGAAGGTGAGTTAGATGATAGAAATTGGGTATGGGATTTTGGTGGCATGAAAAGAGCTAAAGCAAAAATTAATGGTATGTCTCCTAAAGAATGGATGGATTATATGTTTGATCATACTGTTATAGTGGCAGAAGATGATCCCTTATTACCTGATCTTAAATTATTAGATTATAATCCTAAATTTAAAGGAACCAATCAAGATAAAGGAATATTACAATTAAGAATAATCCCAGCTACTGGCGCAGAAAAATTTGCTGAATATATTTATAATAACATTAATAATTTTGTTTTGGAAGAAACAAATGGTAGAGTAAAGGTTACGAAAGTTAAGTTTATGGAACATAATAAAAATGCTGCTTATTATATAGCAGATTAGTTGTATTGTTAAATAGTGACTGTAAAACCACTTTAAAAAATTTGCACATGCTTAAAAGAATAGAAAATTACGATAAAATTTTACCTGTATTAGAAGTATACAGATGTGTCCAATCAGAAGGATCAAGATTTGGACGACCAACAATTGCAATCAGAACAACTGGTTGTACTCATAGATGTTATTTTGGGGAAGGAGGATGGTGTGATTCTTGGTATACAAGTATTCATCCAGAAAAAGGAACCTTTACTTTTAATGACATAATTGAAATATATGATGAAAATCCTCAAGTAAAAGAAATGATGCTTACAGGAGGATCTCCTACAATGCATCCTGCATTGGTAAATGAATTAACACATTTTGCTCATGAAAGAAATATTATTATTACTATCGAAACTGAAGGATCTCATTTTGTTGAAACCGATTATCCTATTGGTGTTGTTAGTCTTAGCCCTAAATTTTCTAACAGTATTCCTGTGGTTGGGGCTGTTACACCAGCTGGAAAAGTGGTTGACGAAAGATTCATAAAAATTCATAATAGAAAAAGAATGAACACAGATGCAATTAAAAAAATGATTGCATTTCATTCTGACTACCACTATAAACCAGTTTGGGATGGTACTAAGGAAAACCTTAAAGAAATAGAAGAATATAGACAAGAACTTAAAATCCCAAAAGAAAAAACTTTTGTTATGCCTGCGGGTGATACAAGAGAAACATTAATTAAAATGTATCCTCTTGTTTTTGAAATGGTTGCTGAACATGGTTATAACATGACAGGTAGAGATCATATTATTGCTTATGACACAGAAAGAGGAGTTTAAAAAAGCAGTAGAATTGTTGGATACCATTGAAGAAAATGTTAATGTATGTTGTGCTGTAACAATGGAACCAGATGAAGTATTAGAATTAATAGATAAATTAAGAGAAATTTTAAAAAAACAATTATAATGGAAAAATATATTTACAGAGGTAAACTAGAAAGAGTTGTTGATGGTGATACTATTGATGCTCTTATAGATGTTGGATTTGATATTTGGATTAAAAAAAGAATTAGATATAGTGGAATTGATACATGGGAATCAAGAACTAGAGATTTAGATGAAAAAAAATTAGGTTTAGAAGCTAAAGCTAGAAATAAAGAATTATTAGAAATAGTAAGTTCTAAATCAGGATATTTTCGATTAAAATCTCATGGTGTGGGAAAATATGGAAGAGTATTAGGTGAAATTTTTATCGAAGATAAAGATGGAAAACAATATAATATTAACAAAACCCTAATTTCTGAAGGTCATGCTTATGTATATGAAGGGGGTAAAAAAAAGATATTTAAAAATGAATAAAATTTATGTAGGATGGAAGGATATAGAAGAATTAGTTGATGATTTATGTCATTATATTAATACTGATTTACCTGAAATCAAATATATACATGGATTATCTAGAGGTGGTTTAATACCAGCAGTAATGTTATCTCATACATTAAAAATACCTTATACTAATAATCCTGAATTATTTGCACCATGGCAAGTATTAATAGTAGATGATATTGCTGATAGTGGTGAAACGTTAGAAAAATGGATAGAGTATCCTACAGCGGTTTTACATTATAAACCTCATACATCATGTATAGAACCTAGTATACATGCTTATAGACATATAGGAGATGAATGGGTAATTTATCCATGGGAAAGAGATGATAGTGAACCAATTCAAGATTATAAACTTTAGGTTGGAATTTTCAATTAAAAATCGTATATTACATTAAATAAAAAAACAAAAAATGACAGAAAATACAAAACAATTTTCAACAAAGTATGAATGGGTAGGTGATGTAGATTCATACAAAGAACCGGAAGCAAATAAGCATTCAGTTAAGTATAATGAACCAAATAGGGATTATGATTCTAAATATAAACCTACTAAAGATGATATTGAAACATTTCCTGACCTACAAAATGGTCCTTCATCTTTAATTCAAGGTTCACCTGTTGAAATACAACAAGTTGGTATTCATAATTTTAGATTACCTTTAAAATACGCAACTAGAGATAAAAAAGTAGTAGAGTTAGAAACAAAAGTTACAGGTACTGTTTCTTTAGAAGCACATAAAAAAGGTATTAATATGTCTCGTATTATGAGATCATTTTATGAATATAAAAATGATGTTTTTAATATCAATAAATTAGAAACAGTATTAGAAGCTTATCAAGCTAAACTAAAAACATTTGATTCTAAAATTTCACTTAAATTTTCATATCCCATCATAAAAAAATCATTAAGATCAGATAATGAAGGTTATCAATATTATAATGTTACTTTAGAAGGTGATTTAAATAAAAAAGGTGAAATGAAAAAATATATGCATTTCGATTTTGTATATTCATCTGCTTGTCCTTGTTCATATGAATTAGCCGAGTATGCTAGAAAATATAGAAATAAAGCAACAGTGTCTCATTCTCAAAGATCTGTAGCAAGAATTTCTATTGAATTTGATAAAATGGTTTGGATAGAAGAATTACAAGAAATGTGTGATAGAGCTCTTAATACTGAAACTCAAGTAGTAGTTAAAAGAGAAGACGAAATGGCATTTGCAGAATTAAATGGTTCATATCTTAAATTTGTAGAAGATGCAGCTAGATTATTATATGAGCAATTAATTGCAGATAAACGTATAAAAGATTTTAGAGTGATATGTTCACATCAAGAATCGCTCCACTCACATGATGCCATTTCGGTTATATTACACCCTAATAGTAAATTTTGTGGAGATGTTTCTCATGAAACATGGTCAAGTTTAATACATATTTCATAAATAATAAAAATAAAAAATTATGTCAGATAATAAAACAAATTTTAAAGAAAATCAAGATGAATTAGAAATCATCGAAATTAAACAGAATAATCCTTTAGGACCTAAATATTGGAGTGTTCCTTTTATAAACGAAGTAGAAACATTTAATGAAACAATGGGTAAACCTAATAATTATGAACCTACAATTCCATCAAAAAAAGAATGGATGTTTGTTTATGATTTTATTATGGAAGAATTACAAGAATATAAAGAAGCTTGTGAAAAGGGTGATATTGTAGAGATATTAGATGCTCTATGTGACATTACTTATGTTTCTTTAGGAAATGGAACTATGCTTCATGGTTTAAAAGGTCATATTTGGAATGCTTATCAAGAAGTCCAGGCATCAAATATGTCTAAATCTTGTACTACAGTAGAAGAAGCTACAAATACTGTAAATGTTCGTTCTAAAGAACAAGGTGAAGCCTGTCATTATGAACAAGTAGGAGATAGATATGTTGTTTATAGAACACGTGATAGAAAAGTAATGAAATCAATTAATTATTTTAAACCAGATTTAAAACAATTCTTTAATAAACCAACAACTCAAGAAGATTTTGATAACGCACCCTTTGGTGATTAAAAATAATAGATGTATAAAAAATGTTTTGCAAGACGTCTTAAAGGTAATAATTTTTTAATTCATCTTTGGACTGATAATGGTTATGAAAAAATAGAATGGGAAAATAGAGCATATACTGAATGCTCTGATGAAGAAGCAACCCACACAGGTCTAAATGGTGAAGCATTAAAGAAAACCTCATATTGGAAGCCAGATGATAATAAAATTCATTTTGGTGATATGACTCCTTATCAAAAATTTTTAGTTGAAAAGTATGGAGTTGATGATACTCCTTCTAAAACTCATAGGGAAGTATTTTTTGATATTGAAACAGAAATGGGGGATGCTTTAACGGAAGAATATATAAAATCAGCACCTAAAAAAGTTACTTCAATTGCTTGGTATGATAAACAAGTTGATTTATGGGGTATTTTAATTTTAGATGAAAAACGAGAATTAAAACATCAAAAATTTAAAACAAAAGAAATTATCCCTTGTGTTACAGAATCAGAACTTTTAAGTAAATGGCTTGAAAAAATGAGGGAAATAGATCCTGATATTTTAGTAGGATGGAATAGTGATTATTTTGATATACCTTATTTATATTATAGAATTTGTAACGTTTTAGGAGAAGATTTAGCAAGATTTTTATCTCCTATAGGTTATGTTAGAGAAACACCTTGGTTTAAAGATCAGTATGTACAGATTTGTGGAGTTGAGTCTTTAGATTATATGCGTTTACACAAAAAATATAGTTGGGCTGATGAACCATCAATGAGATTAGATGCTATTGGAGAAAAATATGCAGGTATAAATAAAATTGAATATGAAGGTAATCTTGATGATTTATATAAAACTGATATCCATAAATTTATACAATATAACTTTCGTGATGTTGAAATACTTAAAGTATTAGATGAAAAATTAGATTATTTAGCATTAACTAAAAATCTATCACATAAAGGAAAACATAATTATAGTGAAGTTTATGCTAATACAAAAACACAAGATGGAGCCATATCAGCTTATTTATTAGATCAAGGTATTATACCCCCAGCTAAAGATAGAAATCCTATACAGAAAAAAGGATATGCAGGTGGTTATTTATTTTGTCCTAAAGCAGGATTATACAAATATATGTTTGATGAAGATTTAACATCACTATATCCTAGTATTATTATGACTGTTAATATAGGAAAAGAAACATTAGTTGCTAGAATTATAGATGCTGATGATAGGAATAATAGATTAGGATTAAATGATTTAAAAGAAAAAGATCCAAATGAAGAATTACTATTAGAAAATCCTAAACGTAAACGTACTAAAATAAAAATAAAAGATTTAATTGGATTTATTGAAAAAAATAATTGGGCTATATCTGCAAATGGTGTTATGTTTAAAACAGATCGTCGTTCTGTATTAGCAACTATTTTAGATAAATGGTTTGATGAAAGAGTTGAATATAAAAATGCTATGAAAAAAGCATATAAATCAGGTAATGAAGAATTAGGTGCAGCTTTTCATATGAAACAATATACAATGAAAATTTTATTAAACTCATTATATGGAGCCACAGCATTAGGATCATTTAGATATGGTAACGTAATTTTATCTGAAGCAATTACTTTAAGTGGTCAACGAATTATACAAGAAAGTGCTTTATGTGCTAATAGACATATGAATAAAATTATAAAAAGTAATACATGAAACATTTAGAAGATACTCCTTGGTGGATTTGTGATCCTGAAGATACAAATTATTGTGCTTATGTAGATACTGACTCTAATTATTTTAATGCAGAACCTTTACTAAGACATTTATATTCTAACTTTGATGAAATGTCTGAAGAAGAAAAAGATAGTGTATTAGAAAAAGAAGCACTTAAATACCAGGATATTATAACAAAAGATTATGATAGATTAGCTAAAGAATGTTTTAATGTTAACTCACATAGGTTAGAAATGAAAACTGAATGTGTAATAAGATCAGCTTATTTTAGAGCTACTAGAAGATATGCTCAATGGATTACTAAACAGGAAGGAATTGAAAAAGAAACACTTGACATTAAAGGTTTAGAATTTAAAAAAGCAAATTTTCCACCTGTGTTTGGTAAATTTTTTAAATATTGTTTAGAACAAGTTCTAAAAGGAGTTCCTAAAATAGAAATAGATAAACAATTACTAGAATTTAAAAGAAAAATATTAAGTAAAGAAATACCATTAGAAGAAATAGGTAATCCTCAAGCAGTAAAAAAATTAAATAAATATACAGAACGTAAAGCTCATGCAGGAGAGATATTTTCTACTATTGGTAAAGGAGCACCTGCAGCTGTTAAAGCATCTATAGTTTATAATGATTTACTTAGGTTTTGGAAATTGAATAATAAACATAATTATATTACTCAAGGTAGTAAAATTAAATGGATTTATTTAAAAGATAATCCTTACAAAATTGAATCTATTGCTTTCCTAAGTTGGGATATCCCCGAAAAAATTCGTATATTCATGGATGAATATGCTGATAGAGAAAAAGCATTTGAAAGTATATTATTAAATAAATTAGAAGGATTTTATAATGATTTAGAATGGCAATTAAATTTAAATCCTTACAAACAAAAGTTTTTTAATTTTTAAAAATGATAAATAAACAAAGGTTACAATCAATTATTTCAAAGTATTATTTGAATGGGTTAACCCAATCAGTAAAATGGGTTACAAACAATGGAGAATTAAATATATGTTTTGTATCTGACAATAAGGACCTAGCAGGGGATGTTAAATGTAAAAAATCCCCAGTTGAAGATAGTGAGTTAGCTATCTTTGATACAGCTCAACTTAATAAACTTATATCAGTTACAAATGGTGATTTACTTTTAACATTAGAAAAAAATCATAAGGTATATTCAAAATTATATATTCAAGATTCTTCATTTAATGTAGCTTATAATTTAGCAGATTCATTATTAATCCCTAAAAGAGGTACAATTAATTTCCCAGATAATTATGATGTTACAATAGGGTTAAATACTGAAGTTGTTGAAAATTTAATTAAAGCTAAAAACGCATTATCAGGTGTAAGCGATATGATGATTACTACTATTGAAGATGAAGATAGAGGTAAAATAGTAGAATTTTCATTTGGAGATACTGGAAACTATTCTAATAAAATTAGATATAGTATTGATGAAGAAATAGAAATTAAACAAGATATAAAATTACCATTTAATTCAGATTTATTTAAAGAAATATTAAATTCTAATAAAGATTTAGAATCTGGTAAAATTTCAATATCAGAAGAAGGATTTATGAAATTAGAGTTTAGTACAGAAGATATAAGTTCTGTGTATTATATGGTAAGAAAAGAAGATTCAACATATGTATAATAAATTGACCTCAGGGCGTAAGTTTTTAACATTATTATTAACCAGCTGATCTTAATGACAGCACAAATTTAAAGTGATATGAGTACACAATTTTTAGAAAGATCAATGCATCCATTCGATCTATTATTTCGAAATTTTTTCGATACAAACACCCAATTCGTTCCGGCTACAGAAGCCAAACAACAATTTCCAATAGACATTTATGAAGATGACACAGGTTTAACTTTTGAGTTAGCTTGCACTGGCATTGCTAAAGAAGCTATTGAAATTAAACTTGAAGGAGATAGAATTATCTTTTTCTATGATAAGGAAAAATCTCCTGACCCTCAATCCCGAAATTATATTCATAAAGGGATTGCAAAACGTTCCTTCCATTTAGGATATAAAGTAGGAACTAAATTTACATTAAGTAAGGCAAAAGCTAATTTTTATGATGGTCTGTTAGTAGTCACAGTTCCATTTGCAAAAGAAGCTCAACCTAAAGTTTTAAAAAT
>Ga0163110_10000483_pt1 | contig 19019 bp, 18 predicted proteins | sample CRUFie1St17metaG_FD_108703 | JGI IMG/M metagenome (GOLD analysis project Ga0163110, IMG submission 108703) | Marine microbial communities from the Costa Rica Dome - CRUD Field 142mm St17 metaG | ecosystem: Environmental > Aquatic > Marine > Oceanic > Photic zone | place: Costa Rica: the Eastern...
GCGTTTTCAAGGCCCGGAGAGAGGAGGAGAGAACAGAGCAGCAGGCCGGCAAGCCATACGGCAACGCTGCTTCGTCCCATGGCGTCTCCACACCTTCCGAGAGCCTTCAACTCTCCCCTCCGAGGGCTGAAGAAGATGAAGTTCCGAGAGGCGGGTTTCTCCGCCATGAGAAAAGGGGTGGCCATCCATGATTTTGTGCCTCATTATGGAGATGGGTTCAAGTGCTTTGCATGCCCAAGTGGGACCATGGACCGCAAAGCCAAGGCACTGTTCGTTCTCAGCCTGTTTTTGCTCAGCGTTCTTCCTTACCCTGTTCAGGCGGAAGAAAGCGGTGGTGTGCAGTCCTCCGTCGCTCAAATGGCCCTCACCCCGCAACAACCCGTTATGGGTGGGTCGGTTGATGTAGCCGTGACGCTGTACAACAGCCAGCAAAGCGACGCTTACAACGTGAACATGGCGTTCTACAAAGAAAACATCGCGCCAAACAATCGGTTGTTCCTCGACGAAGTCACCATTGCGGCCGAGTCGTTTTACACGGCTGAAACGGTGTGGTCTGGGTTGACCGAAGGCAACCACAAGATATGGTTTGAATTTTCAGCCGGCGGCGACATACAGGCGCGCTTTTACAGAGAATTCAACGTCTCTGGCCTGGCTAACCTGCGTGTGGACACCCTTGAAATCGACACCAGTGCACCCATCTACTCAGGGGACACAGTCGCCCTTTCCACGCTGGTGCTGAATTCTGGGAGCGTTGATGCACCCGCCTCGCGCCTTCTTGTTGAGGTGCCCGAATCAAGCGATGTTCTTCTCGACATCCCTGCCTTGACCGCCGGAGAATCGGCATGGGTTAACACCACCATCACCGCACCCAGCAGCGGCGTCCATGCGGTTCAGGTCACGCCCGATGCAGAAAACATCATTGAAGAAGCCTCGGAAATGAACAAGGTCACCGAAGTTCAGTTGGTTGTGGCCACCCGAATGGACTTGAGTTTCAAAGACGGGTTGACCGTGACCACGGCGGAGGGCGCCCTTGAGGGGCCGTGGACGGTTCAAGGAACCATGGTTCGAACCAACGGTACGGGGCCTCTTGATGTCCCCGTCTGGCTGCAAATCGACAACCCTTCGGGGGGCCTTATCACCAGCCAGCCGTTTGACGTGTCCTTTAGCGGGGTTGGCTACACAGAGCGCGCTTTTTCAGCGCAACTCACCGCGACCACGCTCAGCCCTCTTCCGGATGGCGACCACATCGTTTCGGCCAAAATCAACCCCTTCAACGTCGCTGGGCTTGAACAGGAACGAACGGACAACGATCTCACTACGGGCGTGTTGACCATCTACCCCATACCCGACGTCTACGTGGACGCCAACGCTCTCCCAACGGTGCCATCCGTTCAATCGGGGGAGGATGTCGAGTGGCGAGTGACCATGGAGAACACCGGCGACATTGGCGTCTCAGGGAACATACAGTACGTTTTTGACGGGTTGAGCGGGACTTCCCCTCCTATTCTCCTTGATGCCGGGGAGGCGTTTACGTGGACCATCACCCTACCAACGGCTCTCGGGGCACATACCGCCTCCTTTGAGGGGCAGTGGGTTGCTGCGCAGGGAAGTTGGGACGCCAACAAGCAGAATTCTCTCGCCACGGGCTCGGTGTTTGTCGAATCCAAACTTAAACTGGATTGGGAGTACGCCTCGATGGTACTTCTGGATGCCAACTACGAAGAAGCGATCCTACCGCTCACGGACGGCGAGGCTTACACGATCAACATCAGCATGACCAGTCAAGAAACCGGCCAGGCCAACTTCACGTGTCAAGACGGCGGCAACACCGTTTGGGCGACGATGGTCGTTGACATCCAAAACAGGGGCGATCGTGGCGCTCTGTCCTGCACGTTTACCGCTTCGGCCGCTCTGACCAACGTCCGCCTGATTGCTGAGGATCCTTCGATTTACACCTCTGTGTTTTCACGAAGTTTTCCCACCATCGCCTCCAATTCAGGTGATGACGCCCAAGGAGGTTCTTCTGAAGCAGGGACCATCACCCTGTTTGGTTTGGTCGCCGTTGCTCTCATTGGCGCTCTGGTCGCTGCGGTCGTTCTCACCCGTGAGCGTGAGGAAGAAGTGGAACGGGACATCTACGAGTATTGCCCGTCGTGCGATGGTGAACTCGAGGGTGCCGAGGACCGATGCCCGCATTGCCTCTTCAACCTGAAAAAGGCTCGAAATCAGTTCCATGAATGCCTGGAGTGCGGTGAATCGATTCCCGATCTGATGGAGAATTGCCCGTACTGTGGCTCCCAGCAAGACGTTTCCTCGTTCTTTGAGCAAAGGGAACGACGCGAGCGTCGCGAGGTGGTAAAGGAGGAAGTGGCTCTACCAGAGGACGACGAGGACGAAATCGTCACCGGAACGCAAAACTTCGCCGACGCCGTCAAAGAATTCGGGTTTGACGAAACGCACCTTGAGGAAGAGTGGGACACCAACATCGTCGCAGCCGAGGCGGAGGTTGAAGCGGCTTACGACCGTCGATATGCAGACGAGCTGGCGATGGAAGAGATGACGGAAGAGGAGAGAGAGGCCTACAAAGACACGGTCACGCCAACCCTCGGAACCCGAAGGGACGACGAGGCTCAGGACCTTGACACCATTCTCTCCGAGAAGGGAGAACTGAAGTCTCTGGGCGAGGACACGGGTGAATTGAGTGCGTCCGATGCCTCGATTCGCGAGCAGCTCTTCGAGATCACTGGAGAGGAAGGCGTTCTTCCCGGCGAGAAGGTCAAAATCGGCATGAGCTTGACGGATTCATCGTTTGCCGGCAACGAGGTTTCGGAAGCAAGCGCTGACTTTTCTTTTGACGAAAAGGACGAGAAACCGCTCCCGAAATCCAGCGATACGGAAAAATCAGCACCGTCTGAGAAAACACGAAAACCCGTTCGTCGCCGCTCATCACGGCAACCGAAGAAAGCAGAGCCAGCCGATACCGACGTGTGCGGCGCTTGCGGTGCCGACCTTCCGGCAGGGGCCTCGGAATGTGGCGTTTGCGGGGCGAAGTTTGGTTGAGTGTCTGTCAGCGTTCATAGGGCTCGTCATCGCCGTGGCTCGGCCGTAACTCCGCTTCATTCAGACGGTCTCACCAACAGGCGCAGGGTCTTCAAATGCTCGGCATGCCCCAGCGAGGCCTTCATAGGGTTGAATCCGGTGGTTGTGCCATGCGGCGCCCCGGTCCGGTTGCGGCTCTCCTCATGGTGGCTTTGATGGCCTCCACATCGGGTTGCATGGGCCTCATTGCCGCAAGAGAGTCGGTTGAATTCCTCCGGGAACCGGCGTACGAGAGCCTCGCTGAAGAGAAGATCACCGTCATCCATGAATTCACTTCGCTTTTTGACTACACGGAGGAATTCACCAACCGCTCAACGTTCCAGGTGACGGGGGACACCACCGAAATCAACGTATACTTCAAGGCCTCGTTTGAACTTTCCAGGTTGGTTGCTGGCTCGGCCTTGGACAACGAAACGCGCTATGTCCGAGCGACCTTGACCGACAGCGAGGGCATGGTTCAGTGGGAGCAAGACGTGAGCGAGGACGCAAGTCCGCTGGAAGAGACGCTCCAACCAAACCCTTCCTTTGCCGAGGGGGAGTGGGAGCTGGATGTCAAAGCTCGCGGTGCGGGCGACGACATCACCGGGACACTTCGCGACAATTTCATGGTCATGGTGACGGTGACCAACAGTTGTGTTCAGTACCCACTGGTCGAAGAGTGTTCCTGACCTAGACAATGCGCTCGGCGCACGCATGCCGCCTTGAGCAGTTCTTGCATTTTCCCGGACGGTTGTGGTTTCGTGTCGCACCACCTTTCGCCATGATGTGTTGGATCGCTTGGATTTGTTCCTGAAGTTCGTCCTTTGCCGATTGGTCCCAGGGGAGTTGATGGAGGTTGTTCTGACCGTACCGGAGCAGGGCATAGGGGGGCGCCCGGCCCGTTGTCATCTCCACAAGCCTTGCGTAAGCCAAGGCTTGGAATCGGTGCGAGGCGTGAGGACGTTTGGGTACTTTTCCTGTTTTCTGCTCGACCGGAATAAATTCGCTGTCAATGATCACGATTTGATCGGGTCGGCCCCGCAATCCAGTTTCTTTGTCAATGAGCAGGGCCGTCGTGGCGTCGTCATCGGAATAGGAAACCTCCGCATCCATGTCAAGGTCGTTTTCAGCCGCCAAGCGTCGTGCCTCCTCGTTGTTTTTCAAGGCTTTACGGAGAAGTGTTGAGGCCAAAAGTGTCCACCCAAGCGTGGTCGCCGCTAGGACATAAGAGGCCTGTTCCCGGTTCTCGGCAAACAAAAGGGCGGTGGAGTGGAGCGCCAGCACAATTGCAGAGACAAACATCAACGCTTCGAGCAAACCGCCTTCAAACCATCCCCCCATGAAGCCTCTCGGTTCAAGCACTGGCTCAACAGCGTCCACGTGCCCTTGACGTTCGGGCCTGAACGGTTCGTTCAACCCGATGACCCGTCGCCACGGAACCAGCACAGCCACAAGCCCGACCAACAGGAAAGAGAGCGCACCCGCTGCGAGGAAGCGGGAAAATTCCACCACGTTTAGCCCGACATCGTCAATGTACTGGAAGGCCAACGTGTCGATGAGCAGGACGACAATAACAGCGTACCACCATTCCCATATCAGCAGGTTCCTCCTGGTTTGAAAGCGGTGTTCACCGAACGACGCGATGGCTTCGTGGATGGAACGGTGTTCGGCAATTCCTCGCTCAATGGCCTCGCTCGTTCCACTGGTGCCGGTTGCGCTTAGATGCCAAGACATCGGGCAGTAGGTGAAGCGTTCAAGATCGCTTGCGCTGACGGGAAGCGGCCGGCCGTCCGGCATTCGCCATCGTCCCTCATCGTCCTGTTTGGCCTCTGGATGGGTAGGGGGTGAGCCAACGATGACCGCCCCTCCATCCGACATGTAGTGTCCAACGGCCTCCTCGTAAATGAGGCCTTTTCTGGGGGTGCGCGCGCTGTTCAGGGCGGAAAAGCGATGGAAATGAGGGACGAAGTGGTTTAATACAGGGGGTTAGTGGGCGGCTTGCTGTGGTTCAACATGTCCGAGGAAGCCAAGTTGCTCGTCTCCGCCGAAACCTACGAGGAAAACGCCGTCAACATTGGTACGCAACAGAAGAGTGCGGACATGAGCCGGTTCATTGACCGTGTGCGCGAGGACGGTCTGTACCTGCTTGACATCCAAACCACAGACTCACGAATCCGTTCGATTGCGGCGCTGTTGAACACGTACGACGCCCCATCGATCATGGTGGTCAGCGCTCGCCAATACGGGCAACGCCCCGCTCGCATGTTCGCCGAAGCCATCGGTGCTCACTCCGCTGTTGGACGTTTTATTCCAGGTTCGCTCACCAACCCCGCTCTGCGCTCTTACATCGAGCCGGACATTCTGTTTGTCACCGACCCGGCAAACGATCAGCAGGCCCTCAGGGAAGCCGTGGTCACCGGTCTGCCCATCGTGGGCATCGTGGATGCTAACAACCACCTCCGCAACGTGGATATTGCCCTGCCCGCCAACAACAAGGGCCGCCGTTCGCTCGCCCTCATCTACTGGCTCCTTGCCAGGGAAGTCCTGAAGGTTCGTGGAGAGACGACCGACGAAGCTTGGGCAGAAGCCAACGATTTGGAAGAGTGGGAATCCACCTTCTGACGTTCAAGAAGGGCGACCTAGGAAACGGCTGATGGCCTCAGCCTTCCCCCTATCGCTTTGTTGTTCGTGCATCAGCGAACGTACCTTTTTTGCTCCAGGCAGACCTTTTGTGAAAGCGATGGCATGACGCTGCATCCACTTGCCGTGAATGCCTACCGTCGCTTCAGACAACGCAATGTAGCGGTCCCAGCACCATTTGCGAGACGCAAACGCCTGACCCGTTTCACTCAGATTCTCCCAATTCTCGTGTTGACGAACCCAAGGAAGTTCCTGTTGGTCCATCCAGCCGAGCCCCACCTTGATGTCGGCGAACACGGTTGGCCTTCCGATGGCGCCCCGTCCAATCATCAGGCCGGAGGCTCCCGTGGTCTCCAAGCATGCCGCGGCTGATGCGGCGTCCGTGATGTCGCCGTTGGCCACGACGGGCAGCTCCACCCTTTCCACGGCTTCCTTGATGCTCGACCAATCCGCAACACCGGCGTACCGTTGGCGAAGGGTTCGTCCGTGAATGCACAGCCTTTGCGCACCCACTTCTTCCAACCGTTCGCAAATTTCCGTTGAGTTGTTTGGAGCCTTTCCGGTTCCCAACCGCATCTTGGCCGTCACCGGGACGTCAACCCGGTTGACGATCGTTTCCACCATGTTCACCAAACGGTCCGGTTCGCCCATCAATGCCGCACCCGCACAGATGCTCGTGACCTTCGGAGCGGGGCATCCAAAATTCAAATCGATAATATCGGCGCTTGGCGCCAACATTTCTGCCGCCGTCGCCATGTCGCCCGGGTCGCCGCCGAAGATTTGCGGAATAAACGGCACTTCGCTCTCGTGCGTTTCCATTCGCCGCCACGACGTGGCTGCCTCGCGCGTGAGCGCTGTTGAGTTGGTGAATTCGGTGATGGTGGTGTCTGCACCGCATTCCTTGACAAGAAGTCGGTAAGGCAGGTCGGAGACACCCGACATGGGTGCGAGGTAGAGCGGTCGCGGTTCACCGTCCCAAGGTCCACGTTTGGGGCCAATGAATTCGGACATGACGACACCACGCACCTGCTCATTCGGCAGCAAGAGCATCGTCCAGCAAACCAGCAACACGAACCATGCGGCGAAGAACCCGCTCGAGCCGGTCCTGCACTTGCCGCAACACGCCCGCCGCCGTGGTCCCTGACATTCGATAGCCCATGGGAAGGCGGCCTCCGAGGAGGTTCAACAGAAGCATCTGGTCCCTAGCCTCAACGCCGTTGAGGTGCTTGGCGACGTCTTCGATGGAGAGGGCGCCTTTCTTGAGGCTCGCGAGCAACTTGGTTTGCTGCGAATCGCTCAAGATGCGCTGAAAGCCGCCCTTCTTCAACATCCAGTCTTCTCCACGTCGCTGATGCTGAGCGGTCATGGCGGTCCACAACGCCGTGTTCAATCGATCGGTACGCGGCACCCGCTCAACCATACCTGTGGCCCGGAACCGATCGAGCACGCGCCCCACCCTGGCTTTCTGTCCACCGTGAAGTTCCACCGCCTCGTCCAATGAAAGCGGTAAATTCCGTTCCAGCAGGGTCGAGAAAAGACGTACGGAGAGCGAATCTGCTCGTATTTCGGCACCGGGCCTTTCACCGAGCAGGCCGAAATCGTTCATCCAATGAGAGAGGCTATCGCCTTCGGCGCCCTCTTGCAGCGGTCGGTGGTCGACGAGGCCAAGAGAAAACGGAGCGCTTTCTTCTTGAGGCAGCTCAACCGGTAAGGTTGCGTCCGTTCGCGACCAACGTTGGTGAACCAAGTCGAACCGCTGCTGGAGCACCATGGTGCAGTGCTGTCGTAGGTAGGCTACGGCGTTGGTCATCGACCCGCCTCGCAGGTAATATTTTCGCCACCCTTTCCCTTCGTTGGTGAACCCGATGAGGCCCGTTTCAACCAAACGCGCCAGGTGGTGATTCAGCGAGGCAGGCATCTGTGCCAATTCGTCCGCCAACATTTGGGCGTCCCAGCTTTTGTCGGGCTGTCCGAGCAAGTGGTCCCTCAGCAGACGGTGAACGGGGCCGGCTCGTCCATGGTCGGCGGTGGCCTCGCCCCGTTTTCGAACCAACGAGAGTGTTTCAATCAGCCAAGCGATAAGGCCGTCAACATCGCGTTCTGTGGTTGGTAGCGGGTGCTCGACCAATCGCACGGCAAACATGGCTCGTTGGCGTCGTCAAGAGGCTTTGAAGGCTGTGCATTAAATGTCGCTCAGGCGACAGTTTTCGTAAATGATGCTTCACTGCGGTAAGGCCCGCCGCTCGTCCACGAACTCGTAGGTCACCACGACCGGGCGTGCGTAAACACCGAGATCGACATGCGGCATCAATTCGATGCTGTCTTCCTTGAGAATGCCTCGACGGCGCAGAACCTTCACCGCGCTGTGGACCGTTGCACGGGTTCGCCCCAGACGCCGAGCGAGCGCAGCCTGAGAGCGGGGCACGCCCTCCCTTTCGATGCTCTCCAGAACAAGGCGTTGGACGGGTGAGAGGCCGATTGGGAGTTGTTGAGCCATGCGTTCTTCACCGACAACTTTGCTGCGCAGCACCTCAACCTGGCTCGGCCCACCGGCGAAGTAGCATGTTCTGCCGTTAACGGGCATGACCGAGACGGACCGCCTTGTTTGAAGCACGTCCAAATGGTGCCGCAACGTACCGTTGGCGGCGTTGAGGACGGCTTGGAGTTCTCGGTAGCAAAGGCCAGGACGGGCTTCAAGGGTCGACAGGATTCGCCTGCGGAGGGGATGTTCGTAAGATGAAGCGCGAGTGGAAATGCTCCCCATGGCCATGGCCCCCACGGCGCCTGCAAGCCCTGCGATGCCGCTTGCGAGGCCAACCGCACCGCCGGCCACTCCCGTGAGCCCTGCCGCCAACCACGGCCGTTGACGAGTCCACTGAGCCAGCAGAGGCATGGCTTGTGGTTGAACTTCTCCTCCCTTAATCCATCGCTGTTTTGTGCCTCTGTTAACAGGGGCAGGGGGGAGGCTAATCGCTCACAACCGAACCGGCGACCATCTTCAAATGAGCAACCAGCGGTGAAAGGAGCCTGCCGCACGTCATGCCGTGAGCGCTCAACTCGTAGTTTACCTTCACCGGCGGGCCGTCGGTTACAAGGCGTAGCACCAAACCTTCTTCGGTCAAAAACCGCAACTTGTCAGAGAGCGTCCGGCTGGAAATCCCGCTGAGCATGTTCTTCATTTCGTTGAACCTTCTCGGGCCCGTGATGTAAAGGGTGGCAAGAATCTCAATGGTCCAACGCGAGGCGAAAACGTGCAGCGCTTCGACAGCTGCTTCGACTTCCCATTCAGCGTTGTAAGGTCCTTGGTTGGAGTGTTGTGCGAGGAGGCTTCGAATCGTTTTCCCGTGTTCGATGGTGCTGCTGATGCCGTTTTCAATGGCTGAGAATTTTTCACTCGGGATGGACATGGGCGGCTTTGGCATGCTGGTTCAGCAGTCCCTGACGGTTCACACTACTTGATTTCTTTTCTACACCTGTGAAACAATTCAAGGGAACCCTCCATTTTTCCGGTCAAGAGATGTCATCCCTTGAAGAGGAGGCTTCACCTGCGCAAAGCATGGAGTCCTCTCTCCGGTCAACGGGTATCCGGCGCGTGATGCTGGCTCGAGGAGGAGCGCTGACCAAATTTTCCGGTATTGGTGGCGCCCACGCAGCGCTTGTCAACCATCACAACCGTGCCAGGTTTCCAGACCTTCACCTGATCGACGTGATGGAATATCCGGAACAGCGTTCGGGCTTTTCCAGGTTGATGTTTCGGTGGTTCAGCCATCCCAGGCGCGTGGCCAAGGCGTGCAAACAACGCCTCGGCGCTGACGATGTTCTTCACATTACGGACCAAGAACAGGCTCACCTCACGCCGCCCAGACACTCAAACCGACCAAAGGTCATCGTCACCGTGCACGATTTGTTTCACCTCTTCCCTGAAACGATGCGTATTCCTGCTGACGACGGAGGCGATGAGGAAGAAGGTGAAACGGTTGAGATTGGCGATAGAAACCCGGGTTTTTTCCGACGTCAGGATCTGCAAAAACTCCGAGACGGCCTTGCCCGAGCCGACCTGTTGGTCTGCGATTCTGAGCATACGAGAAGCGCTTGCGAGCACGCCTTTCCCGGCGTCCAAACAATGACCGTTCCCCTTGGCATCGATGTGGACGCCTACAAGGCGGCCGATATTCAAGACAAGAACAAGAAATTCACGATGCTGTTCATCGGCTCATCAGACCCGCGCAAGCGACTCGATTTCCTTTGCGACATGCTGATGCAGTTGGACGAGAGCATCAGACAAGATGCCGTGCTTCACATCGTGGGCGGCGTGGACAACGACGGGAACAAATTGAGCGGCCGCTTTGATTTTGAGTGCCACGTTCATGCTTCTCTCGGCGAATTGGCGTTGATGCACCTTCGGCACACGGCTGATGTCTTGTTGTTTCCCAGCGCCGCTGAGGGCTTTGGTTACCCACCTCTTGAATCCATGGCCGCAGGTTGTCCCGTGCTGTGCTCGGACTTGCCAGCACACAACGAACTGCTACCGGAGGGCACGGGCCTGCCACCCGGCGACGTGCAGGCTTGGTTGGACGCTTTGAACGACCGGTATCAGCACTGGCGTGCTAGCGAGGAAAAAGCACCAGACCAGGCCCTGGTGCTCCACGCCCGGAAGTTTTCTGAAGACGAATTTGTGCGAAAAATGGGCCTTGCTTACGGTTGTCCCGATTCAGGGTCCTAGAATTGCACGACGGATTCTTCTTAGGCGTGGTGGCTACCGGAAACACATGCAACCAATACAACGCGTGGCCGTTGTCGGCGCCGGCAACATGGGTTCAGGTATCGCCCAAAAAAGCGCTCAGGAAGAGTTTGATGTCCAAATGGTCGACCGTGAGCAACAGTGGGTTGAGCGCGGACAGTCCATCATCGGGGAGTTCCTCAAAGAAGCGGTCGAGCGCCGTATTTTTTCCCCTGGCCAAGTTGAAGCCATACAATCGAGAATTTCCGGCGTGGTCGGCGTTGAGAACACAGCGGAGAACACGGACCTTGTCATCGAGGCTGTGTTCGAGGACTTTGAGGTCAAAACCAACGTGTTCAATGCGCTGGATCAGGCTTGCGGCAAGGACACGATTTTGGCGTCCAACACCTCTTCTCTGTCCGTCAACGCCCTCGCAGAAGCCACCGGCAGACCGGATCGATTTGTTGGCTTGCATTTCTTTTACCATCCTGCGAAGAACCGCCTCGTCGAGGTTATTCCGGCCGAAGCCTCCAGTCCTGAAACGATTGAAAAGGTCGTTCAGTATTGCAAAATGTTGGGCAAGGTTGTCATCGTTTGCGCAGACAGGCCAGGTTTCGTCGTCAATCGATTCTTCGTACCGTGGCTGAACGAAGCCTGCCTTCTGCTTGAGGAAGGGGTTGCGAACGCCGCCCAAATTGACGCCATTTCCTGCAAAGCTTTCCGCATTGGCTTGGGGCCTTTTGGCTTGATGAACCTCACCGGTCCGCCCATCGCCCTGCACTCCACGGACTACCTCGCTGAACAGCTCAACACGCCTCGGTACACGGGTGCTGCCAACCTCAGAGCGCTGATTGAGGCCAACGAACAGTGGGATGTTTCGCAGCAGGCCGAATACACCGAAGCGCAGTACCAAGCCGTCTCGGAACGTTTGCTCGGTGTTGTGTTTGGCGTGGCTGCCCAAATCGTTGAAGAGGGCGTTTGCAGCATGGAAGATGTCGACAGGGGCGCCAAAGTCGGTCTTCGTTGGGCACGCGGTCCGTTTGAAATGATGAATCGGGTTGGTGTTGCCGAGGCTTGCCGTATGGCAGAGGCCTACGCCAAAACGGCCGGTGAAGGATGGAAGGTGCCTGCGTTCTTTTCAGAGCAGGGCAACAAAGCATGGGCGTTTTCCTACGTCGACAGCACGGTCAACAACGGCGTGGCAACCATCACCATCAACCGTCCCGAGGCGATGAACGCGCTCAACGTGACCGTTGTGCATCAGTTAACCGAAGCCGTTGCTGCCGCCAATGCCAACGATGCGGTTCACACGGTTGTGCTGGACGGGGCTGGCAAAGCGTTTGTCGCTGGCGCTGACGTGAAATTCTTTGTGGACAAGATTCGAGCCGACGCCATTCCAGATATCTACGATTTCACAGCCGGGGGGCACGATCTGCTCAACATGCTCGAGGATTCCAGCAAAACAACCGTCGCTCTGACCACGGGTTTGGCGTTGGGCGGGGGACTTGAACTGGCGTTGGCTTGCGATTATCGCATCGGGACCCGGCGCACGCAATTTCGTTTCCCTGAGACCACCATAGGCATCTACCCCGGACTTGGAGGCTCGCAACGCCCGGCCAGAATATGCGGTATCCCGCTCGCTCGTTGGGCGGTTCTTGCTGGCAATTTCATGGATGCGCAGACCGCTGCCGACCTCGGTTTGGTGACGCACCTGGTGGACGTGGCGGCGGTTGACGAGTGCATCCGTAGCCTTTCCGTTGCAGGCAAGCCGTCCGAGAAATACCCCGGTCAGCCGGCCAACCCTTCGTCCCCCGTTGCCAAATTTGCTTCCTCGTTCTTCACCGACGACAACATGGCGATGCTGATGAACGGTCAATGCCCCGATGGCTTTGACAAGGAAGAGAAACTGGTCGCTCGGCAAATCAAGAGCCTTTCCTTCACGGCGCCCATAGGGTTGCGCATGGCCAGCGACCTCATCGATGCTACGGCAACGACTGACCTGCAGTCTGGTCTGCAAATGGAATTGGATGGATTGAACACCATTTTCTCCACGAAAGACGCGCTTGAGGGCCTCTCGGCCTTGATTGAAAACCGGCGACCAACCTACACCAATCAGTGATCAAGCCCACTTGAGCGCCATCTCGTCCAGCGATTTCACGACGGCTGCAATGTCGACCTGTTCGCCGCTCTCAGCGGCCATCTCCAACCTGTTTTTCACCGCTAAGACGGTTTCTTCAGATGGCACCTGTCCCGTCAGTTCCTCGACGACATCGGCGATGGAACGTCCTCGCCCGTTGAGAATGGCCATCAAAGCCCGGAAGTGCTCCTCGTGGTCTTTGGGCGTTCGAGCCGTCATTCCATCACCTCCACTTCGATGTTGTTGCGCTTGTACCACGCACTCCAGGGGACGGGTTCCTCGCTGGTCCAGAGGTTGAGGGGGCCCTCGTCGCTGAGCATGGTGGTGTTGTCTACCTCGACCATCGCTCGGTTGGTGCTGTGCTTCGGTCCCGGTTGACCGAGGACCATTGCGTTCTCTAGAATTCGGGCACCCAAACTCAAGCTGTTGGTGTCGGTGCTGCTCCAATACGAAGCGAACCGAGGGTGGGTGTGAACCCACAACTTGAACGGCAACCGTCCTCCCACGGGTGGTTGAAGCGTGACTTGGCCTGCCGTGCCCCAATCAATGAAAATGCGTTCGTCGGCATCGATGAGCACCGAGGTCTCGAGCCCCGCCATCACCGAGAGAATGTAGACGCCGTCCCACCGACCTGCCTTAGCGAGTAACCGTTGAACGGCCAACAAATCGTCGTCATCAACACGTCGCTCACTCGCTGCTTGGCACGCACGGTGCCAGACGTCGTCCTCCATTTGCAGGCCTTCGGCATCGGGGAGTTGCATCATGCTTCCACCTCCGGAAACGCCAGAGATCCGTAGGTAAGGCTGCCCATGGATTGAACGGGCGCAGGACGCCCCCGCCACTGTTGCAAAGCCCACTGTGCCCCGATGGCGGCGGCAACAGCAAACCCGAATTCCAAATTCCCTGCTTCAAGCGCTCCAGCGACCTGACAGCTGGCCGGCTCGTGGTCAGGTGTCATGCGTTCGAGCAGAGCGGGCGGTGAGGCAGAGGACAGAACCATCCAGCCATCACCGCTGCAACGCACGTCGAGCCAGGCAAGGCTGCTGTTGTGCACCAGGCGTCGAGGCTCGGGTCGGTCGACGCACACGGCGATGAAATCGTAGCCGTGCAGTTGCTCGCCGCTTCGCAAATTCTCAACCAGGCCCCTGACACGCAGCGAGGAGGTTTCATCGTCCAGACGTTGGGCCAGACGGGTGACCTTTGGTGAACCGATGTCATCGACGGTGTAACGCTGGTGACCCAAGTTGCCGTGTTCGACAACATCGCCGTCCATCAGCGTGATTTCTCCCCTGAGGTTGACCCTTCGAAGGGCCGATACCAACAGTTCAGCCAACTGCGTGCCGATGCCTCCGGCACCCACCAAAAGCAACCTACGCGGGGATTGTTTCTCGTTCATGCAAGAACTGGCCTTTGAGAGGTTATAAAATATCCAAAAAGCAAACGCTACAAGCCCAACATTCGCTCCAAGGCGGCGATTTGAACATCCAACGTGAAGTTCTGCTCGACGTAGCGTCGGCCGACATCTGCCCAGGCCGATCGTAAATCGGTGTTCTCGAGGTCCCGGTAGGCTTGACGCCATGCGGCTTGGTCGTTGCGTCGGAGTAACCTGCCAGATTCCACGCCCGACATGGTGCACTGGAAACCGCCCTCATCAACCATCAGGGCGGGCGTGCCGAACGCCATGGCTTCGATAGGCGTGAGCCCGAACGGCTCATGATGAGCGTGGCTCACCATCGCTTCTGCGTTTCGTACCAAGCCCACCAGAGCAGGCTGCGAGAGGCGAGGCATGCAAACCAAGGGCACACCTATACGCAGGGCCTCGCTTTCCAACTGCCCGACATCGGCCTCATCACCGCCGCCCACGTGAACCAAACCGAGGCCCGTGCCTTGCAGCGAACGCAGCGTTTCCCAAGTGCCTTTCACGTGAGAAACACGGCCGATGGTCATCACGTAGCGTTCGGGAGGAGCGGGTGTTTGCGCAAGTTCGGTTTGTTCCTCTGGAGCGGGCTCTGTTGGCCAAGCGTCAATGTCAATGACATGCATGAGGTGGGTCGCTTCTAACGGTCGATATTGTTCGTCTCGCTTTGGCGGTTCGCCGTTTTCCTTCATGGGGTCGGAGGCCAGGCCGTACACGGTTTTCAGGCGTCGCTGTATCCACATGGAATTGCCTGAAATCGAGGCATGGGGCCGTTGCAACAGCCGCTTGACAAAACGACGATCTCTGCGCCGTTGTGCGCTGAAAAGCAGACGGGTGAGCCACAGCGGTCGTTTGGGTTGTCCGTCCAAGCGACGGTGGAGAACGTCTTCGTACAACCATCGCGGCGGTTCCAAGCAGTGGTAATGGACGGGAAGGTGCAAGGGAACAAGCGGTAGAATCTCCAAGGTTCCTCTGCAGACCGAAAGATGAACGGCGTCAAAATCCTCCCATGGAATCTCAACCTGTTTCCACGTTCGTTCGGCGATTTTGCTGGCAGAGGCTGCAATTTCGGCACGGGCACCCGTCGGCCAGGACAGCGGTGAAGTCGGTTTGAACACACGCACGCTGGCGTCGGCAAGTAACGCTTGAGCTTCCGGGGGAAAATCAAGGGTTGCCAGCGCCACATCCCAGCGCGTGTTAACCGCTCTGAGCAGTTGGAGCAGTTCCCGTTCAGCACCGCCTAGGGCAGCAAAAGAGCCTCGAACAATCAGCACACGAGGTCGTTTGACCGCCGCTGAACCGTCTTTTGCCATCGCTGGGAAGCCCTGCTCCCCCTCTTTCAATTCCACCCTAAAATGTCGGTCTGTGGCGGGATTTTGAACTTCGCAATCGCGCGACCGTTTGAAAAAGGGGGGCTTCTACGCTTCACCATGAGCGGCAAGACAGCCATGGTGACAGGAATCACCGGACAAGACGGTTCCTACCTTGCTGAACTTCTCCTCGAGAAAGGCTACACGGTGTACGGTCTGGTTCGTCGGGTTTCCCAACCCACATCCGGCCGCAGCCTCATCAACCATCTCATGAGCAACGACCGCTTTCACCTGCTGAACGGCGACCTTGCCGACCAGAATTCCATTGACAACGCCGTCTCAACCACCCAACCCGATGAATTCTACAACCTTGGGGCCATGTCCTTTGTTCCCGAGTCATGGCGTTCGCCCATGATGACCGCCGACATCACCGGCCTCGGGGCGCTACGATGCCTTGAGGCTATTCGCAAGCATGCACCACACTGCCGCTTCTATCAGGCCGGCTCTTCTGAGCAGTACGGAAAAGTTCGGGACGTTCCTCAAACCGAGTTGACGCCCTTCCATCCTCGTTCACCCTACGGTTGTGCGAAAGTGTTCGCTTTCGAAATCACCCGAAACTACCGCGAATCCTACGACATGTTCGCTTGCACGGGCATCCTCTTCAACCACGAGAGCCCTCGCCGTGGCCTTGAATTCGTCACCCGAAAGGTGACCATGACCGCTGCACGCATTGCCCATGGCTTTGACGAGTGTTTGTGGATCGGCAACGTCGATGCCAAGCGAGACTGGGGCTTCGCCGGGGACTACGTCGAGATGCAGTGGCGCATGCTCCAGCAGGACAAGCCCGGTGATTACGTCGTCGCAACGGGCCGAACCCACAGCGTTCGCGACATGATTTCCCTCGCTTTTTCTCACGTCGGCATGGACCTGACGTGGTCGGGCGAAGGTGTGGACACCATCGCTACGGACCAGAACGGCGTTGTTCGCGTCCGCACCAATCCCAAGTTCTTCCGCCCGGCTGAGGTTGACTTGCTCATCGGCGACCCCGCTCTGGCCGAGAAGGAACTTGGTTGGGTGCCCAGCACCTCGTTTGAGGAACTCGTCCAGATGATGGTCGACGCCGACATGGCGACCGTCCAAGAGGCTGTTGACGGTGGCTATGCGCCGCCCACGCCACCGGAATGAAGCAGGAAGCGTTGGCGTGCCGCTGCCAATTCTCTACTCCTTTCGCCGCTGCCCCTACGCCATGCGAGCACGCATGTCCATTGTCCGGGAAGACTACGCCGTTGAACTCCGAGAAGTCGTTCTGCGGGACCGCCCCGACCACATGATGGAAATCTCACCCAAGGGCACGGTGCCCGTGCTCCTGCTGCCCGACGGCAAGGTCATCGAGGAGAGCCTTGAAATCATGCAGCACGTGCTTGACTGGGAACTCAGCGGGGAAGAAGCGCACTGGGTGGAACGCAACGATGAGGAATTCAAGTTTCACCTGGACCGCTACAAGTACCCGAACCGCTACGACGACGTCAACGAAGTGGAACATCGCACGCTGGCTTCGGCCTACCTGAACGATCTTGATGCCCGCTTGGGCCGGGGCCCGGCCTTTGCGCCCCAGCTCAACGACGCGCTCTTCCCCTTCGTGCGGCAGTTTGCCAATCACGACCGAGATTGGTTTGACGGCCAGCCTTGGGCCAACGTTCACGCTTGGCTGGCCGAGCACCTCGACTCGGAGGAGTTCAAGCGATGCATGAAGAAAGAGAAGCAGTGGTTTGAGGGGAACAAAACGGTGCTGTTTCCCTGAACGGAGGCGTTCTTTCAAAGAGGACGGGGAAGGCGAGCATGACTCAGGACGCTGATGAACCGTCCCCTTTCTCGGCGAGGTAAATTTCGTACTGCTCTTGCACGTCTTCGGCCGTGATGGCGTTCATGTAAGCAACCTTGAGCCGCTGAAGACCGTCAAGGTCCACGATGATGTAGGTGGGAAAACCTTCGGCTAGGTTTTCCGCTGCGTAATCTTGCGCCAGTTGCGAATGAAGAATGTGATGCGAGGTGTTGTGTTCCACCGACCAGTTCAGTGCGTAGGTTTGGTTGGCTGTTTCACCATCGTCGTTGCTGTGCAACACCTCGATGAAGCTCACGTTGTACCGATCGTCAATCGCCTCCATTTCTTGAATCAAGGCCGTTGAATTTTCAGCCGAACTTTCGCACGGTGGGCACCAACCACCGGCGTTGATGAGAAGAACGAGCATCGTACCTTCCATGTCCGATACCGTGATGTTCTCGCCGTACTGGTTTGGTGCTGTCAGTTCGGGTATGGGCACGTCAGGGGCCGTTGGTGTCCCAGCCTGCGTTTCGGCCTCCTCTTCCCCCAAACACCCCGTCAATGAGGCGGTCAAGACAAGAAGGGAAACGAAAACCAATTTTGCTTGCATGAGTGAGTTTGGTGCTTGTCGGCCAATTAACCTCTCCATCGCTGTCGACGTTCGTTGGGTCGGCTCAAACCTTGTAAGGTGGAAGCATCATCAACGTTCATGCAGGATGCATTGGACGACATGACCGTCGCCCAACTCAAAGACCTCCTGCGCGACCGTGACATGCCAGTCTCTGGAAACAAGAGCGAACTCATTGAACGCTTGAGGAGCTCGGAACCGAGCCAGGTTAGCGCTTCCGAAGGTCAAGGCGATGGCGCTTCCATGCAGGGGGGGAAAAGCAGCGAAAAGAAGACGAAATTTCGTTGCCGGGTCTGCAACGCCCTTCTCGCCGTGCCCAGTGATTACAACGGTGACGTCGAATGCCCGACGTGCAAAGCCAGGCAGCCGGTGAGGTCGACAGAAGCGTCGGTTTCGGTGTTCAACCTCAACCTTACGCAAAATCAGGTGTCGCTCGGTCTTTCAATCGGTGGTGTCGTCCTCGGGATTCTCGCCATCGTGGTCTTTTTCAGCGGTTTTTCCTCTGAGGCGTGGTGCGCAGAGGAAGACCGGACCACGGTGGTTGAGAACGGAGAGGAATACTACACCTGCAGTTCTGACGAATTTTTGTGGGAAACGACGGCCGCCACGCGTTTCTTCTGGGCATGCTGTTTGTTTGCGCCCCTTTCCGGTGCCCTGACGGCCAGCGGCTTTGGGTACAGGAAACCGGCGGTTGAGTTGACACAACAAACGATGTTTACCCCCTCAGAGCAGAAGAACGACCGGCCATACATGGCCTCAGAGGCTCGGTTTTCGGATTCACCGATGGCGGCTTGGTTGCAATCGCTTGCCCGCTGGTTTGGGGTAGGGCTGTCCACCGCCGCCACGATCGTCACGCTTGTTGTGATAGCGTTCTTCACGCTGGCCATCTTTGCCATCTTGAGTTCAGACGGTTTCTTTGCATGAGGTCTGTCGATGCTTGTTGAGCGTGTTTCCTGCGCGATTTCATGGTTTATTTCAAACGCCCAATTCAGGCGAAAAAATGGCATTTTTTTTCAAAATGATACTTCTCTAAAATGGAACCTATCTTGCTTGTTTAGCGACCCGTTACAAAGGTTCCTAAAGCCAATTCGAGTCGGGTTAAATCGGGGGGAGTTCGCGTGAGCGATACACTGGTGAATCTGTCGGGTCTTGTGGAAACAAGGGCTGGTTCGTCACGAGTGCCAGAAACCGAGCACTTGTTCCCGCTCGTGTCCCTCGCTGCGCTCAAATTCTCATCGGAAAACATTGACGTCGCCAAAACCATCAC
>Ga0163110_10000484_pt1 | contig 19016 bp, 17 predicted proteins | sample CRUFie1St17metaG_FD_108703 | JGI IMG/M metagenome (GOLD analysis project Ga0163110, IMG submission 108703) | Marine microbial communities from the Costa Rica Dome - CRUD Field 142mm St17 metaG | ecosystem: Environmental > Aquatic > Marine > Oceanic > Photic zone | place: Costa Rica: the Eastern...
GACCTCCAAGACACAGACATGCGACATGCGAAGGAGTGGCCATTTCCCATCAAACGTGCTATGGCTAACAACAGTGCTATTTATAGGGAAAAGCCCTCCGCTGCAGACTTTTTGAAAGAATGGGGCTCTTTAGCTCTATCAGGCTCTGGTGAAAGAGGTATATTTAATCTAGAAGCTGCACAGAGCAAAGCTCCATCAAGACGTTACAGTCCTAAAATAGAGGGAACTAACCCCTGTGGAGAAATAATGCTTAGAGATATGCAGTTCTGTAATCTTAGTGAAGTTGTTATGAGAGCAGATGACGATTTAGATAGCCTTTTGGACAAGGTTGAGACTGCAACATGGTTAGGAGTCATACAAAGTTCGTTTACATACTTTCCATACCTCAGAGAATCATGGAAAAAGAACTGTGATGTAGAAGCACTATTAGGGGTAAGTTTGACCGGTCAGATGGATAACCATGCCCTGTTGAGCTCGGATGCCTTAAAAGCGCTTAAAAGCCGTGTTTTACGCATTTCTCGTAAAGCATCAGGTATACTAGGAACTAAGATGCCAGCAGCAACGACTTGTGTCAAGCCAAGTGGTACAGTTTCACAACTTGTTGACTCAGCGTCAGGAGTGCACCCAAGATACTCAGAATACTACATCAGAAGGTATAGAATATCAGCTAACGACCCTCTGTTTATGATGATGAAAGATGAAGGTATAGTATGTCATCCTGAAAATGGACAGACAAAAGAAACTGCAAACACTTGGGTTTTAGAGTTTCCTGTCAAATCACCAGAAGGTTGTGTAACACGTAAAGATGTAACAGCCTTAGACCAGTTAAAACATTACAAAAATTTACAACATAATTGGTGTGAACATAATGCAAGTATGACAGTGTATGTTAGAGATGATGAATGGTTTGAAGTAGGTAATTGGGTTTATCAAAACTGGGATATAATTAATGGAGTTTCTTTCTTACCGTATGACGGTGGTAAGTATGAATTAGCACCATATGAAGAAATAGACGTACATTCCTACGAAAGGCTTATAAAGGGGCTTCCCCTAATAGATTATAACAAGTTATCAAATTATGAACTTGAGGACCAAACTCAAGGTAAACAAGAGATGGCTTGTGTCGGAGATAAATGTGACATCTGAAAAAGATATAATAACAGGTACACGCAAACTCGGTATGAACGCTAATGTTAGTAAAGATGGTAAATTAATATCAGGTATTCACTCATTACAAGGTACAGAACAAAGAGCTGGCACTATAACAGTTAGAACTGGTGCTGATGACCCTGACCCTGTAAAAACTTCAACTAGTGGTAGTGGAACTGCCAAGTCTAGAAGTAAACACTTTGGTGATAAACAAGGTTATTGAGATAAGAAATCTGATAATTTAGGTCTATGTTTGTTTAATGTTAATATACAAGACATCGATGAGCCAAATGATATTTTCTTTCCTTGAACTCTATGTTCTCCTCTTATCAACTCATCTTCTACATCTAAGTATATAATAGTTCCTATACCTATATCATAAGCTTTAGAAACCTCTAAAGATATTTCAGTATCCATTTGTTGGTCAAGTAACACTTCTTCTAATGCTAAATTTCTATTTTCTGCACGGTCACCAGTGTCTTTTATTTTTAATGTAGATACACCTGAAGGTCTATTAGTATATTCGAACGAACCTGAATCATAAATAACAGTATTAGCTGGTTGTCTACCTTTAGCTTTGTATTTTATAATACCATCGTTGAATGAAAATGTATAACTAGGTGTAACGTTATTATTTGTACCTTCTATTTCTAATCCTCTTTCTTTTACAATAGTTATATTACTGACGTTGGCACCCTCGTATATGTCTAAAAAACTTCTTAAAGGTGTCAAAACATCATCCATTGAATCAACTCCTGATGTAGTTTGTTGAGGGTATGATATTGCTTTTTTTAACTGTTTTACTACAGTTTTATATACGTCTAAATTTTGACCTCTAACACCAGTCATGAACACTGGTGGGTCTGAATCTCTTAACATATCCAAACCTATCAAAGTATCATTAAAATTAATTTTATCTGTAATGTAATTATTTAAAAATTGTGCTACTGTTTGTCCATCTGCATTATCATCCTCAGTAAATGTTATGTTAGAGCCATTATCTGAAGTCAATAGAGAACGAACATCCATAGCATTTATAAATACACTATTGTCAGATGGAGTTATTTCTTTGATATAACCTCTAAAAAAAGGAACCGTCTCCTCTGAACCTATATTTAAATATAATTCTAACAATTTATTGTAAACACTATTATGTTGGAAATCAGGATTATTTATTACAACTGATAAATGATTTAATCTGTTATCTCCTGAATAAGCCACAGTGCCAGAGATTTGATACATTATCTCTTTACCGTCTATGAATAACTTAGGCTGTTGAAACGAATTGTCGCTTGTCATCTATTTTACCACCTATCGATATTTTGTCAGAAAGAATGTCTCCATCAGACTCCATTTCTATTAAATGAGACACTTGTAAAGTTACAGCAAACTTAGGGAATTGTGTTCCTACTGGATGGTCTTCAGTCATATCAGTTATAACCCCAAAGAATCTAGTTTTTTCACCACTTCTATGTTCAACGTCTAAAAATACTGGTGTAGCATTCTGTTGGAATTCTTTCATCTTTTTCCTATTACCTTTGTTATCAGCATCTCCTAAATCTACACCACCAAAAGATACCTTACCACCGTTAGCTCCCATTTTGCGTATTTCTGATTTACCAAATCTATCAGTTATATTTTGAAATTTACCACTTCTTCTGAAAGATATAGATTGTGAAATAGCTATATCATTAAGAGATGCATGGTGTGGGTCAACTATTCTAATCAACTGCGAGTGTTGATTACTGAAAGGCCAAATGTTGTGTACATGTACTTTGTCAGCATCTCCACTATCTGCGTAAGGCATAAAACCAATAAGAATAGAGAAAGCTGAAAAATCCCATAAATCTCTAGGTGCAGCGGTTCCAGTAGAGTCATCATCATCATGCACTGGACCAGTCCAATTACCACCCTCTATACCATTAAAAGCCATACTTTCCCAATCATTTGGCTTTCTAAAAGAAATGTAACCAGAAGTTTTCAAACCTAAAGTTTTATCTGTTATTTCCAAAGGTCTCCATCCTGCAGCTGTAGGGTACCAAGCAGTTATCTTCATATTATGCTCTGCATCCGTAGATGCGAAACTACTATCTGTTCTGAAATAAACTCTATCGTATTTGTCTGTTTTACATATTAATAAATAATTATCTGGACGTTGTGTAGAATTTGGAGCATTTGCTGTACCTGCTGTCAAACTACCTGTTTGAAACTTATTAGTATTACTGCCACCACCAGAACTAACAACTGCTAGGCCAGATGCAGCATTTGAACCAATCATTAGAGCATTCGTTCTAGATGTAGCTGTTAAATCTTTCCAAGAACCTGCTGACATTTCAGTAGTTATATCAGTATCAGAGTTAGAATATAATATTAATCCTCTACTTTGTAAATTAGCAGGTATTCTATTAGCACCACTATTGACTGTGCTAACATATTGGTCATCATCATAGTGTTCTATAATAGAAGCCCTATTATCCATTTCACCAGAGGCTTCTAAAACAACTCCTTTAGAATGATTGTCTAATACTTGTAGTCTTAATAATCTATAAAAGTCGTTAAAACGGCCATTAGCATCTAAATAATGTCCTATGTTATCATTAGTATATGATAATGTTTTTTGTTTTATAGTACCTGTCGATGGCATAGCCCAATTACTAGTGTTTAATACATCTGTACAATTTCCAACTTTATTGCTAAGACTTGATGCAGATTGTATTGCACTGTGCATCAAAGAGTCAGTATCTAAATAATAATTAGATATACTTGAATTAGAGGCTCTTGAGAAACTTTCGCTAGCGTCCACTGTAAAATTATGCACAGGGTCAGATAAATCTACTATAGGATTACCATTAGATAAAACACAAACTGCTCTATCACCATCAGTATCAGCTACACTACTTATATCACTACCTACGTCATGTACTTTTACGAAAATTCTATCACTGTCACCTAATTTTGTCATATTCAACAATTCTGCTCTTAACAGTCTAGAAGCTGAATCTGTTTTAGTGACTGAACCTGCAGTAGATGTAGCCACTGTTAAAATACCAGAGTTGAAACCAGTTTCTATATTTGTAGGATTACCATTAGCTTTATTTGTAACTGTAACAACTGCACCAGACACGGTAACTGTGAACTGTGCAGCAAAAGTAGAATCACCCTCAATCTGTGCTTTGAGTTTAGTAGCTACACCTTCTTTATCATCACCAGCAATTATAGCAGGGCTATTTATTTTAAGATGCGCTGTAGCGCCAGAAACCTGAGAAGGGTCTGTGTATCCCGTACCACCTGCGGTTTCAAAAGTTATAATGAAACGATTACCATCAGGATTATATAAATTAATAAATCTACCTGAACCTGATGAAGTAGATTCATATGAAGGTTCATCATCACTGACACAAGTTATTGTTGAAACTTCTTTGTCTCCTTCATTACCAAAAGGTACATATTTATCATATATGTCACCACTAGTGCCTGTATCTTCATCTAAATCTGTATTAGCAGTAGCTATAGAACTAGCTGGTAAAGTATACTCTCTTACAACACCTGTAGCTCCTTGTACAGTGAGTTTAACAATAGGTTGAGTACCAGAAGTCATACTAGAAACACAATATAATAAAGGATAAGTACCTGTTATATGCTTGTTGTCTATACCTGAAAATATACGTTTTTTATCAGTCTTTAATATAGCAACGGGTGGTGTTATTGATGGTATAAAAGTTGCTATTTGACCTGCGTTTGCTTTAGTTTTACTAACTTTAGAAAAACCATTTTGTCCAGCTGAAACTGTTGTGGGTTCTAATTCCGTAAAAGAATTAGAAGGATTATCACTAGTATAGAATTTAGATAAAAAACCATCCATACTTTTAACTCTAATCAAAGGATAAAACGGACCAACTTTAGTATACACGTGCTCTACCACACAAAATGTTTTAGGAGTTTTTAATTTAATAATCTGAATGTTTCTTTTTTCTGGAGAGTTGTTTTCTCCATCATCCCAATCTATATGGAACTCAGATACTGGTTCGTTTGCATCTATTCTATAATAATATCTATTATATATAAAATAAGGTATGTCATCATTATCAGTACCACTTCCATCTCCTGATGCGTTTTGAACAACACCTTCTGACGTTCCTACGTCGCTATCTACTATCAATCCATCAGTACCTCCTGCCAATGCATCTGATTCGTTACTATATACTCTTATTATGTCTGCCATTTATACCTCAACTGTAATTTAACCTAAATGCAGGTTTCCTAAAGAAAACTGGAGCAGTCGTTGCTACCTCTCTTACGGTTTTACCTCTAATGTTGTGATAGTCTTTCACAAACAGTCTTGCTGAATAACTCTTTGAAGAAGCATTATCAACATCATTTAGTTCTTTTAAAGGTTTTGTAAATGTAAATTTACCACTTTTAACATCAACAGGATAAATAATACTATTGTAAAATACTATTTCTTCTATTTTACCATCAAAAGCTTTGCTAGCACTTGCAGTTTCGTTACCTATAAACAATGTACCATTAGCACTATGCAAATCAGTGTCTTTGACCCATCCAGTCTGCACTAAGTCATTTCCATGAGATGTTAATACATCACCAGATAAATCTTCTAATTTACCATCTATAAATAATTTAGCATTACCTGAAGTCAATGCCGAATCTAATGTAACTATTATATTCATTGGTATTCCTGCTGTAACTTTACTTGCACTCTTTAATGTTATAGCAGAATCAGAATCTGAGTATAAATTAGCAACTACTTGTTCATTTTGGTCGATAAACAAATTGAAACCTTCTTTTTTAATTATATATTCTCCATCAGAACCAACAGTAGCATCATCATGATTTATATGCACTACTACACTGAATTCACCTGCTATACTTGAAAATACGTCAGAACCACTACCTCCAACAGATACAAAATGTGTACTACCATCAAAATCTAAACAATTACCTGCAAGTCCTTCCATATTATAATGTGGTGCCTTTGAGGCTGTACCGCCTCCTGCAGAAACACCAAACCCTCCAACATTATCTATTAGATTATTACTTGCGTCTGTATCATGGTCTCCTTCTTCGTTAAATGGAAGATGTATTATAGAACCTTTATATTGATTTTCTATATTAGATTCGTTGACAATCAAAAAGCCATACCAAGTATCTTCATCTTGACATGTCCATGTAAAATCAATATTGAAAGGGTCATCTTTGTTAGGTTGTATTTTAAAATCTTCTATTTTAGGCAATGCATCTTCAAATACGGTGACACAAAGTGGTTTATTAGGATTAGTAAATGTCAAAGTTTGGCTTGTTAAACTACCACCAGTTGTAGATGCAGATAATTCAAACTCAGTAGAACTAGTGATAGAAGCAACTGTAGCCCCTGTTGGTATACCAGTACCACTCACAAGCATACCTACAAATAAATTATCAGTAGAAGTAACTGTTATAGTAGGGTCATTATTATAACTAGCTCTTTCTGTAAGAGTGAAATCATCACCAGTATAAACTTCAACGGCAGCATCAGTAAATGTTCTAGGTTGTATTACGTTAGGAATTGTGGCTCCAAGTTCAGAAGAAGTTGCATCTAAAATTTGTTTACTCATTTTAAAAGTGTTATATCCTGTCTCTGCCCATTTGCTTGATACGTGTCCAGTTTTTAGTGGGTCAGCATCTTCACCTGTCTCAAAAGAACCAAATCCAAAATCTACGTCAGTTATTAAGTTAGTATTAGGAGCTAATAATAAGTTCCAAGAGTTTATGTTTGGCCCATCATTATATAAAAATTCATTGTATGTAACTCCCGGTGTGAAATCTGCAGAATTGTTATCAGAAGGTATTCTATATGTAGAACTGTAAGACCTTTCTTCTTGAGGTGTAACTCTTAAAGTGACCCAATGGGCCTTTGGTGATACGAAAAGATTGTGCGTATCAGTATCAGTAGTAAATTGATTACTATCTGTGTTTGTGTTAGCTTTTATATCAGCTGTAAATCTTACTATATTACCTTTTATAGACTCTATAATTAAATCATCTCTATAATGCTCATCATCGTAAGCTTTACCATACCTGTATAATATAAACCTTTGATTGATAGTCGTATCTTTACCATAATCAACTTGTAACTTATTTGGAGAATCTACCACTATACTTCTGTCATCTAGTATTTTTATAACTTTAGCTGAAGCCAATATATGTTCTCTAGCTACTTGTACACCAACATTATGTGGATATGTACCTGCAGCACTTGTGTTCCATCTTAAAACTCCTGCACCTTTATGTTTAAAATTGTCAGTTCCAAAACTAGCATCATTATCAAAAGAAGTTACTGCGTATCCATTGAAACCATTAGTAAGGGCTGGATAACCTAATTGAAGACCTAGTGGTTCATTAGTTGTAGCACCAAATCCAGATATATTAGCTGCAGTCAATTCTACACTAGCATCTGTACCAGTCATTCCTTTACTAAAACCATCAAAGAACATGGATATATAACTATTATCTCCACTGAGACTTGTAGCTGTTTGGTGTCCTAAACATATATAAACGTCTTGAGATGTGTCTGTTTTATCTTTCCACTCGTCAGAAGTATAAAACGCAGGTACATTACCTTGCTTTATAACTATTGGTCCTTGCGCAATATTATTAGTATGTAATGTCGAGTTGACTGTATTAGGCCAAAAACGGTTGAAAACAATAGAATCTATATTTACTATACTTTCTGTTGCAGCGTCAGTGTTAGCATCATCACCTGAATCATCATAAGTCAACCAATAATCAGATTCTACTTGAGTTTCACTTGAAGTGCCACTGTTTCGGAAATCTTTAGTATTATTTAAATAGACATATAAATTTTTAGGCCATTTACTAGCTGCGGCTGTAGGTTCTTTATAATTAAGCACTGAAGATTTTTCATTAAAAACTTTAACAGAATCGTTTGAGTTTACAAGCAAATTATCTCCATTGTTATTAACAAAGAATAAATTAACATCTTCATCAGCGACATTAAACTCTACAATCATTGTAAACCATTCATCAAAGTCTACATCTAAAATACCTAAAAAGTCTGAACTACCTCTCGGTGAGTCAGCAATCAAGGTTCCCTCTTCAGTAGGTTGTTGAGATTCTGAGTACCTTGCCTGACCATTGTAATCTACCATAAATTCATCTCCACCATTTTCTCTGGCAATAAGGGCAGTAGAAGTATCTAGATGTTCGCTCATTTTGAAAAGCCTACCACCAGTAACTATTTTAAATTTAGCATTAGTTGTTGTAGACTCAAGTGCTGGGTCATAAACAATACCCCACTCTAACATCGAAGGACAAGTGTATGAAGTTGGAGTATTATCTTGATTCTCTCTTCTGCCGTGTTTTAGCAAAGCACCTGCATGACTTAATCCTTGAGCAATAGTCTCTTCAGACATAATAAAGAATAAACCTCTTTCACTAGTATGTTGAGCATGTGTTCGTGTTTCAAAGTTTATCGTATTACCACCTGCTGGATTATTACTATGTCCAACCCTGCTTAAAGCAAGCTTATCTCCTGCAACTACACCTCGAACTATATATAGGTCTGATGCAGAACCATCTACATGACATAGTCTACCTACTAAATATTGTAACTCATCAGATAAAAAGTTTCTAGTTACTGTAGTAAAATCAAAGGTAGTATCATCTAAATCAAATTGAACTTCTACTACACCACCTGAACCAGCCGTTTTACTAGTTACTGCCAAAACGTCAGCCTTTGCGTGGGCTTGAGATATACCACTATATTTAAGTTGAGGTGCCATTTTTGGTATACATAATTTTACTTCCATAGTTTGACTTACCGATGAACCCTCTTGAGTTCTAAAGAAAGTTAATGTTTGACCAGACTCTGACCCACCAGTTGTGCTAGCTGACAATTCAAAAACAGTATCACTTGTGATGGAAGATATCGTTGCACCGTCGGGTATACCAGTACCATCAACAAAATCTCCTACTTCTAAATTAGCCGTTGTTATACCTCCTGACAAAGTAATAGTTGGGTCATCATTATAAGCTGCATTAGTCTTGGTTAAAGTTATACCTCCATTCAAAACAACTGGTGATGGTATATCAAGAGCGTCTAATCTAACATATTGACGGTTAGTCAGAGAAGCCCCATCTTGAAATGAATAATCTTCTAAACCATTTGCATATTTCTTTTGATATGTTCTCAATCTTAAACTTTGATTGTTTGATATACTCTTACCCTGTTCTAATACTACAGTTGCGACAGCACCTTCAATTTGACCTACAGCATTAGTAGGTAAATTAGAAGAACCACTGGTACCTTCTGCATAAAAAAAGTCTCTTGTTGATTCAAAATGATTAAATATAGAAGTGTCTTGTGTTGATGCTGCAATCAATTGTGTACCCTCTGATTCAGCAAAAGTAGTATGATTGTATTTTATTTTTGCACTATCGTGTGTTACTGTATTATCTAAGTACATTCTACCACGTGGAGGTGGACTTCTTTTTGTACCGTTTGAATACCCGTCTGTCAAATATACTCCCATACTATTAGTGTAACACTCAGCGGGGGAAACTGATGATGTACCATATCCGTCTATAACCACACCAGTAGCTCCATCACTAGCATCACAGTAACCGGTTTCATAAGATACTTCGTAACCTATAAAATTTAAATTTTCATCTTTTATTAAATGAGCATAAACGTTAGCTTCTTCTACACTATAATTCACCAAATGTTCTTCCGCATCTTCTACTGTAATAAACCCTTTAGTATATTCCTGTGTTCTTTCTAATTGATTATGTGTATAAAAAGTATCTCGTAACGTATGGTTTTGTAAAGATTCTACAAGGTTGACGTGATTTCCAGAAGGATGCCAACTATATACTAAATAATCAGTATCATGGTCTGTTTTGAATACAGAAGATATCAAAGCACCTTCAGTGCTAGCTTTTGTATCTAAAAGGTGCATTTCTAATTTTGGTAGTGCTCTTTTATCTGCATAAGTTATACTTTTAGTATTTATCTTGAATTCGAATGAATCTAACTCTCCTGAACCAAAAGAAGGTAACTCAGATGTTCTAAAGTTATGATAATATAATGACTTAGTATTTTTACCCCCTATAACTGCTGTAGTTCTATCACCTTTAACTAAATCTGGCGTAGTCGAACTAAGTTCTGAATCTAACAACGGATTCTTGACTCTATTAAATTTTGCTCCCATTTTATATTCCTCCTATATCATTTTGTCTTCTAAGTGCTTCTGGTAACGCTTCTGCTATACGTTCTGCAAAATCATCAGCGTCACTAGTAACTATGTCGCCGGCTATATTTAAAGTTATGCCTCCCCCACCCAACATGTTTTGGGTCTTAGAAACCACTGTTTCACCGGGTTCTACCATTATAGGAACGTGTCTATTACCTAGACCACCAGTATCATACATTACTCTACCACCTGTATCAAAAGTGTCTATGTCAGGAGGTTTCATAATCCTGTGAAGTGCAAGTCCCATAGCTAAAGTTAAAAGACCACCAGCCATACCTGCACCTGCTATACCTTTACCGAAGGCTTCTTTAGCTATCGCTGCTGCAGCATAAGCACCAGCTACAAACAATATAACTCCACCAAGAACCTTCAATGCAGTGCTTTGTTGATTTAATAAAAATAATCCAGCCATCATACCAATGTTCATCATACTTTGAGCAGCTATCATAGAACCTTTTATTGTTGCGTTCTTTTGTTCTGCATCATTCAAGAACAACATAGCTAAATAATTACCCATTATGTTTAACTCTGTTATTGGTAAGATAGAATTCATAACCTTAAACATAATTATGGTTTGCATACCGTCACTACCTAATGCAGTGATAAGAGCTACTATAACCTTTAATGGAACCATCAATGCTGTAAACATACCTGTGATAGAGTTACCATCTTCATTCAATTTAACAAGCATTTTTATAGTTTTTTCAATTATGTCACCAAGCTCTTCTAAGGTAACTAAAACTACATCTCTTAAGCTTTCACCCATATCTGTTAAATGTTTAGTTCCATCAGGCATAGTCTGTATAAAGAAAGACTCAAAGTTAGAAACTATATCGTGTAAACTTTGTCCAAATTGATTCATAGTGCCGTTAGCTTGACCCATCTTATCGGAGAGCAAAAATGGAGCCATGAGTGCGTTTTTGACAACTTGTATTTGGTTAGCTAAAGATTTCTGCTGTATATCTGCCATTCTTGTAGCAGCACCGGTTGAATTTTGTAAATCATTTACAGCACCTTCAAATTCTTCAGCGTTTTGAACTAAGTGAACAAAAGCAGTAGCACCACGAACGTTTAAATCTTCAAGTAATGTAGTCATCAAATCTACATCTGATGCAGCTGGTCCCATAGCTTGCTTGAATTGCATAGCAATATCAGTTAACAATTTAAAGTTACCTTGAGAATCCATTATCTCTACACCTAATTTACGGAAAGCTGCTTCACTATCTTGTGCATGTTGAGCAAACTCAGCCAATGCTTGACGTAAACCACGACCTGCAATACCTGCTTCTAAAGCACGATTTGTCAAAACTTGTAAAGAACCTAACAACTGGTCTATATTCTGACCAGTAGATACAAAGAAAGGCATAGCGAACTTAACAGCACTAGCTAAATCTTGATATTCAATCAAAGACATGTTAATAGCATGAGCAAACTTATCTGTCAATGCTGCAGAATCACTCATTTGTAAACCGAAACCAAAGATAGTTTGAGTGGTTAACTTAGCGATAGTGTCATGGTCACCTTGCACAGCCATAGATAATTTTAATGTGTTTGCTAAAACTTCTTGCGAATCAGTAGCAGATAAACCTGCCGATGCAAGAGTGTATAATCCTTCAGATGCCGTGCCTAAAGATATACCGTATTGCGTACCAAATTTCACTATCTCATCAGATAAACTGAATAAAACTTCATTTGTTGTTTGGAAAATAGATTGTGCATTCATTAATTCTTTTTCGAACTGTTGGAATGTATCGACTACTCCTTGTAATCTGAAACCGAACGTCATTAGTGCTATAGTACTTGCCATCAAAGCGTTCATAAAAGCACCTTTAAGTTGTTGAATCATACGACCATAAGAAGCGTTTATTTGTCCTAGTAATCTCATTTGCTCTCTAAAAGCTTGATTGTTTTCTTGTGTACCTGCTCTCATCTTTCTTTGAGCTATCATACGCTTTTTTTCATTTTTAGAAAGTTCTCTACCTAATATCCTTTCTTCTTGTGTAATAAGTTCATGTATATCTAATTGTTGTTGAAGTATAAGTCTTCCTTGTCTATACTCTTCTGTGTTCTTTTCAGTATTTCTCAACTGGTCTTGCATGACCTTTATACCTTTAGCACGTCCTTGAGCATCATTAGCTGCAAATGTAGATGCTGAAAAAGCACCCTTTCTTGTTTTTACACCAATATTTCTAGCTGAAGCTGCATATTTGTTGTTAGCATCCTTCATAGAATTTAAAGATGCTTTATATATCTCAGCGTCTTTTTTGAATGCTTCACTACCTTTACCCCCAGCAAAGCTACGAGCATCTGGCTTCAAAGCATGTATAGCTCCTTTAGCGTTAGCTTTAACTTGTTCTACTATAGCTGTTGAGTTTTTTATAGCTCTTTCTTTAGCCCTTTCATCAGCCCTACCTAGTTTTTCTAAAGTAGCGTTATAATCGTCAACAAGTTTTCTGTTAGCCTCTCTTAAATTACCTGATGCGGCCTTTTCCATTTTAGATAAGCGGCCCATATAATCAGTCTGGGCCTTGTTTGCACTTTGTTGGTCGAACAACATTCTCATGTTCGCCCTAACGGTTATTGCACTCATCACCATGTTTTTCTCACATCAAATCTTTAAAAGAAGTGATTTTTTTCTGTTTACGCCAACCAATCAGTTGTTCGTATTTTTCCTTTACTTCAATACTTTTACTGTATTCAGTTCTTACGCGAGGTTTATCTTTGGCGATTGACGCTATATCTTTAGCATCGTAACCGTCAAAGGCATGTATAGTGTTATAAATACTCATACCTCTTAGTAAACCTTCTAACTCGTATCTAGGGGTTGACTTAATATCTTGCCAAGACATCCCTAATTCTTTCATCAGTGGTATGTATAACATCACCACTGTTGGAGAATCACCGAATACTATTGCTCGTTTGGGTCTGAAACACCTAATATTTTATTACTTACTAAGAATTTTAAGTTAGTAGGTAACTTTTCATATACCTGAGGTGTTATAACAGTTTCATCAGGTTGTTTTTCCTGAGCCTTTACCATCATAGCTCTAGTTTTTTCTCTAGCTAGTGCCATAAATTGTTTGTTTTTTTCCTCTTCAGGTAGCGTTTCATCGACAACCAAAGCTTTTGGTTCTTCACTTTCTGTCAATTCGCACCAAGACATCTTTAAATGTTTACCTTGGTATTCTATTTCTGCTTCTTGCACTGTTTCGGTTAAAGATTCTAAATCTTCAATCGACCAATATTGCTTTTCTTCTGTCATTTGTTTTCTCCTATTTGGATTTTTTTTCTTTTTTTGCTTTCTTTGCTTTTTTTGCTGGTTTCATGTCTTTGTTCATGCGTTCAGCAATTTTAGTAGCCAGTGTTTTTCCTGCGAAAAACCCAGCTACTTCATTATTGTTATCTAGAACGGCATATTTACCGTCTATTTCTTTTACTTTGTATACCATTTTTTACCTCAGAAATCTGCTGCTGTAGCTATTGTAGTGTCAGGACTAGTTCCTATACTAGGGGTAACAGTTGCATAAAATGCAATGCTCTCCTCTGTGACACCGTCAGTATTTACAGTAGTTGTATATTCTGTTATACATGCGTTCTTTATGGATAAGACTTCTTTCGAGTCTGCTAATTGTAAGTGTAATCTATATCCAAAGTTAGACCCATCACTTGAAAAGAAAGGCTGTTGTAAGTTATTATCAAAAGATAAATTACTGTCAGTTTCACCTACTTCAGCATCAATAGTATTACTTGAATGTAAAATACCACATCTTGCTTCATTAAATAATTCTTCAAACAACTCATGTGATTGACCAGTTTGACCTGCTCCTTTCTTTCGTGTTATTGTCAAATTTATATCTTTTTTGATTTCAGCTTTCAAAGCACTTCTTTGTCCCATAAAGTTTATATCTTCATCAACTGTACCTAATGATAAATCAACACCTGTAATATCACTAATTATATTACTTGCATCAACACCCTGAGTTACACCAGTTTGATTCACTGTTAAAATACTATCACTGAATCCACTACCTCTTACTATATCAGTAGCTACACCTTTTTGTGCGTTGGTTATACTTACAACTGCACTTGAAGATGTCGCTGTAAAAACTTTACTAAATACTGAATCAGCATTGATAGCGTTCTTTATTGCAGTAGCTATATCGGATGCAGAACCTGTGGATGTAGTCAATGCTACATCTAAATCAGCTGTAGCTGTTGCAGCTGCGGACGGAGCTACATCTCCTGTACCACCTGCAGTTGAAAAGTGAATAACATATGAATCACCATCAGTATCGAAAACAGTTATAGTCTTTCCTGAACTACTTGATGTTGACTCGTATGAAGGTTCATCTGCAGATACACAAGTTATTGTGGATACTTCAGCTACACCAGCAGTTCCTGCAACTTTCAAGCCAACAGGGCGTGGTGGAATAGCATCTGTATCAGCCAAAGCTGTAGCAGACGTACCAGTGATATCTAAAGCGGAACTTGCGTAACTTATACCAAAAGCTTCATGCTCGGTAGTCATAGCGACTTTAACGTCCCTGCCTAAAAAGTAAGCCATAATCTTACCTCACAGATTCGTTGCTGATGTTATGTCGGATGAAGGTCCAGTTCCAATGATTGGAGTGACGTGTGATATAAAGGTTACAGTTTCTTCTTGAACACCATCTGCATTTAAGCTTACACCATGTTCTGACATAGTACAGTTTGGTACTGAAATAACTTCTGTTCCATCTTTCAATGCAACGTGGACTCTGTAACCAAATTCTGTATCTGGTTGAGTTAGACCCATGTTAGTTAAAGCGTTACTACTGTCAACACCGTATCTTGCTGAATTGAACAAAGCATCGAAAAATGATTCGTTCTTTTTCATGGTTAGTGTTACACTAGTTTCTTTTTTGATTTCGGCTTTCAATGCGGTCCTTTGACCCATGTAAGCTATATCTTCGTCTATTGCTCCTAAAGTTAAATCTACACCTACTAAGTTCTTGATAGGGTTGGTACTAAAGTTTGATGGTTGTGATTCGAAAATTTCGTCGTCATCTGCGCCGTCTGAACCACTACCTCCTCCTCTAGCCATCATACCTGTTCCAGAAACTCCACTAGCGACAGTTACTGCACTGCCGTTGTTTGAATAGTCCAAACCTTTCTCAGTGTTCTCGGTTGTGATTGCAACTTCAACATCTCTTCCTAGGAAATATGCCATATTTATTTTCTCCTTTAGCGTCGCGCTAACGCTAAGTAATAACTATATGGTCATGCTAGTATATAAAGGTTTCGCTCATAAAGGCAATATGGCTCTATTAATCTCCCAATAATGTCTTAATATAGATATATATATCTTAGTAGAGCTACTATTCACCGAATGCTTCGAAAGTATAGTCAGTCATTGTGATATATGGAGCTGCCCATGCTCTGTATCTAGCACTGCCTCCTCTCGTTACAAAATTATCTTTCATTGGTATAGCCTCTGGCAGACCTATATATTCTTTACTGAATTGTTTCACGTTCTTTGCAGACTGTTCTTGGAAGTAAGGTATCATATGTTCTTTGATTAGTGTAGCCATATCACGGTCAGCAGATATCATATCTATGCTAGCGTGCAACCTACTTTTAGTTCTCATTTCACCAGTTTGTACTGACATTTCTTTTCCTATGGTTGTAGATGTCATATTTTTATTAGCTCTAGTAGCTGTCTGAGCGTGTGCCCTTCTTACAGCACCTTCGTTTTGTGACTTTGTTATATTGTGTAATCTAAAAATTTCATCAGTTGCCATTATACCTTTTACAGCAAAGGCATGTTTCAACGCTTCTCTATCCCATACTATTCTGTTTTTAGAATCTCTATCTAATCTAAAATTCTGAAGTATAGCATGTGTATGAGAATCTATCACAAAGGTATAACTAACACCATGTTCGCTACCAAAGTGAGCCATACTACCTAAAGCGTGTCTAGTCATTTCTGCAGCAGTTTCACCAAATGCGCCTGTGGATTTTGCCATCATACCCCTATGTGCATCATTGGATAGTGGCCTTATATCTATAACTTCATCTCCTGTTGGTAATTGACTTCTAAGACTCATAGCTTGGCTTTGTAACTTAATCTTTTTAGGTTTTTCTTGAAGTGACCTCATAGCAACATTCCACTGTTTCATTCTGCCTCTAAAATATTCTTTACCTATCTCAGCTTTTTCATCGTCACTTTTTGCTCCAGCTAGTCTTGTTTGAAGTTCTTTACCAGCTCCTTCTTTACCATAAATACCGTGATGTCCTAATGTATCTAATCTTTTTGTAGTAACTTCATATCCTGAGGTAGCAGAATATTTACCCTTTGCTTGAAATCTACCTCTTATGTCCACAGGTTGTGGTCCTCCAAACCCTCCTCTTGGACCGGGTTGTGATTTATCTATAACATTACCATCAAACATTTGAACTTGTTCTTCACCTGATGGTGCTTTTTGAACTGGTATCATTGTTCCACCACTGTTGAACTTTTCAACACCTAATGATTTACCACTTGAAATATCTTTAGTTATTTTAGATAAATTTTCAGCACCCTTTTTAGGATATTTAGCAATAAATACATTTGTAAGTTCTGTTTCTTGTTTAGGTGTTATAGTCCCTACATCTTTATATGTATATACAAAACCGTGATTACCTACAAATAATCCTTTTCTTTCAATAGAAGCTGCTCCTCTTCTAACTTTATATAAATCAAAACTTTCACTAAAAGCACTCCTTCTTGAAAATACTTTAGGTTGTGCAGGTGGTTTAGCGAAATACCTTTGATAACCTGTTAGAACAGATATTATAGGTTCAGTTTGAAATGTTTCTGCCATTCTACCTTATGTTTGTGAATGTAATTAAAAATTCAGCTGAAGCACCATACCATTGTAAGTCCGGTATAAATCCTATGTTACGCCAAGAACTTAAATGTCTTTCTAATATTTGAGTATCTTCTTCTTCATATGTTTCAAAGTTGATGTCCATAATAGAGTTCGCTACGTTTAACATCATCCAGTTCAACAACCTTCTTTGTTTATAATTAACATCGCTAGCAGAACTAGCACTGCTAACTACTTGTATGTTTGTCTCTTTTTCAGATATAAGATGTATCGCGTAACTAGCACCGTATGTTTCACCTGTTCCTAACGATGAACCTAGTGTCACACCTTGACCCATAAATTGTTCCTCAAAACCAGAACCGGTATGCTCAACTATGATGGCAGGAAACTTTATCTCTTCAACTTCTGGAAACTCACCATATACATGTATATCTTCTCCAGATTCAGTCAAAGTATTGATAGCATCACTTATACCCATCATCAGGGCACGTTCTATAACATTGAGGAAATCTTTTGCCATACTACCACTTCACCCTGTTAGCCCAATAAGCGGCTGACATTTTTCCTTTCGCTATATTTCTACGATGTCTAGCTTTGAAAGATGCTCTCTTCTTCTTCATTTTTGCGCTTTCACCCTTCTTAGGTTTACCAGCTGTCTTAGCACCTTGTTGCCCAAATCTGATGAGTTTTACTTTGTCACCCTCTTTTGCAACCACTACGTGTGATTTTTTAGGGTGATTTGGAGTTCTTTTAGGTTTATTATAACCTGCAACTCCTGCTCTCACCAACCTTGGGTCTTTCTTTTTTTTAGGAGCCATACTATCGTCCAGTCTTTTTCATAGCAATCATGTGTGATTCTCTAAAGGTTTTGCCTTTTTTCATAGATTGAACCATAGACCTTAAATGTTTAGCGGTATGATGTTTACTGTGTCTCTTCATAGCGCCTACTTGTCTTTTGTTCAAGCCATTCATACTTACACCTTTAATCTTCTCAGTAGCCATAACTTGACCTCCTTTTTGTAGTTTTTTTCTTTTTCATAGGTTTCTTTTTCTTTGATACTTTGTAAGCCATTATTTAGCCCTCCTTACTGCTTTTCTTACCTTTTTGGAATATTTAGCACGACTGCCAACTCCACCAGCTTTACGTTTCTTACGATTCGATGCTGCTTTTTGACTTGGTGTCATTTTTGCTCTTACACTCGCAGGTAGGTAACGTCCTCTTTTTGACTTAGGCTTTTTCTTGTCAGCCTTAGTAATATAATCCCATTTTTGCTTGGTCCATTTTGTCAATGATTTCTGTGACTTCTTTTTGACCATATTTACTTCTTACCTTTTTTTCTTAGTGCTTTAAAGTCTGAACCAGTAATCTTATTGAATGGTGGTGTCATACCTGCTATCTTTTTTTGCGCAGGTGACATACCGTTCTTTTTACCATTCTTTTTACCGTTATGTTTGACTTTGTCGCCGTTTATCTTATAGTGACTTGGCATTACTAAGTTACCTCCTCTTCTTTTTGTCTTCCCCAAGTTCTCTCACAAGAACTACATTGCCATCTAATAAAATCTTCAGTTTCAGATACTACATTAAGTGTCGCCTCGCATAAAGGACATTTACCATCTTTGCCTATATCTCTAGCCATTATGTGCGCTGAATATCCACTCATCGGTATCCTCCACCTTTAGCTTTGTATTGTTTTGCTAGCATTTGAGCTTTGCGTGCAGACCATTGTCCGGGTGCTCCACCTTTGCTA
>Ga0163110_10000486_pt1 | contig 18958 bp, 19 predicted proteins | sample CRUFie1St17metaG_FD_108703 | JGI IMG/M metagenome (GOLD analysis project Ga0163110, IMG submission 108703) | Marine microbial communities from the Costa Rica Dome - CRUD Field 142mm St17 metaG | ecosystem: Environmental > Aquatic > Marine > Oceanic > Photic zone | place: Costa Rica: the Eastern...
CAACGTGAATGGACTCAACTTGGGCGACCCTCGATTCGCGCCGTTTTACGAAGCCTGCGAGGAGCTCGGCATGTCGTTGTTCATCCACCCTTGGGACATGATGGGCAAGGCGGACATGGAGAAGTATTGGTTGCCTTGGCTCGTGGGCATGCCGGCGGAGACAAGCCGTGCGGCGTGCTCGATGATTTTCGCCGGGGTGCTCGACAAGTACCCCAAACTCCGTGTCATGTACTCTCACGCCGGCGGTTCCTTCTTGCCGACGTTGGGACGGATCAAACACGGCCACGCATGCCGTCCAGATTTGGTGGCCCTCGACAACCCCGCGTCGCCAGACACTTACCTCGGAAAGTTTTGGGTGGATAGCATCACCCACGATGAGCGCCTTTTGAAGTTCATTTTGGAGATGCAGGGCGCTGAACGCATCTGCATGGGCACAGACTATCCCTTCCCGCTCGGAGACCTGGAGTTTGGGACGTTCATGGAGTCCATGGGCTTGGAGGACGATCAGCTGATGCAACTTTTCTCGGGGGCGGTGTTGTCTTGGTTAGGCATGGAGGCCTCAGATTTTGATTGAGCTTTCTGAAGAGGAGTGTGATGGACCAAGAACTGAAAGACCTGTTGGAACGCTGCAAAGCGGAAGAGCGGAGTGCCCAAACAGCGCTTTATCGCCGCTTCGCGTCCAAGGTCTACGCCACGGCCCTGCGGTACACCGACAGCCGGGACGAAGCCTCAGACATCGCTCAAGAAAGCTGGATCAAAGTGTTTCGACATCTGGGGAAGTTCAAGGAGTTCAACAGCTTCGAGGGGTGGGTGCGTCGCATCACAGTCAACACGGCCATCACGCACTACCGAAGAAATCTGAAGCATCGCTACCACGACGATGTGACCGAGACCTTGGCGACGCCACTTGATTTGGCCGCCTCCAAGAAGGCCGATTTCACGATGTCGGAAATCCAAACGGCGATGGCGGCTTTGCCCCGAGGTTATCGAACGGTGGTGCAGTTGTACCTCGTCGATGGGTATTCCCACAAAGAAATCGCGGAGATGCTGGGCGTGGACGTCAACACCTCCAAGAGCCAGTTGTCTCGCGGTCGCAAGCAATTGCAAGCCTTCTTGGCCGCCATGTCGCAACGGGCCAAGCCTCAGTCGGACCTTCCCACAAACCCCACGAACTGAAAAAAGTCAACTGTCGAGCAACCATTTGAAGGAATCCTCGTTATCCAAACGTGGTGACCTCACAAGACCACCGACATTCAACAAAAGGACCATGACATTCACGTCGAACAACATGCCTCCCTTGGAGGCTACAGACGCGCCTTGGACGGATGCAGAGATGCACATCCGGGAGACGATGCTTGCAAGCGAGGCCGACGCCCCCAAGGGATTGGAGTCTCAAGTCTTTGAGGCGTTGGATGCTTCGACGTCTGCGCCCCAGACTTCGTCGCTCTTGCGCCGTGGTGCCCTTTTGGTGGCCAGCGGCGTGGCTGTGGCAGCTTTCTTTTGGCCCACGGAGGATGTGGTGATGAACGCGGGGTCAACGCAGGAAGCTCCTGTGATGGCTGTCGAAGCGCCAGTGACAACAGCTTGGCAGAGCGCAGAGGCCCCTGATGTGCAAGTGCTGGATGAAGAAGTGGCTGACGCTCCTCAAGCAGAGGATGTCTTGACAGAAACCGAAGTCGACGGTACAGGGAACGTCAACGCGCCCATGGAACCGCTCGAGAACCTCGAAGGTCTGCCTACCACAGAGTTGGAGGGGGGCAACGACGGGGAACGGTTCCCGCTCAAATCCGAAAAAGCGGTGCTCGCCACAGAGCGTCGGGAAGCGACCCTGGAAGTCAAGCAGTAACTTGACCCCTCCATGAGGAGGTTGAACATCAACAACGTGATGCATCGTTGCGGGCTGCTGTGGTTCGGCATGTTCCTTTGTGTGGGTGCGTGGTCTGCGGATCGGACGCCCCAAGATTCCATCGTTGTGGACGGCCAACACCTTCGAGTGATTGCAGACGTGCGCATCGACACTTCGGCATGGCAAGTCAGAACTTCTGAAAAGGATTGGTGGTTCGGCGTCGGTTGGGACATTCAAGCTTCTCCCTTGTCCGCCTCGGGTACACACATTTCCACGCTGGACTTGTTTTCCAACCGTCCGACCTTGCGCGTGGAGCGCCAACAGGTGATGCGAAAGGGCGGAGGGCGTTTGGGTTTGTTTGCAGAGCACTCCCAACCTTGGACGTTCTCCTCGGAGGACGTTTCCGAGAATGCCAAAGGCTGGATTTGGGGAGACGAAAGGCCGGGGTCGTCGTCCATTCAACAATTCACTTTGACTCCTGACAGCTTGGCCTTTGAAAGAGACACGACCTTGGCGCCCTTGTCGCCGGGTCATGCCGTTCGGGTGGGCGTGAGTTGGGAAGGCCATCCCATGGGGGGGTGGCGTCCGCGCGCGGCGGTGTCGGGATTTGCGTGGAGACCCTTTGGGTGGTCGCTCCGTGCACCCGGTGACCCAGCTTCTTGGATGGCGACAGATGCCTCGGACACGTTTCAGCGCGAAGCCATGTGGCGCGCAAGGATGCGGCTGGAGTTGGGCTTGGTGCTGGATTTGGGGGAAAGCTATCCGTCCGCGAGATCTGCAGCTCAATTCAGGGTGGATGCATTCTGGTTGCCAGGCAGCATCGGCGGACTCTTCCTCTCCTTGGTGATGTCCCCGACAAGGCGTTGACAAGATTCGTTGTACTTTGGGGGCATGCTGCCCCGCCTCTCACCGTTTTCATTGCGCGCGCTGATCGGAGCCACGATTGTGGCATGGGGTGGTGTGTGTGGTACGTCTGCACGGGCGCAGGTGGACGTTGTGAATGGCGGATTTGAAGCGCATTCGATGCTGCCCAATGCCACAGGTCAGTTTCACCTGGTGGACGGATGGGCGCATGGAGGCGGCGCGCAAAGCATGCCAGATTACTACCACCAATTTGGGACCGATGGCGGCGATTTGCCGCAGACCCCCCTCGCCAAGGTGAGTGCGTTCAAAGGACGTGCCATTGCGGGTTTTGTGGCGTACACGGACGACCAAAACCCAAGGCACGAATACGTGGTGGGGCGCTTTTCGGAGCCCCTTGAGGTGGGTCAACGCTATCAAATGCATTTTTCCATCACCTCAGGCCGCGTGCACGAATGGGTCAACGCGGGTTTGGGGGTGAGTGAATTGGGGGTGGCGCTTTCCACGGAAAAACCATCCCAACTAGGGCATGAACGGTTGGACCTCGAGCCACAATTCGAAATTCACGAGGCGCTCTACGACACAAATTGGCGCGAATTCTCGTTTGTGTTCATGGCGACAGAAGCCTTCGAACATGTCACGTTGGGCCTCTTTGGCGACATGCCCAACGTCAGGCGGGAAGAGGCAGGAACGCGCACCATGGCGTATTACTTCGTCGATGACTTTGGCATTGAAGAGGTGAGCAATGAGCTCATGTCAGAAGAGGAGTTGGATCGTGGAGAGCGTGGTTTCACGCCTGCACCCGGTGTGTATGCGCCCAATGCGTTCTCGCCCAATGGAGACGACTTGAACGACACGTGGGTTTGGTCGATGCCTGAAGGTCAAACCGGCCAACTCTCTGTGGTGAACCGCTGGGGACTGGAACTGTGGCAAGGCCAGGTTTCCGCAAACCACGGGTGGGATGGCACCGATGCAGCCGGTGACTTGGTGAATCCTGGGATGTATGCGTGGCGGATGGTTTTGGACGAAGCGTTCGAGGGCCAAAGCGTGTGGAAAGGTTGGGTGACCCTGGTCAAGTGAGCGCAAAAACGGTTTGGCATGTTCATCCACGCACGGCGTGGCCTGTGGATCTCCCTGGAGGCCTTGAAGGGACTTGGGACGGTTGGTCGGTCAAACCAGATATCACATCAACTTGGGATGCCTCCCACAAGGAGGCGGTCATGCGTGTGTTGGACGCACAATACTCGGCTTCGGGCCTGACTTTGCCCGAGAGTTTTCGGTCGCTCACACATCCCGGTTGCCGCGTGGTGACGGTGGGACATCAACTGGTCTTGGCCGGAGGTCCTGCGTTTTTTCATCACAAGATCCTGACAGCCATTCGCGTCGCTCGTGGCTTGTCCAAGGCGTCCAGTCAACCTGTGGTGCCCGTGTTTTGGATGGCCAGTGAAGACCACGATTGGAAGGAGATTGCCACAGTACACGGCGCCACACGGGCCCACGATTGGGCTCCGGCTCACCCCGAAGTGCCTCACCCCGTGGGAGCCCTTGAATTGGAGGGAGTTGAGGAATGGCTCCAAGCGTGGATGGCGGATGGGCTTGACGCCGCCACGGCAGCGGACATGCAGGCGGATGTCGAGGCGGCTGTGACAGCGGGCGAAACGTTGTCCGGTTTGATGCGTCGTTGGTTGCACCGCTGGTACGGCGCAGAGGGGTTGCTCGTGTTGGACCCTCAAGATGCACGGCTGAAAGCCTTGGGTGCGTCGTTGTGGGCCAAAGAGTTCGAAGGCGACGGCGTGCACGCGGCCTTGCGAGGCTCGGAAGCCATGGATGGGCCTGCGCACGTCCGAGAAAACAATGTCTTTTGGATCGATGAAGTCCAAGGCCGCAAGGGCGTGATTCGAACAGAAGAGGAAGGGGAATGGCAGGCAGGTGACATCTTCTTGGGCGAGGCCCGCGACGGATGGCATTCTTGGGCTTCCGCAAACGCCATGTCTTGCAGTCCGGGTGTTTTGCTTCGTCCGCTTTACCAAGAATTGCTGCTCCACAGTGCAGCGGTGATTCTGGGGCCAGGAGAGTGGGGTTACTGGCAGCAATTGCCGCAAGCCTTTGCTCATCACGGTTTGACCTTTCCCGCCCTGCGGCTCAGGGACCATGGGGTGGTCGTATCTCCAGAAGCCCGCGCGTGCGGTTGGACGCTGGCGAAGGGCTGGCTGCACGACGAGGCGTGGAATCGCTGGGTCTTGGACACGTGGATGTCGGAATGGGGAGAAGGCGTGCAGAGACAAGAAGAGGCCCTTGTCCAATGGAATCGAAATCTCCAGGCGTGGGCGTCCGACATTTCGCCGGAGTTGAAAGGTCCTGCTGGGGCGTTGGAGGCGGCCACGGCCAAGGCGTGGAAGCAATGGAAGGCCAAGTTGCGGAAGTCTTTGAAAGGCTCGAGGGCCCAGGCGTGGGCTTCTGCTCGGCGCGGTTGTGAGTCGCTGATGCGCGCGGGCGTCCCCCAGGACCGTTGGGCCAACTGGCATGTTTTGGCCCTTGGTCAGGCCGAGGATTGGAAGGCGCAGTGGCTGTCCAAGACCGATGCGCTTGAGACGGTGGTTTGGGTCTTGGAGGACCCAAACGGGCCCATTGAAGGGCCTGAAGACAACTCGTCGTCTTCAAATTAGGACCGCATTGAAGCGGCAGATATTTTTGCCGGCCTCATGTCGAACGAAGCACACCACCTCAAGCCCGCCTTTGATGAGCAAGGGTTGAACGCGTCCCCTCAATTGCCGGATGGCGTCAAGAATTACTTGATTGACATCGACGGCACCATCACGGAAGATGTTCCCAACGAAGAGCCGGAGCGCATGACCACATGCGAGCCGTTTCCAGACGCCTTGGAAACGTTGAACAAGTGGTACGATGAGGGCCACATCATCACCTTCTTTACCTCGCGCACCGAGGACCACCGCGAGGTGACCGAAGCGTGGCTCGACCGCCACGGTTTCAAGTACCAGGGCTTGTTGATGGGCAAGCCCCGCGGCGGAAACTACCACTGGGTGGACAACCACATTGTGCGCGCCACCCGCTACGAAGGGCGGTTCACCGATTTGGTGAGGGAGCAAAAGACCGTGGAGGTCTTCAAGGGCGAAGAATAATCTTACTTGTAAGCTTGGGCGTCGAGATGGCGCTGCAAGATCAAACTCGCAGCAATTGCGTCGAGGCTTCCCTTGGCGCGGCGCTGCGATTTTTTCATGCCCCCTTTCAATTGAATTTGGGATGCCTCGAGGGACGTGTTTCCTTCGTCGACGAAATGAATGGGGAGGGAGGGCAGCGCCTTGCGAAGTTTCTCGGCCACCTCGTCAATCACCAAGGTGCTGTCCGTCGCACCTCCGACAATCAACATCGGCTTCCCAATGACCACGGCGTCAAAGGGTTCGCGTTGGTGCATGGGCAAAACTTCTTGAAGGAGCGAAGACGTCTCCACCGTGGCGTGGGGGGAACACGCAATCTGAAGGGCATCGGTCACAGCGACACCCGTGCGCCGAGCGCCCACATCCAATCCAAGGAGACGTCCCATGAAGGGCAAGGTACAGCAGGGTGGAGTGCTACCTTCGCGTCATGAATGAAAACGCATTGAGGCAACACATCGAAGCCGCGTGGTCGGACCGGTCTTTGATCCAAACAGAGGAGGTCCGCGGCGCGGTGGCCGAGGTCATGGCACAGTTGGACCGTGGCACCTTGAGGGTGGCCCATCCCGAGGCGGATGGCACCTGGACGGTGAACGAGTGGGTCAAACAAGCCGTGTTGCTCAATTTCCCCATCCAAACCATGGAAACGGTGGAGGTGGGGCCGTTCGAGTTTCACGACAAAATGCCGCTCAAGCGCGGCTACGCCGAGGCGGGCGTTCGCGTGGTGCCTCACGCTGTGGTGCGTTACGGCGCACACGTGGCGCCGGATTGCATCTTGATGCCCTCCTACGTCAACCTCGGTGCGTATGTCGGAGAACGGACCATGGTCGACACCTGGGCCACGGTGGGGTCCTGCGCCCAAATTGGCGCGGATGTTCACCTCAGTGGCGGGGTGGGCATTGGGGGAGTCCTCGAGCCCCTTCAAGCGGCACCTGTGATTGTGGAGGACGGCGCGTTCATCGGCTCACGTTGCATTGTGGTGGAAGGTGTTCGGGTGGGCAAAGAGGCGGTGTTGGGCGCCAATGTCGTCCTCACGGCGAGCACGCCCATTGTGGATGTACGTGGCGAGACCCCCGTCGAAACGCGGGGCGCCGTCCCACCGCGGGCGGTCGTCATTCCTGGAACCCGTCCCAAGACCTTCCCCGCAGGTACTTACCAAGTGCCGTGTGCCTTGATCATCGGGGAGCGAAAGGAGAGCACCAATCGAAAAACCTCTTTGAACGACGCGCTTCGTCAGCACGACGTCGCGGTGTAACTTCCCTCGCATGTCGCGCTCTATCCTGTTCATACAAACGGCCTTTCTGGGCGATGTGGTCTTGGCCACCGCGGCCTTGGAAGCTTGGCATGCCGCCCACCCCGAGGACAAGGTGGATGTGCTTGTGCGCAAGCCCATGGACGGGTTGTTTGAGGGTCATCCGTGGTTGCGGCGCATCCTTGCGTGGGACAAGCGCCCACGTGTCAAAGGCAAAGATTGGAGGCGGCTCGTGCGTGAGGTTCGCCGCGGGCGATACGACGTGGTGGTCAACCTCCACCGACATGCTTCTTCTGGCATCCTCACGGCGTTGAGCATGGCGCCCATTCGCATTGGATACGCCAACAATCCGTTGGCATGGCGTTTCACGCATCGGGTTCCGCACCGTTGGGGCGATGGCACCCATGAGGTGGAGCGACACGTGGGGCTTTTGGCTCCTTTCTTGAACGACCGCGCGGCTGTGGCGGAGCCCAAACTTTACCCCGGACCCAGTCACGTGGCGGAGGCCGAAGCCGTGCATGCGCGCGACGCGGTGCTTGTGATGCCGGGTTCGCAATGGGCCACCAAGGCCTGGCCTGAAGGTCAGTTTGCGAAGTTTTTGGCGCAAACGGACCAGCGGGTGGTGTTGATGGGCGCGCCCAACGAGCACGCCCTGTGCGCGCGTCTCGCGGAAGGTCATGGCCACGTGACGAATGCCGCGGGATCGCTGTCCTTGCTCGGCCTCGTTGCGGCCGTGGACATCGCCCGGGCCGTGGTGGTCAATGACAGTGCGCCCTTGCACGTGGCATCGGCCACCAATACGCCCACCGTGGCCCTCTTTGCGAGCACCGTGCCGCGCTTTGGATTTGGCCCACGGGCAAGCTAGCACGCCGTGGTGGAGGCACCCTCCGAATTGCCCTGCCGCCCCTGCGGAATGCACGGCAGGAAGCGCTGTCCGGAAGGACATTTCAAGTGCGGGTGGGAGCTTTCGGTGCAGTCCGTTTTGGAGGCGCTGACGAGGGTCCAGCGGGCGTGAGTGAATTTGGGGATGAAGTGTGGATAAATCTGGCCCTCAAAGGGCGTGAATCCAGGGTGTTCCATGGCATCTTCGTAGTCCTTAAATCTTCGCAGCCATGCAATTCATCGTCTCGAGCAACCAGCTTCTTCGTCAACTCCAAACCTTGAGTGGCGTCTTGAGCAACAGCAACACGTTGCCCATCTTGGATCACTTCTTGTTTGAATTGGCGCCTGGCGAACTCGTCATGACCGCTTCTGACTTGGAAACGACCATGTCGTCCAAAATGGAAGTGCGCACAGACGACACCGGAGCCATTGCCGTGCCTGCGAAGATGTTGCTCGACATCTTGAAGGCGTTCCCAGACATTCCTTTGACCCTGAAGGTGGATGCGGCAACGCACGCAGTGGAGTTGACAAGCGATGCAGGCAAGTACAAGTTGACTGGCGCCAATGCCGATGAATTCCCACAGGCGCCAGCGCTCGAAGGAGCCACCGGAGTGGACATGGGGGCGGGGACCTTGGTCTCTGCCATCAACCGCACGTTGTTCGCCGCGGGGAGTGACGATTTGCGCCCCGTGATGAGCGGCATCTTCTTCGAATTGTACGCCGACAACGTGCGTTTCGTGGCGACGGATGCCCACCGCTTGGTGCGCTATGCCCGCACCGACGCTTCTGCACCCGAAACGGCCTCGTTCATTGTGCCCAAGAAGCCTTTGACGTTGCTCAAGAACGCAGCGAGCGCAGCCGATTCAGTGAACATCTCCTTCACCGAGTCCAACGCCTGCTTCACGTTTGACGATGTGACCATCATGTGTCGCTTGATCGAAGGCAAGTACCCCAACTACGAGGCGGTCATCCCCAAGGACAACCCCAACCGGATGACCATCAACCGCAGCTTGTTCCTGCAGTCCATCCGACGCGCGGCCATTTTCGCCAACAAAACCACCCACCAAGTGCGCTTGCGCATCGCGGGGAGCGAGTTGACGGTGAGCGCCGAAGATTTGGACTTCGCGAATGAAGCCACCGAGCACTTGGCATGCAGCTACCACGGCGAGGATATGGAGATTGGCTTCAACAGCAAGTTCTTGGTCGACATGCTCAACAACCTCACTGCAGAGGAGGTCAACCTGGAATTGAGTGCCCCCAACCGCGCGGGCATCATTCGTCCCAGCGAGCCGGAAGAGCCCGGAGAAGACGTGCTGATGCTCGTCATGCCGGTGATGCTCAACAACTGATTCAGCTCACCGACGAAGGCCCAAAGTGAGGCGGGCGCGTGCTTGTGCTCGAGCCGGCATTGGTCTGGTCGTCAGACTCGTTTGATTGCGCTGCAGCTTCGCGGGCCCGCTGCGCCAGGGTGTCCGGATGCTCGGGGTGTGCAGCCATCCACCACTCAGGCAACGGGGCATTGGGGTCTTCCCGCTCAAACATGTACACGGGGTCCTTTGGGCCTCGGCGTCGGTAGAGGATGGCGAGTGCGGTACCGACGATGGCGCCGCTCAAATGCCCCTCCCAACTGACGTGGTCGTCAATGGGGAGCATCCACCACACAATGCCGCCGTAGAGGAATGCCACGGCCAAGCTCACACGGAGCAGCAGGCGGTTGTTTCGTATCACCCCGCTCGTGAACAGAAAGGCAGCCAGACCGTAGATCAGTCCGCTTGCACCGATGTGGTTTCCATCCACCGCCAATCCCCAGAGCATCAGGCCACTCACGAAGAACAGCCAAACCCACACGCGCAGGGCAATGGAGCGATAGAAGTAGAACAAGAATCCATTGAGCGTGAAAAAGCTCATGGTGTTGTTCCACAGGTGCCCCCAGTCGCCGTGCAAAAAAGGATAGGTCAAGATGCCTCGCAGGCCATCCCATTTTCTGGGGTGGATGCCGTGTTTCCGCCAGCCGAGCTCGAGGGTTTCATTCAAAATGAAGACACCCCAAATGCTCACCAGGAAAACCATGGTGAACCACAGGGCGTAGGTCAGCCGCATTCGATCGGTCACCACGGGGGATGTTCTTTCTGCCACAGGCATCTCCTAAAGATAACCTGCGTGGCTCCTACGGTTTGCGGTGCCATTAACACAATGGATGTGAAAACTGCATGAGTGAACGCTGAGAAGGCATGAAGGGGACGGGTAGCTTTGGGAACGACTGCACCCTAACAATCTGCAAGCGTCATGCAACCCAACGAAATCCACGCCCTGATCCAATTGCTCGACGATCCCGACGAAGGAGTGTACCTCCACGTTCGGGAACAGCTGTTGGCCAAAGGAACTTCTGTCTTACCCGCATTGCTCGAATCCCGAGAAGCCCATGCCCAGTGTGAAGAGCACGAGCGCCGCATGGACGAACTCGTCGAAGGCCTGCACGGTGCGTTTGTGCACAACGGCCTGCGCGATTGGTTCGATTCTGGTGCAGAGAGTGCATTGGAAGGAGCGCTGTGGGTTCACAAGGCGGCGGACCCCTTGTTGGACATGGATGCACTCCGGGCCAGCTACGAGAAGCTCAAGCGCAACGTGTGGCTCGAACTCAACGAAGAGCTCACCGCCCTTGAGCAGGTGCGGATTCTGAACCATGTTCTTTACGACATTGAAGGGTTCACCAACGCCAAGAGCGGTCAACCCGACCCAAAGCAAGCCTTGTTGGGGGAGGTGATGGCGGAGCGCAAGGGGAATCCCTTGGGTTTGGGCATTCTCTACTTGAGCTTGGCTCAGGATTTGAACTTGCCGATTCACGGGGTCAACCTGCCCAACCATTTCATCCTGTGCTACTGCGATGAACATCACATTCATCACGAGTCAGATCAGCCGGACAACCAAACACCGGGTGGGGTCTTGTTTTACATCAACCCCTTCAGTCAAGGCACGGTCATCAACAAGGCGGAAGTCAGCGAGTTCTTGAGCCATCTTGAACTCCCCGTGGACGAACGAAACTGTGGACCCTGTGGGAGTGTGGACATCATTCGTCGCTTGATTGGCAACGTGGCATACGGCTACGAGCGCAGCGGACACATCCGACAGGCGGAGAAGATGCGCGAGCTTTTGATGTTTGTGGAAACCGGCGCCACAGAGACGCCATCGCCCGGAGCTTCGGCTGAGGGAGGGGAAGCACCAGAGGGAGGCCTGCTCTAAGTTCTTTCACGGCATCCGATTCGAAAAAGGCGTGGCTTGGCCGCGCCTTTTCGTGTACATTGGCCTTAAATACACACCTCATGTGGACAGAACGCGACAACCGATTGATCCGAGAGTTTCGATTCAAGGATTTTCAAGAAGCCTTCACCTTCATGACAAGGGTGGCCTTCTTGTCTGAGTCTCATGCCCATCATCCCACGATGGTGAACACGTTCAGCTACGTGCGCATCGAATTGCACACCCATGATGCAGGGGGCGTGGTGACGCGCAAGGACCACGAATTGGCCCGCGACATCGACGCGCTGCTTCAATGAGGATAAGATTCTCAAGGCGAGGCTTTTCTTGCGGCGATGGCGCCCGGTGCGCCCGGCTTTTGGGGGCAGATACAGCGAGGAGAAGACAAAAATGAACGACACAAAAAAGGCACCCCGAGGGTGCCTTTTTCATGGTGTGAATCTCTGCTTACTTGGCTTCGGCAGGGTTGACGAAGGCCTTGATCTTTAGGATGGTTTGGCCTGGGTCGGTGTTGGCGTTAATCGTGACCGTCTTGGTTTGGTTGTTCTTCTTGCCCTTGGAGTTGAACTTGACTTCAATTTCGCCGCTTGCGCCAGGTGCGATGGGCTCCTTGGGACATTGTGGGACGGTGCATCCGCAAGAACCTTTGCACTTGTCCAAAATGAGGGGCTCGCTTCCGGTGTTGGTGAAGCTGAAGACGTGGGTCACAGCATCTCCTTCGTCCATGGTGCCAAAGTCGTGCTCGTAAGAGTCAAAAACCATGGTGGTCGTGGGGCCTGCGGGCACCTCTGCCTGGGCCTTGGCTGGATCGAACTTCTCAGGCTTCGCGTTGACAGGTGTCTCGGGAGTGGTTTCGATGGCCTTGGAAGTCACCGTGTCTGAGCCGCCTTCGTTGCACGCTGAAAAGCCGACCAAGAGGGCAGCCATTGTCAATGTGGTGAATGAAAAACGCATGTTGTATGTTTTTGATGTTTGATGCAAAAGTAGGTCCCGCCTCAAAAGGTCTTGTGGGCAAGGTTCGCAGCATTGAACGTTCCGTCGTTCAAAACGCGGATGGCTTCTTGCAGCGCCTCGTTGAGTCCCCCAATGACGCGGTAAAACGTCTTGCTTTCGTAGGTGTTGCGGCCGAAGAAGGCTTTCAATCGCAGTTCAATCGCAGGGAGTGAACGCGCCCAGTCCTCCTCGTCCACTTCCACACCCTCCTCCACGACATAGGCCTTGAATGCGGCGATTTCTTCCTCGCTGAAGTCCATGTCGCGGACGAAGTCGTCCTCAGAGGCGTGGCGGGTTTCCCACGCAGTGCGGTGGGCGTCCACCTCTGCGAGGGCGTATTTGCTGCAGAGTCCTTTGCGCAAAATGCGCGAGAAGGTGGGGGAGTTCAAGGTGGTGTCCAAGGGCACGAACAGGTCGGGCAGGATGCCTCCGCCACCGTACACTTCGCGTTCGAGGATGCGCGTCTTGTGCATGAGGCTGTCTGGCAAGTCCAAACTGTCGAGCGTCATGAATTCGCCTTTTTCGTAGCGTTCAAACTTCTCCTTCCGGTAGGCTTCCACGCCTTCGTCGTAGGGCTTTTGAATGCATCGGCCAGCCGGTGTGTAGTACTTCTGAACCGTGAGCCTGACCGCGCTGCCATCCGGCAACCGCATGGGGCGCTGCACAAGGCCCTTTCCGAAGCTGCGTCGCCCGACCACCAGCCCGCGATCCCAATCCTGCACGGCGCCTGACACGATTTCACTCGCACTGGCCGACGCTTCGTCGATGAGCACGACCAAGCGTCCTTTCTCGAACAGCCCCTTGTATTGTGCAAATGTGTCCTCACGCTCAAACGCCCGTCCTTCGGTGTAGACAATGAGCTTGTCGTCGCTGAGGAATTCGTCCGACATGGCAATGGCCGTGCGCAGCATGCCGCCTCCATTCCCTTGCAAATCCAAGATGAGGTCCTTCATGCCTTGGTCTTGGAGCGAGAGAATCGCATCCCGAAATTCATCCATCGTGGTCTTTGCAAACCGGCTGACCTTGATGTACCCAATCTTTTTGTCCACCATGTGGGCGGCGTCAATGCTGTAGATGGGGATTTTGTCCCGGGTGATGTCAAACGTCAACAGCTCCGATTCGCCTTCTCGCTTGATGCCAACCTGAACCACCGTGCCTTTGGGGCCTTTGAGAAGCTTCATGACATCGCGGTTGGTGATGCCAATGCCCGCGGTGTTCTCGCCATCGACTTCGACGATGCGGTCGCCGGCGCGAATCCCAAGTCGTTCCGAGGGGCCGCCACTGATGGGGGAGACGACCATGATGGTGTCCTTGAAGATGTTGAACTGCACCCCGATGCCGTCAAAGTTGCCGTTGAGCGGTTCGTCCGCTTCCTTGAGTTCTTCCGCAGAGAAGTAGACCGAGTGCGGGTCGAGGTCTTCCAGCATTTTCACCATCGCCCGTTCGGTCAAATCCTCGACGCTGACGCTGTCGACGTAGAGTTGTCCGATGTAGCGCATGAGGGTGCCAAACTTTTGGGCTGCCTCTTGCGGCGTCATGTCGTCTTGGGACAAGGCCCCTAATGGGCTCAGGGTCAATGCACCAAGTGCAAGGGAAAGGAGGGTGAAACGGGAAGTCGTCATGAACACCCGAATTTAAGGGAAGCAGAGGGGAGATGGCGGTAACTTCGGGACATGATTCAAGAGACGCTTCAAGGAAATTGGCAAACCCGGATCGGGGTGTTGGCCATGTTGATGTTTGGTGGGATGGGAATCGCCCTCGGACAAGGTGTGGTGAATGTGGACACCCCGGACTTGGACAAGGCCATTCATGCGATGGAAGTGCAGTCTGAAGAGACGGGACGAGAGATGGTGGGAGAGGTGATTCCTGCGGAGGTGGACTTTTTCGAGGTGGCCACGCGTGCCATTGAATCAGGCATGGAGGTCTGGACCTTGCAGGTGAGTTTGCCCGGTGCCCTCGCGGGCTGCGTGTATTTCGACGATTTCCATTTGCCCGCAGGCGCGACCCTTCATTTCCACACGCCTGAAGGCAAATACGAGGAGATTTGGTCGGAGGGGCCTATCACGGACATGGAAAACAACACCCACCGCCGTTGGACCAACGACGAAGTCCCGGGAGATGAACTGGTGATGGTGTACCGTTGCCCTCAGGGGACCACCGAGCCTGCGGCGTTGGGGATTTGTGGGTTTGGGTTTTTTGCGCGGCATCAGCGTTTCCCCCATCCCTGGGATGCCACCATGGCACGGGGAGGTTCTGATCCATGCCAAGTGGATGTCAATTGCCCGGAGGGAGACAGCTGGGAGTGTGAGAAAGACGCTGTGGTCAAGTTGCGCATCAACCAAGGAGGGGGAATCTTTTTGTGCTCGGGTTCCATGGTCAACAACACGGCCCGCGATTGCCGACAACTCATGTTGAGTTCCTTCCACTGCGCCAACGAGGTTGAAGAGAACGAATGGCCCTTCTTCAAGGTGCAATTCAACTATGAGTTTTTCGAGTGCGGTGGGGTGCAATCCATCAATTCTCGGACCCGCACTGGGGTCATTCATTTGACGGACAGCGACGACATGCCCAACGGCCAAATCAACGGCAGCGACTTCCTCCTCGTCGAGGTGGAAGACCCCATCCTCAGCACGTGGGAGCCGTTTTATGCAGGTTGGGATGCCACGGGCTTCAATGGAAACGGCGGGGTGGGCATACACCATCCCTCCGGCGACCGCAAGAAGATTTCGACCTACACCAATTCCCTCGTCAACAGCAATGCTTACGCCATTGGGGCGCATTGGCGCGTGCAATGGGCGGCCACCCAAACCAACCACGGTGTGACCGAAGGCGGGTCGTCAGGTTCGCCCATTTTTGAGGAAAACCACCGGATTCTGGGCACGCTTACCAGCGGGGCTTCATTTTGCGACAGTCCTTATTCGCCAGATTACTACGGCAAGATGAGCTACCACTGGGACGGGGCCAACCCCATTCCAACCTCCATGCGTTTGAAGGCCTTCCTCGACCCCGCAGGTACAGGCGAAGAACTCATGGACGGCAGTTACGTCCAAGAAGATGGAGATGGCAATGTGTCTTGCGACATGTACACGTCATGCGACGCGTCCAAGGTGGAGGACCGTTTCCTGTCAGGCTTGACGGTGGTGCCCAATCCCTCCAAGGGCATGGTGACCATCACGCTGCCTGCAGGATTTGAATTGAGCCGTGTGCAGTGGTTCGACGCGATGGGTCGTGAACTCGGTTCGGAATTCAGCACCGGGTTGAGTCGCGAACTGGACCTCTCCGCATGGGGAACAGGTGTGCGCTACCTGACCGTCTCCACGGTCAACGGCTGGACCACCACACGCCGCATCGTCATTCAATAAAAAAAAGTGGGGGAGGCCTCAACGAAGCCACGTCAGCTGGTTCCGCTTGACCTTGGTTTTGAAGGCCCCAAACATCACGGTGATCAGGTCGCCCTTGACTTCGACCACATCGCCGCGTTCTTGACCTGAACGAAGACGCACCAGAGAACCGACCACAATCTTGTCGGATTGGTGGTTGGGGCGACGCTTGGCTTGAGACTTTTTTTTGGCTTTGCCGCGTTGGGCCTGCTCTTCCTGACGGGCCTTCTCCTTCGCGAGGTAGGTTTTGACCTCTTCGAGCAGGCCTTTGTTGGGCTTTCCGGATTGAAACCGGTCGACAAACTGCGTGAGTTTGGTGCTGCGTACGCGTGCAGTATTGAGGGCGTCGAATTGCGCGTTCAAGTTGCGCTCCTTGTCCTCCATGGCTTCTTTCAACCGATCGGCCTCCGCAATGGCTTTCTCTGCTTCAAGTTCCGCCCGGAGCTGTTTGTTGGTGAGTTTGGCCAACTTCGACTTTTCCTTGTGGAGGTCGCCCAACAGTCCGTCCAATTCCACGCGACGTTTGTCCAGTTTTCCTTTGGCACGCTCAATGAGTTTGCCGCCAATGCCATTGATCTCCGCCACTTCAAAGGTGAAGGAAGACCCAGGCTGTCCGACCTCCAGTTGATACATGGGGGCCAAGGATTCACGGTTGAACAGCATGCTTCCGTTGAAGGCTTCAGGCAACTTCGCGGCGCGTGTTTTGATGTTGGCGTAGTGGGTGGTGATCACCCCAAAACAGCCACGGTCGTACAACTCTTCGAAAAACACCTCTGCCAGTGCGCCCCCGAGTTCTGGATCAGAGCCCGTGCCAAACTCGTCGAGCAGCATCAAACTGGACGCGTCGGCGACATTCAAGAAGTGCCGCATTCTGCCCAGGCGGTAGCTGTACGTGGAGAGTTGGTTTTCAATGCTCTGGTGGTCGCCAATGTCGGGAAGGATGGCGCTGAAAATGCCCACCTCCGAGGCGTTGTGGCACGGGACGAGCAGCCCACTCTGGATCATCATTTGAAGCAACCCAACCGTTTTCATCGTGATGCTCTTTCCGCCGGCATTGGGCCCGCTGATGACCAGCATGCGTTGCTTGCGATGAAGTTCGACGTGCTGAGGCAACGTTTCCTTTCCAGCCAATTTGTTGGTGAGCTGAAGGAGGGGGTGGAAGGCCGAAAGCAGATGAAGGCCAGGCTTTTTTCGAATCTGTGGCAGGCTGCCATCGAGCTTGCTTGCAAGGCGAGCCCGGGTGGCGATCCAGTCGAGTTCGGTCAATCCGCGCTGGTAGCCCTTGATGGCAGGAAGATGCCGACGGATGTTTCGTGTCAATTCCCGGAGGATGTTGCGAATCTCCTTGCGCTCGTCGTCCCGGAGCATTTCGAGCTCGTGGTTCAAGGGGATGCAGGCTCCAGGTTCGATGAAGGTCACCGATCCGGTGTTGGAGGAGCCGAGGGCGGCACCGCTGACTTGCCGCTTGTAGCTGCTGATCACCGCCAATGCCCTGCGCTCTTGGACAAACCCTTCTCGGATGTCGGCCAAGTAGCCACGCTCTTGCACAGACTTCATCGCCCGGAGGAAGGCGCGGTTGATTTTGCGCCGCACCGTTGTCATGTCACCGCGAATCTGGGACAGCTCCGGGGAGGCGTCGTCGCGGATGTTGCCCTTGGCGTCAAACACTGCGTCGATGGCCTCGATGAGCTCGGTGTTGGGTTCTTGGCCTTCCAAAACCGCTTCGAGACGGGGCCAGGGATCGTCGCTTTGGGCGAGCACCTCCAACACGATGTTCATGATGCGCGAGGCGGTGGAGATGCGGCGGAACCCCGCTTCGTCGAGGACGCTGTCACGCACGGACAGCAACTTGATTTCTCGTCCCAACTCGTCGAACTCGAGCAAGGGGAACCCATGTCCGCCCGATCGAATGCGGCGCATTTCGTCGGTTTCTTGCAAACGGCGCAACACCCAAATGCGGTCCTTGCTCGGCACGAGGCTTTCGGCGCGTTTCTCGCTGGATGGACACCCCGCGAGCTCGGCGAGCATGGCTTGGATGACATCGAACTCCAGGTCCTCGGCGACGCGGGCGTCAAAATGGTCAATGGGGGCGCCGTGCTTCATCGGGGCAAGGGCGTTCCTTGAAGCCGTTTCACTTCACGTTCCACGTGTGCCATGGCGGCAGACATCGCGTCAGCCCGGTTTTTGGCTTCGTAGGAAAACCACGCGGTCTGCGGATCCTTTTTGAACCAAGTCATTTGACGTTTGGCAAACTGACGGGTGCGGGTGATCACGAGTTCTACAGCTTCCTCGAGCGACAACGTGCCGTCGAGATGTTGAAACAACTCTTTGTAGCCGACCGTGTTCAACGCGTTGGTGTCGCGGTGGGGCAGAAGCGCCCGGGTTTCGTCGAGCCACCCGGCTTCCATCATGATTTGGGCACGGCGGGCGATGCGCCTCCTGAGTTCGGCGCGGTCGGGATCGAGGCCGACTGAAACCACATGCCAAGGACGACGTTTGACCACGCCTGAGTGGAAGCTCGAGAAAGGACGGCCGGAGACGATGCACACCTCCAGGGCACGCACCACGCGCTGGGGATTCGAGGTGTCCATCCCCGCCACGTGCTTGGGGTCGAGCTTTTCCAACCGGGCCACCAGGGGTGCGAGGCCTTCGCGTTGGACTTGGTCGTTCAATTGGGTGCGCAACGTGGTGTCTGCCGGCAAAGCGTCGAGTCCTTGAAGCGCCGCCTTGACGTACATGCCCGACCCTCCAGCGAGGATGGCTGAGCCGTGTGCGGCACACAAATTGGACAGCAAGGGCACGGCGTCTTCTTCAAACGTTCCTGCACTGTACAGCTCTGTGGGGTCGAGAAAGTCGACGAGGTGGTGAGGAGCTGCAGAGCGCTCTTCGGCAGTGGGTTGGGCGGTGCCAATGGGCATGCCACGAAAGACCTGTCGGGCGTCGGCGTTGACGATTTCAGTGCCCAGCGTTTGGGCCAAGGCAATGGCGAGCTCCGTCTTTCCGGACGCTGTGGGGCCCACGACGGACACCACCACACCCGGTTGCAAAGCCTCGCGTTGCGCCATCAATCAAATCAGGTCGTCCAGGTCGTCGATGGAGAGGTGTTCCCCGCCGCCGAAGTCGTCGTCGTTGTCGTCGCCGTCGAGGTAGGCGTCGAGCTCAGGGTCACCAGTGCGGTAAGGCGCATCGTCCTCCGGTTCGCTGGGAAGGTCCATGCCCTCGAGGAGGTCGCCGTCCTTGCTGTCGAAAGCCGGGGGCGTGCCAAACTCGTGACACAGGGCAGGGTAGGCACCATCGGGTTTGGCCTCTTCCAAAG
>Ga0163110_10000487_pt1 | contig 18955 bp, 14 predicted proteins | sample CRUFie1St17metaG_FD_108703 | JGI IMG/M metagenome (GOLD analysis project Ga0163110, IMG submission 108703) | Marine microbial communities from the Costa Rica Dome - CRUD Field 142mm St17 metaG | ecosystem: Environmental > Aquatic > Marine > Oceanic > Photic zone | place: Costa Rica: the Eastern...
ACTTAGCTTCAAGAGGCTCCCATTGTATCTCACTCCATCCTCTTCCTTGATGATGGTGTTACCAACTTCCAGACCTAAAGTTTCTAGCGTTTTCAATTCAGTTGCATCCATTGCGATTACCTCTATCTTTGAAGTCGTCCCCACCGGGATGAATGAGAGGGGAAGGAGGTATTTTTTTGGTGCCAAATCTAGATTTCTTTCTATCACGGGTATCTTTTTACCGTCTTGTGTTTTTTCTGGATAGCCCAGCATTCTGTCGAGGGCTTTCTCTAGTTCTGGCGACATATCATGCTCCATTTTACAAGATGCCTCTTCCACATCGCCTTCAAATCCGACAACGTCTGACAGTAGAATCTGTAGCAGTCCTTCGCGCCGTTTGATACGCGCGGCTATTTTGAATCCCTCTGGAGTCAGCCTGCAACCCTTGTATGGGATGTAGGTCAGAAGTCCTCTTTCAGAGAGCCTCTGAATCATCTCGGTTGTGGATGCGTTACTGACTTCCATTACCTTGGCTAGCTGAGACGTCTTCACAATCGTGCTTGGCTCTGAATCATAAATCTCGAATATCCTCTTAAGATACATTTCCTCAAATTCACTCAGTTCAATCATTTAATCGCCCCTTAATGCGTTAAACTCCGTCCTGCATGCAGGACACCGAGACATGACGGGTCTCCTTTCAATTGGTACCTTAAGTAGCTGTTCACATGATGGACATGTGAGAATGTCGGTATCTGATTTGGAAATCGGTATCATGTCCTCAATTACGTCTTTGTTGATGGTTGGTTTGTCCTCGGGAGCCTCCTTTCCTATCATGCGAGGATTATTTTTTACTCCTACCTCAAAACTGTTGGTGCATGCTGGACATCTGACCCTGCCGACGTGGTCACCTGGTACGCTCAATCTCTGATTACATGTAGGGCATGAAACTTCAATATTGTCCGATTCCCTCCTCTTCTCTATTCTTGACAGTGATGGTGCTCTTTCGGTGACCGTAGAAGGGGTCCTTTCTGTTGCCACCCTCCAAAGGACCAGTGCAATCATCATGATTACGAGACCTGATACAGCGCCAAGCAAAGCTGCAGATGTATCGAAAGGCACTTCAAATCCATCAGAAGGAAGTTGGTTGGCCTGTATAGTGATGTTTCCAGTAGTTAGTATGTCCCCTGATCTGTATCTCACTTGGAGAGGGGTTGAGCCTTCGTTTTCCCATTCGGTAATTGAAGTTGATATAGCCTTGGTTTCGCCTACTGATATCGAAACAAAGCTCTTTGCCGCCTCATCAAAAATCATGCCATCAGAAACCCTAACCAGTGAAAGATCTCCGGGGAGTGAGTTTGAATTGCCGACATTCGTAAAAATGCATTCCAAGGTAAGGGATTCGTAGACATCGACAATCGCTGGTGTTTGTGTACAAGACGAAATCTGAATTATTGGGAGCGGTCTGGTAAGTTCCACGTATAAATCTGAAATCGGCCCAGAGGTCCAGTCAATTGGAGATATAGAAATCCTAATTCTGTCAAGGTTAGACTCAGGACTAGGAATTTCGAACTCTAGGTTCCTGACCCCCTGGTCTAGAGTCATTGAGAATGTCTGGAGCTCGGAGAATAAACCAGCTTGGTACTCGCCGACGGATACCTCAATATCCCTTGATGGCCCGTCTGATAAGGAAATCCAGTAGTTTAATTCTATACCGTTGGAAATGGACCAATCACTTGACAGGATGCCGGATTGGACTTGTTGCTGAGGCATGATCCTGAGGTAATGGGACCCGTTTAGTTCAAGAGAAACACCTCCAATGTCACTGATGACATCCCATCTCATCTCTTTCTCACCAGGCGCAGGAAATTCAAAGTCGACCGATACCTCTCTACTAGATCCGGGACTTATTGAAACGTTTTCTCCTATGTAGGATAACGAGGATTCGTTGTGACTAAGTCTTAGAAAAACCGTCCCCTCTTTTTGACCCTCATTCTTAACTAGAATTGATGCGGTCAATTTGTCGCCAACGTATGCAGGTTGTCCGGTAATAGCAATTATGGAGTCTCCTGCTGAGCTAAATATTACTGGATTTGGAGAGACTCTGATCTCTTTTCCCGTAGAAATGTTGATCGAAGAATTATTGATTTTAACTTCAAAAATCACCATTACTATCCCTTCGGACATAGGTCCAATGGTTATTTCGGGTGTTTTGGTTTCATTTGGTAGCCAAGTTCCATTCTGAGTTAACGAAGATTGCCACATGTCGCCTGATAGAAACTTCAAACCCCACGTTCCATTTACTGAGTAATCCGCACTGTTTAGGACCTCCAAGGAAATCCTGACATAGTCACCGTCAGATATGGTCAAGTTTCCGTTAGGTGAGGATGTCGACTCATCGATTACTTCGATATTCCACAGACTAGAGTCTTGAATTGTTAGTGTCTGTTCTTCTACATCATCGGCTGTTGCATGCATTGCAAAAATGAGCAGCAAAGCAATTGCCGTGGCATAGTTTGTGGTATGCTTCACTCCCATCCCTCGAAACTCCCGAGATGTGGAGGCGTATCAAACAAACCCCTTCCAAGGTCACATAGTGACCTTTAACCGACGGTCCCGGGTGGGCGGGAACACTATGGACGTCCAGCGGTTGATGGCGGTAAAACCAAAGGAGCTCGCGGAAGGCCTTTTGGCCCGATGGAAGGCGCTAGAGGATCAGCTTCCAACCGTAATCAGGAATCTTGAGGCAGAAGAAGAAACCCTTGCTCCTAAAGTGAAGAGAGCTGTTGAGGCTCACAAATCTGCGAACCAGTCTGTTGCGGATAACAAGAACAAGAGGAACAAAGCCCAAACCATAGCCAGAGAGAAGCTAATTGAGGTCCGAGAATCGGTAGAGACTCTCTCAAAAAGTGGGGGAATGGTGAGCTTGGATCCTGAGTGGAAAAAGATGAAGCTTCTAGAAGATCTAGATAATATCGAGACTACCATAGAAACGTCGGCTATGGATCACAAAGAGGAAGGGAGGTTAATTTCGAAAAGAAGGAAGCTAATCGAAGAGAACGAGAAGTGGCTAAAAGAAAGGCGCAACTCCAACCCGGAAATGGCAAGTTATCTTGATTCAAGGAAAATTATGATTTCTAATTTCAAAGCCTCTGAAAATGCCCACTCTAAAATGCTGAAAGCGGTGGAAAAGGCTCAACCATTGTATGAGAAGATGATAGGATTACAAGCTGAAATTCGGGACATAAGGAGACAGTTAGATAGGGCAAAGGAGCTCTATTCACAGTCATCTGACGCAATAGCTCTTTGGGAGGGGAAGATTTCCACAGGTTTTGGTGATGAAGTCAACGGTTTTGATGATCTCCTGATCGACATGAATAGGGTTTTGTCCGGGGGTGCCTCTTCGTTTGCGATGAGGAAGGCCAAGAAGGAGGAGGAGGAATGACTAAACGCACTGAGTCTAGCTCTTTTCAAGACCTAGAGGAGCTCGATGGAAATCAAATTCAAGATCTCAGAAGTGAGTTGGAGCGTAGCTTGGGGTCACTGGAGGGAGAAAGGAGGGATCTGAGGTCTGAGAGGATGGACCTGGTAAACAGAGTTAGAATTCTAAGAAATATCGTCGGCGACATAGAAGGCGCAGATTCTGAAAGAAGGGATCTTCTCAGGAAATTTCATGAAATCAGAAAGTCCGCGGACTCATCGAGAAACAAGAGAGACGAGGTTAACAGACTAATCCCCCCTCCTATGGATGTCCTGAAGGAATGGCTTTCTGAAACTCACAGAAGATTGACCACAATAGACAACGACCTCACTGCTGTACCCACCCTACCAAGAGAATTAGAGGCATTCAGAAGATTCTTCGAAATACAAGCGTCAATTGTAAAAAAATCAGAATCTGAAGATGCTCACTCAGAATACGTCCAAAGGGGCAAAGAAATGAGGGAAGTGACATCGAAACTAGACCAGGGTAGGAAAGAAAGGAAGGGGCTTGAGAATCAAGCCGAATCCGAAACCGGTGAGGGGAACAAAGCGAACAGGACTGAAGTCAGGAAAATCAGCAGGAGAATATCTAAAATTGACAAACGGTTAGAAACCATAGACCAACAAAGAAAGACACTCCGTAAGGATTTGTCGAGGGTTAAGTCATACCAAAGGGTAACTGGAGGCAGGAATAGCAAAGTCAGATTCTCAGAAATCAAAGCTAAGGCCAAAACTGGTGGCTCACTAAGCACTTTGGAGTTAGATGCATTGCTGGGGTCCGGGAGCCTGTCTGATCTCGCTGGCGATAAGTCAGACCCAAGTGTTACAAAATCCGAGCCGACGTCTGACGGACCCAAAAGGAGAAGGAAGATTGGAGTATCTCGAAGAGGCCCAAGAAAGGGAAACCTTGCTACCAACAGGGAAGAATGAGATTCAGCGGTATATGTGCTTAAATGTCAGTTCAAATTCGGGGTTAAGGAGGAAGACGGTTGGAGCTTGACGAAATCAAAACCGTGTTTGCTCCCGTAAAGGAGTCTTTAGAGTCAGGCCTCGAGGAGAAGCGCGAGCTCAGAGACGAGCTTAATGCAAAAGTCAGGGCATATCTGGACACAAGGAACGAGGTCAATCGCCAAGTCAAGGAGCTGATATCAGAAGTCAGATCACAGAAAGATATCCGAGATGAGGCGAATACAAAAGTCAAGGAGCTTAAGCTAGAAAGGGCCGGGAAATCCGATGAGCTCAAATCAATTAGAATAGAATTAAGGGAAATACTGTCAAGACTGGAAGAAAGCGGTGACAATTCAGGGCGAAGGTCTGGCCCCCCTCCCTCGAAGATTAAGGCAAAAATGGACGCCTTAGAAAGAAAATACGAAAGAGGGGGATTCACCGGGGCTAGTGAGAAGGGTTTCTTCAGAGAAATGAAGAGGCTTAGCCAGGAATTGAAAGAGGCAAAGGCGTCAAATAAAGATGGAGGTAAGCTAAGTGACCTTAAGTCTGCAGTTCGAAGTGCGGAAAGGTCGCAAGAAGAGGCGCACAATAGGGTAGAGAAGGCGGTTGTCGCGGCGCAAGAGGCCCACGATCTTATGGTAGAATTGTCGGAGGAAGTGGACAGACTAAGAGACCAAGCGAATTCGGCCCATTCAGGGCTCACAAAGTCGAAGAAGGAAGCAGATTCCATACATAGCTTGTACATAGTCTCACTCAGGTGCATTCATTCCATACAGGACCTAATGAAGGCGATGGAAGCAAGAACAGAAGACGGAGTATCTGATGATAAGACCGAGGTTTCGGATCTGATGTCTAAGCTAATGTCAGGAGACACACTATCAACTGAAGAGCTGATGTCATTACAAAGGAATTAAACAATCGGTAATGTTCTGCCGTTCATTCCATGTAGGATAGCGTCATCTCTTCCAGCTACTTTTACCACCCACGCGGGTAATCCAATGTTGCTTTGTCTCATTTTCGCAGAGGCCGTATCAAGCCTCCACCATTCTAACATTATGCTCCTCACCGAACCCTCTTCATCATCAGTTTCGCCCTGCCTCCTAATGTCAAGTATCGTTGGCAATACAGACATCATTTCTTGTGCCCCTTTCCATCTTGATGACGGAGGATCTAGGATTCTCAGGCTAGGAGGGGGAGAGGGGTTATCAAATCCTTCAAAAATAGATACTGTCGAAATCCATGGATCTTCCAGAATCATCCAAAGGTTCCCCTCTGATTTTCCAGACGGGGAGACTATCTCTCCTTCAACTTCCCATAATTTACAATTGAGTAAAACAGGATATGTCAAAGCCCCATCATATCCCCTCTGGACAAGCCAGGACTCGATATCGACAATTGGCTCTACAACACCCGACAAGACATGATTTTGTGTTACCACATTGCCATAATCTACATCCCCCTCTTCTTGGTTCAATTCTTTAGGTGCAACTTTCAGATCGCCCGAGAGAATTGCCTCCCCAAGCCAGACAGACATTTCATTCGGTCCCCAAACCACAATTTCCGATTCCTTGGGAATCAGTGAAGCAAAATTTTCAGGTAGTTTTCTCTCACTAAGTAGCCAGTGCCTCCCACGGGGTGCATCAACAACCCATCTCTCAAACTCTGCCATACTGACTGGGAATAAATCTGATTGAACGTGCCAGACATTCACAGGTTCACCCCTGATTTCCCCAAATTCTGGTACCCTTTCTGCTATTCCGAGTAAGCTAAAACCCGAAGCGTGTGTGCTGTATGTTGGGAGTGCGAGACTGACCCCTCTCGAGATTAGTAGTTGCCTTACAGCATCCTCCATGGGGGACTGAAGGAGCACACAGACTTGAAGCGTGCGCCGGAAGATGGTGCTATATGTGCATATTTGTATTCACAGATTGTGGTTCAGCGACATCAATTCACTCTGTCCGGGGTCAATTATGCAAAGTGCACTGATAGAGAATGGTCTCGCGCATGCCGCACCCAGTTGCCTGTTTACCATCGAAACTCTGTGTACTGGAATTCCGGGATGGGTTTCAACAATTTCAGAGAGGAAATTCTCTGGACAGTTTGCGGCGACTAACACCAGCCTAGCTTCCCCTTTGGAACACGCGCCCATGGTCTCCCTCTGGCCGAATATAACTCTACCAGTGCTCAAAGCCTGTTTTAAATTTCTAGTAAGATCCATTTTTTCACCTCTATGCCTCATCTGGAATGTAGAACAAGTCAACGCTACCTGTACCAAGTGCTATTGGTTGCCCTACTACGATATTCTCTGTCACTCCCCTAAGCTCGTCTCTCTCGCCAATAATTCCTGCCCTTAGCAAGTGGGATACTGTTACCTCGAAGGCGGATCTTGCTAGGATACTATGCTTCGTTCCGCTTACACCGTGTCTGCCAATAGCCCTCACTTCTCCGCTACTCGTCATTACGTCGGAAACAGTGATTAGATGTCGAACGTCTACGTCAAGACCCGCTCCCTCTAGGGTGTCGTACATCTCGTTAATAATCGCCTGTCGTGCGGCCTCTATGCCGAGATAAGATTGAATTTCATTGATATTGTTGGTGTAGGTCCTAGCCCTGTCTATGCCCGCGAATTCGCTAACCTTTGGAAGATTGGAACCTATGGTGGAAATGTAGTACTCACCATTCTCTCCTGCCTGTACATTGGCCCTAACAATACCTCTGATACCCTTGAGTTGAAGTTTCTTGATTTTATCTTCAAGCTGGAGGAGGTCGGTGTATGTGGGGGGGTCAGTTGCTAAGGTTTCAAGATCATCTTTCTTTGCAACACCTGGAATAATCTTCAATTCCGATGGTTTGTCATCTGAATCTGCTTGTATGTATAGCCTCAAAGCCCTGCTTAGCTTGTCTTGGACCTCTGCGCCAGTCATATTTTTCAGGCGCATATTCGATTTATTCAATTTCAAACTCAAGTATCTCTGTGCGACCTCGACATCTATGTTTGCGATATCACTGGTGGTCGTCGCCTCAAGGCCGGCAGCGATTTCCCTGACCAGCTTCTCATTGGTCCTCAGAGGCTTTCCTTTCGAGTTCTTCTCATTGAGGTATATTCTCATTGTGGGCGTATTTGGGGTTTTTCTGGCATCTACGATTTCAATAATGCGAGGCAATCCCTGCGTAACGTTGACTGTTGCAACACCAGCGTAGTGGAAAGTCCTCATGGTCATTTGAGTTCCGGGTTCACCGATTGACTGCGCTGTCGTGATTCCTACAGCCTCGTGTGGGTCAGCTCTGGACATTACCAGTGAGGCTCGGGCAGATTCAACCACTTTCTTTGCTTTAGAGGGGGTAATTTTCTTGATTCCCCTGGCCCGTATACCGTCCGTTAGGTCCATCATCATCCTAGGAGTGAGGGTCACGTTTGATTCTACAGCGGCTATGTGTAGCTGCTGATAAATTTCATCTTGATGATCTACATCTCGAAGTATCTGTCCCATCTTGTAATCATCATCGAAACCCTCCAGAGGTAACATAGACTTCCTTCTTCTCCTAGCTGCTGCGGATTTCCTCCTGACTACAGTTTTCTCTGTGGAGGCTACGCTCCTGGCTGATTTTGAAGAGGCGGCCATTAGGTCACTGATCCTCTGGGCTGTGCCCGAGTCAATTCCACAAATCTGAGCAATTTGCCCGGGAGTCAGAACTTTAACATCGTCCCATTTTCTGTCATCTGCCAGTTTGTGGGCGTATTCCTCATCAATCTGAAGATCCATTAGCTTCTTTTTTGTTGCACTCTTAACGACCATCAGTTTTCACCCCCCAGCGCTTCATCTAGCACCATTGTGACATCGAATGGTCTTCCTCCTCTACTTCTGGCTGGATCCACACCATCCTCTCCGTATTCGAACTGGATAATTCTGTTAGCTGTGTTTCTGACTGAACCCATTCCGTCGTCAACGACTTTCAGATCATCCATCGCATTGATCAGTCTCCTCTGCATGTATCCAGACTTTGCTGTCCTAACAGCGGTATCAACCAGAGATTCACGCCCCGATACAGAAAGCATGAAGAATTCTGTTGGTTCGAGTCCCCTTTTGAAGGAGGACCCTACGAATCCTTTTTCTTGCGCTCCCTTGGCATTTCTCGGGAAGTGTGCCAAGACTCTATCCTGATACCCCCTCTCTAGTCTCTTACCACGAACCTTGGGCTGTCCTATCGAGCCAGCCATCATCGCAAGGTTATCCATTGATCCTCTCGCACCAGAAGTAGCCATCATGACCGCGGCGTTGTCGGACCCTAGGAACGACTTGGCAACATTACCTGATTCAGTTTTCGCTTCGTCGAGTATCATCAGTATGTTCTCTTCGAGGGTCTCGAGTGGTGTCCTTCCAGGTCGTGTTTCGTACCTTCTACCGTCTTTGCCGAATTTTTCTAACTCTACATCGACCGCTTCGCTCCCGCGTTGATTGATTTTAGCTATTTGTTCCTTTGCTTCGGGAGGGAGGTCCTCATCGTCGATTCCTGTTGTGAACCCAAGAGAGGTGCAGATAGAAATCGTCATTCTGGTCATTCTATCGAGGAATTCTGCCCCAGCTTCGGGGCCGTGGGTGTGAACAACTGCGTCCAATAGCCTTCCGTCCTCTGCACCGATCCCCCTCTTATCGATAGTTCCTGAAACATCTCCCTTTGAGACGTTGACATTATCTCCGATCCTGCTGATGTAGTCCAACTTGAAACCATCTGGCACGATTAGACTCAGCACATCACTGCCCTTGTAGCCGGTAATTCCGTCTTTCTCGACCTCAGGGGGTAGTTCACCATCCCAGTTGGTATCTCCCAATACCTGCATTACCAGATTCTTGGGTAGCACCCGGTCGCCGTGAGTGAGGAGGTATGCACCTGAAATGTGGTCATGTATCCCTCCAATCACACTACCTCCGTACCTGGGCGTGATGATGTGTTCCTGAACCCGCATCAATATCTTGGCTTCAGCTCTTGCTTCCTCGCTTTGAATGACGTGTAGGTTCATCTCATCGCCATCGAAGTCTGCATTGTACGGCGTGCAATCGGCTAAATTGAATCTGAACGTCTTACCCGGCATTACCCTTACTTCGTGAACCATCATTGACATTCTATGGAGTGAAGGTTGCCTGTTGAAAAGTGCGACATCTCCGTCAATCAGATGCCTTTCAACTACGACTCCGGGTCGTGGGTTTCCATCGATATCGAATGTACTCAACCTATCCTCAATATCAGTACCTACAGAGTTTCCGTATTCGTCCTCTATTTCGGGACTGCCACAGTGTGGACAGTTTACTTCAAGGTGCTCCGGCAGGTATTCACCGGGATGCTCCATTTCCCACTTCCATCTGTAATGAATGGCGGCCCGGGGGTCATTTTCTGGCAGAGGTAGCCCCCTGTCATCCTCGCCCCTGAGGTTAGAAAGGGTCGATTCAAGGTCTACACCCCATTCTTCCTCTAGTTCTCCAAATGAGTTTCTTCTCTTCTGGGGTTTCAGGATTAATCCTGGAAGGAAATTGGGGGCCGGAAGGACTTCATTTAGGTCTGGCCTGTAACCAGTATATGGTTCGTCTTCACTGCCAGAGTGACACTGGGGGTTAAGACACCTAAATCCAGACCAGATATACTTGGTCCTGTCAGTTATTCTCACTCTGAATCTATCTCCCCTGATTATGTAATTTACTCCGGGATGTACATCTGGGCCTCTGAGGATCATCTGTCTCAGTTGCTCTCTATTCCTGCTGGTTACCCTGATTGGAACAGTTAGCTCCTTAGCAGTTTGAACGGGTATTCCAACCTCGTTTATGCCTAGGTTAGGATCAGGACTTATGACAGTCCTCGCACAGAAGTTAACTCTCTTACCAGATAGATTGCTTCTGAATCTGCCTTCCTTTCCTTTCAGCCTCTGAGCTAATGTTTTCAGGGGCCTGCCAGATCTGTGTCGGGCTGGCGGTATTCCGCTGGTTTGATTATCGAAGTAAGTTGTACAGTGGTACTGGAGAAGCTCCCAAAGATCCTCAACGATGAGTTGTGGAGCCCCGGCATCCCTATTTTCCCTGAGTCTTTGATTAATTCTCAGTACGTCAACTAATTTGTGAGTCAGGTCATCCTCTGACCGATCACCGCTGTCCAGGGTAATCGAGGGCCTAACAGTAATTGGAGGGACTGGAAGAACCTTCATTATGGTCCATTCCGGTCTAGCCGCATCCTTATCCATACCAAGGAAGATTAGGTGCTCATCTGGTATCCTCTCTAGCCATTCCCTGATGTCACGAGCGTTAAGTTTGTGCTCACCTTTGTTCTCCTTCTTTTCCTTGAATGTTGATGGTTTGTCAAGTACTATCTTGCCCTGTTCACTACCACAATGCATACATATTGTTCTCTTCTTACTCGAGCATTCCTTCTCTATGTCCTTGATCGTATTCTTGAATTCGGTAGAGCCGACCCCATGCTTTATGATTACATCTTTCACTTTGTCAGTGTAGTAATCCTGTTCGGACTTTTCTGGGTCTACTGGATGTGTGTCTGGTTTGTCGTGCAAAAGTATCTTGCTACATGTATTGCAAGTACACTTGAGAGCTGTCTTGATAAGATTAGTGAACCCGATGTGCATTACTGGCAGTTCCAGTGCGATATGTCCAAAGTGACTCGGGCATTCGTCGTGTTTGTTGCCACATGTCTCACATCTGACGCCGGGATCTATCACTCCCATCTTGGGATCCATCAATCCCTGTTTGAAGGGATGGCCATCGTCTTTGTAAGTATCAGCTGTTTTGACCTCAACCGATGACATCTTACGAATTTCGTTTGGATCCATCAAAGTGAATTTAATGGCCTCAATCCTCTTGGGAATCTTTGCTGCGTCTTTGGCACTCATCTTCTATCCTCCAGTTCAAGTCTCATAGCTACCCCGAGACTTTTCATTTCGTCCAGAAGTAACTTGAATGCATAGGAAGTCTGAACTGAATGAACATCAGCACGGTCCCCACAGGAAGGGCAAACAGTCGTCCTTCTCTTCCAGTCGTAATAAGCAATATGCCCACATCTCGGTGTATTACAAACCATCAGTGGCCATCCGTCTGACTCGTCCAACAAACGGTCCTTGATGACCATAGACGCCCCGTGGGATATCAGACAGTCTCTCTCCATCTCCCCAAACCTTAGACCACCCTGTCTTGCACGACCTTCAGTAGGCTGTCTGGTTAGAATTTGCACTCTTCCCCTGCTTCTCGCGTGCAACTTACTGCTGACTAAGTGATGGAGCCTCTGATAATAAATCACTCCCACGAAGACTTCCGCTGGGTATTGCTCGCCTGTCTCACCGCTAATCATATTCTCTCGTCCTGTATGATTGAATCCATTCCTCAGAAGTCCTGCTCGCAAGGAATCCTCCTTTTCTCCAGTAAATGCCGTGCCGTCTATCCTTCTTGATTCAAGCGAGCCTACCTTGCCTCCGATCATCTCAAGAACGTGAGCGACGGTCATCCTTGATGGAATAGCATGGGGATTGATGATTAAGTCTGGAATTACCCCATCTGCAGTGAAGGGCATGTCTCCTTCTTCGACAATTCTGCCAATAATGCCTTTCTGCCCGTGACGACTTGCAAATTTGTCACCGAGCTCTGGAATTTTGTTTGTTCGAAGAGTTATCCTGACAAGTCTGCCTGAATCTAACGACTCTGTGACGAAGACGTTGTCTACCCAACCCTCCTCACCATGCCTAACCATCATCGAGGACTCCCTTCTTTCCTGAGCCTGCAGGAATGCACCATGTGCTTCTTCCAAGAATCTTGGTGGACTGGTCTTTCCTACTAGGACCGCAGAGTCTGGGCCTCCACCACTGGATAGGAATTCTTCCGGCACCGGTAGTCCGTCCCTTTCTAGGTGGGCGTAGCTGTCAAAAGACTTCATTCCTTTAACCTCATCTAGGCCTGTTCCTGGAACTTCGATTCTCTCTTCTTGCCCGCCTGGGAACCTTCTGTTTTCAGCGTTGTATGTTCTGACGAATGATGACCTTCCCAACCCACGTTCGACGGAAGCCTTGTTCATTATGACTGCATCTTGCATGTTATAGCCATGGTGGCTCATTATCGCAACAACGAAATTTTGGCCACCTGGCCTGCTGTTGAAATTGGTTGTATCCATCGCCCTTGTCCCAACGACCGAGACTTGGGGGTAATGCATCACGTGGGCCCTGGTATCTGGCCTCAATCGATAGTTGGCACTCGGAAGACCAAGGCTCTGCTTCACCATTGCTGTCCCCCCAGTTACTCTGGGAGTTGAGTTGTGTTCTGGGTACGGGACAAGCGCAGCACAAACTCCTAGGATGAGCTGTGGATCAATCTCAACGTGAGTGTAAACCAGTACGGTATTGTCCTTTTTCTCCTTCTTTCGTAAAGTTTCGATTTCCTTTTGGTGATAATTCAACGGTACTGAAAACTTTTCGGTAACAGTTGTGCCATCAGGCATCCTGACGTCTACTTTCAGCTTGGCTTTAGAAATCTCTTCATCACCTAGATTTGTCCATTCAACTTCCGCAGGGTCGATTGGCCTCTTGTTCTTTGGTGATAATTCGGGTAGATCAAAGGGCCTTGGCGCTATTAGTAAGTCCTCCTCCTCCTCGGCGTCGACCCATTCAATTACCCCGGATGAGACTAGGTCTGAAAAGGTGATTTCACCAGTTTTCAAACCCTCCAGATGGAATTTTGCGAGGTTCAGTGTGCCGTCTTCAAGAACCAGAAGGGGCCTCATTATTCTGCCCCTGTCTGTGTTAATGAATACGTCCCTGTTCTCGGTGTCGTGGCGTATGCTTACCTCGGGCCTGATTCTGCCAGAACGCCTTCTTCTCTTGAATTGCGAGACTAGTTTGTTGGGTCTTTTGTGAAGTCCGAATATGTCCCCGTTGACGTGTATACGAGAGCCATCGGCCCATCCCTCTGGATTGGGGTTGACTCCAGCTTCTATCAGTAGCTCCTTGACATCGTCTTCGGGAACTTCTTCAGAGACATCTATCATCTGCGCTGCGTTTTTCACGAGTCCACAATTCTGACCTTCGGGGGTCTCGTTGGGGCAAAGTCTGCCCCAGTGTGTTGGGTGCAAGTCACGAGCCTCGAAGTGCGGTTGGCTCCTGACGAGCGGGCTAGTGACCCGCCTCATGTGGGATAGCGAAGCGAGGTATGTAGTCCTGTCAAGTAGTTGGCTGACTCCTGATCTTCCACCTACCCAGTTTCCTGTCGCCAATGCGTGCATTATCTTGGAGGTGAGAACATCTGGCCTCAGGCAAGAGTTAATCTTCAGTTCTCTCTTCCTGTTATGATGCCTCTCAAGTTGGTATTTTAGATCTCTCGCGAGTCCTTGAACACCTACTCTAAACAGGTCTTCCATCAAATCCCCAGCGAGCCTGACTCGCTTGTTGGCGTAGTGGTCCTTATCGTTGGGATCCCTATTAGTGATAGCCATCTCGAGAACCTGTCTTACGATTCTGCCGAGGAAAATCGCCTTCTTTGTCCGAACAGATTCATCTGAGCCCAGATGAGGGAGAAGTTCTTTGTCGAGGAGATTTTGAATTCTAGATTCTCTGTATTCCTTTTGTTGACCTGCGGCGAATTTCTTCTCTAACCATGCCATCGCTTCCTCTGTATTGTCGACACCATATTCTGGATTGTCTTTGACGTCGTTTAAGTTCGCTACGGTGTATTTCATTGCCTCTACTGGCCCGGCGATAGCCGAGAAAATGTCCCTGTCATTCTCCATTCCAAGAGCCCTCATGAGGAGGACCACGGGTATCGCGGTGGTTCCAGCACTTGGAATTTTTACCATCAGCATACCGTCGCGTCTCTTTTCTACGTTGATTGGCTTTCTTACGCCATCTTTCTGTGAGAAGATCTTGGCAACCTCCGTTTCATGAGCGTATTTTTTGTTCTTCTCAACAGTTACCCTGTTGGGAGCTAAATCTTCCATGGAGATAAGGACTCTCTCTGTTCCGTTGATAATGAAGTAGCCGCCTGGGTCAAGCGGGTCTTCTCCTGCTTTCCTTAGTAGCTCCTTGTGCCTCAGTGCGTCTTCGGCGGAGGTCGTGGGAGAAAGTTTCAGTGACTTTTCTTGTGTCCCCGCGATGTGATCAGGGTGAAGATTACACCTGCCGGATCTGACCATAATCGGAAGGTTTCCTATGTGAACTCCCTCTTCCTCAATGAACCCAACATCGGAATCAGTTGTGGATGGAGGTAGGTCATCTCTGTAAATCTTGAAGTCCATGTAAATTGGCGAAAAATAGGTTAGCTTTCGCAGTCGGCATTCCAGGGGTGTAGCAGGGTGCTCGGCCCCATTAGCCTCTCTGACCGTGGGAGCACCTAACCTTATTCCCTTCATCCGGATGTAGATTTCCTTGTCCAATACGTCAAGCTTGATCATTCCCCCAGCGTTTTCACCTCCAGGGACATCCTCTAACGGGTCATCACTACCAATTCGGATTCCTCGTACTATACTTTCCATTCTGCTACCTTTTCCATCCCCACTTGGAATGCAATCATCATAGGATGCCAGTTGGTGGTTAACCATACTTCTGTGCGCGAAATAACTCTCAACAATCTCCTTCATACTTAATCCTCCTTAATTACTCTCCACTATTAGTCTGTAAGCGGTACTGGCGCCAGCAGACCTGCTGTATCTGAAGATCTTGACTACCCTGTTCTTGAGCCAGCCAGCTGGAAGATCAGTTCTGTCTGCTTCTTCCATCTCTTTCAGAGCTTGAACAGAGGGGTCTGTAATCAGGATCTTGGGCAAAAGTTCCTTGGCCAGCCTACTTTCACCGTTGTCTCCCGTTTCCATTAGGCCCCAAGGTGAAAGCTCGTCGGCTTCTTGTTCTTCAGGAACGAGTGTATGATGGGGGACGAGTTGATGATTCAGCACATTGAATCTGTCCTCGCCGATTGGAATGTCTTCGTCTAGGAGCGCCGTTCTGGATATGGTAATTCTGCCTGCCCTGCTTCTTCTCCTTGAGGCTGCCTGTTCCCTGATGATTCCCATTATGTTATCGAGCTCAGAAGCCCCGGACTCTAGTCCGACTTTTTTTGCGACTTCTTCGACAGTCATTCGTTTAATGGCGTCCATGTTAGCGTCATCGGCTAACTTGTGAGCATGTTCCTCGGAAACGCCTAATTCTATGAGCCTCTTTTTTGTTGAGCTTTTTACTGCCATTTTCTACACTACCCACAAGCCCATTTTCGACCATGTTCCTGTAGCTCAACAGGCGGGCCCGGGGGGATTCGAACCCCCGGCCACCGGGTTAAAAGCCCGGTGCTCTACCTGACTAAGCTACAGGCCCATGGCTGATGCTGGGCTATCCTCGGACCGAGGGGGTATTTTTGAATCTACCGGAAAAGGCATGGTTGGCACTGGGCGGGCTCAGCTCCCATTGCTTCGGAAGCAAACATAATTTAGGAGGGGCACAAATAAGGTTTGCTGACAAAAAAACGATGTTCGGAGGTTTATTCAGATGGAAGGCCCAAAGAAGGTAAATTTCGCCACAGGGCGATTTGGGCCATGGGACATCGATGTACTGCCAAGCGTGTATCCCCCCAGGGAGGACACCGTTTTGTTGTGCACATCATTATCTCGAATTGAGGGGAAAGGACGGAAGGCTCTCGAGATAGGGTGCGGCTCCGGGGTCGTGTCGATGGTTCTAGCTGAAATGGGTTGGAAAGTTGAGGCTTATGACATAAACCCCTTCGCGGTGTCTTGTTCTAGAGCCAACGTTGAGAAATTTGGGTACGGCGCCTCAGTTAAGGTAAGCGAAGGAGGGCTCGGAGAGCACTCTTGGTGTATCTCAGATGATGTAGAGTTGGTGGTATGGAATCTGCCATATCTAACTCCTCCCAGTGAGGATGAGCCAATGCTAGAACCGATGGAAGAGGCGTCGATGAGTGACTTACCTGGCAGAGGATGGTCTTATGAGCTTCTGAAATATCTGAACACTCATCAACTCCACGAGCTAGTGGTAGTTGCTCTGTTCAGAACAGACCCTGAAAGCCCCAGTAGAACCTCTGATTGGTCTGAGCATGGTTGGTCTTGCAGAAAACTCAAATCCGTCAGGATTGGAGATGAAAGACTAGGAGTTTTTGCACTTTGGAAAACTGGATTTGGAGTCCCGGTGGTTGAAGTGGAGGCTTGTGACTCCACCATGGATTACGCAATTGGCCTTCCCCGAGAAGGTTGGCAGAGGGTCATTACTGATATCCAAAAGTCGGGAAGGGGCAGAAGGGGATCCACATGGGAATCCAAAGAGGGGGACTTGATTGCATCATGGAGAATAAACATGGATATTTCGGAGAGTCCGGCACCAGGCTTACTGCAAATCTCCATAGGTGCTGTTATCTCAGATTTTTTGAATTGCGACTTGAAATGGCCAAATGACCTTGTTTCACCTTTTGGAGGGAAAATCGGAGGCATCCTGATTGAGGCGAATAGCTCGACTCGAGGTTTTAGGTTGGGGATTGGTATCAACTCTACTAGCAGGATGATCGAAGGAACGATATGTCCAGGGTGGAGAGATACATTAGGGGATTTTTCGAGAGATTTCATTTTCAATGCAATTGATTCCAAAGTCTCGTCCATAATTGAGGGGGACGATAGAATACCGGAAAGTAACTCGACGTACCTGCAAATTCTTTCATGGAGGGCACTGTCAAGATCTCTCTCAAGGGGTGTGAGCATAATTTACAATGGGAAGGAAGGAAGAGTTATCGGAATTGACTCGGATGGCTTCATCCAGATTGAGTCAAGCGGAGAGCGCGTGGTGTTGTCTAGTACCGAAGAGCTTGATTGGAGTTTCCATAATGTCACACAAGACTGAGTCTCTCCCTCACCAGCCTAATTTTCCCTGATGTGGTAACTGTTGACAGTCCTTTGATTGAATTTATTCTCTCCAGAGCTACTGAAACATCCTCCAGCATTACCCTTACTATAGCTGTTCCTTGACTAACATCCTCTTCATAGTCATAGAGCTTCCAGTCCGTGCCTTGCAGTCCGGAGTCTAATAATTGGCAGAGTTCGGACCGTGATATAGGGGAATTTGTGACGGAAAGGCCTATCCACCTGTTTTTTCCCCTTTTGGCCTTGCTCAGCTTGGGCATAACCCTGCGAGTACAATTGAGTTAATTAATGAAATCTATATCCCACTCACAACAGCAACAAGCCTTAGTTTTCCAACCATTTCATCGCTCACCCTAGCCCCCATGATGACCTGGCAATTAGGATCCATGGAGGAAACGAAAGAATCTGTTAGCTCTGTCAGATGAGAGAGGGTCATATCCGGCCCCCCTTCCACCTGAATCATACAGCCCTTAGCACCATCCACGGAGACATCGTTCAATGGGGAATTCCTAGCCATTTCTACCACAGAGCTAGGATTGTCTGAAGGGCCAGTACCAACAATCAGAGTCGCATTTCCATTTTTGTTTATGATCGCTTTCATATCCATCAGGTCTAGATTGATTCTGCCGACACTGGCAAGTGTTGTTACTAATCCCTCTACTAGCTCCCCTATCCATCCAGATCCGGTCATCCAGTCTGTCTTCCTCCTCTTTGACTGCCATGCGAGGCGCTCCATGCTGACCCTGATGCAAACACTGGAATTTGCCTCAAGTGAAGGAAGGGCTTCCTCTGCTATAGCGTATCTAAGAGGTTGTTCTGCGAATGGGAGACCCGCTATCGAGAGTACAATGCAACCGTGCTGGTTGGCTATCTTGGCTAGTTCCCCGGAGGCCCCTGACCCCATCCCCCCCCCGAGTCCAGTCATCAAAATGATTACCTCTGCTCGGTCAAGAAGTTCGGATATGGAATCTGAACCCGTCCTCAACCTGTGAGTGGCCATTGAAGGGAGGGCCGCTGCGCCTCTCCCTTCACCTCCAGAATCGAGAAAAAGACAGTTTGCCTTGTTCGCACCTTCGAATGACGAATCATCGGCATCAATTAGGAGCAATTCTGCCAAGTCTGGGCATCTAGAGTGTGCCTCGACTGCCCACATGCAACCCATCCCCCCAACTCCCACAACGAGGACCTCGCCATCTTGCACGGGCTCCGAGGTTGGGGTTGGCGTATAGAATTGCTTAATCATAAGTTGAATATCTTAGGTAACGCCTTCTTTCGTCTCTGGCCCAAGCGTTGTCTGGCTCAATTTCAAGCACCTTGTCATAGTATTCTATTGCTTTTTCAAAATCAGAAATATATCTCCCTTGGAAATGTGCCATGACGTTCAGAACTGGGATACAATGTGGGCTTTCGTCCAGCATCTCAAGTAGTATCTTTTCTGCGACTCCAAGCCTCATAGTTTCCATGTTGTCCTCTGCCTCATCAAGCTTCGAAATTTGATTGTCAGTCAAGCTGTACACATTCCTCCAAACCGGCCCTGGCATGAGTTTCCCCTGAAGGGTCAGCATATTAGTTTGGCGTGGTCCTGAGGGTCGAAAATTACCATGATTCAGCACCCCGTTTGACAGTCCGACAATGCAACGTTAATAGCCCCCTTTCAGGTGGACCA
>Ga0163110_10000489_pt1 | contig 18924 bp, 10 predicted proteins | sample CRUFie1St17metaG_FD_108703 | JGI IMG/M metagenome (GOLD analysis project Ga0163110, IMG submission 108703) | Marine microbial communities from the Costa Rica Dome - CRUD Field 142mm St17 metaG | ecosystem: Environmental > Aquatic > Marine > Oceanic > Photic zone | place: Costa Rica: the Eastern...
AGAAAGTCCAAATATGGTTAAATTAAACAATTTAAACTTTAATATAACAGGTGTTGGAGCAACACTGTTTGCAAATCATGATAGATCTTTATTCGTAGTTGGTATTGTATCTGATAGAACATTTGAAGTTAAAGCAGGAGTTCAAACTCAAAATTGGGTTTACACTGGTGGAGGTAATACGTTTGAGTTCTTTGAGGATTTAACATTTGGTTCTGGATATCGTGGTGGTTCTGTAGCAGTAGGTGTAACAGATCAGGCATATGAACATAGATTTGTAAGTTCAGGAATTGGATCTATTAAAAAGGGTAATTTTGCTGCAACTGGGGCAAATGTATTTACTGCAACAAATGCAGTTTACACTTCACATACAGGAACTCTTGTTCTTACAATACCGAATCATGGATTGACTACTAGTGACACAATTGGTATTGATACTGGTGGATTAGTATTTAAGTGTTCAAAAGATAACTTCTTCTCAGATCATCCTTACCCAAGAGCAGTTTCAAAAACTAGTTTCCCAAATTCAGATCCAATCGCTGGCATAGTAACTGGTATAGGTGCAACTACACTTAACACAATTACATTAAATGCTGGAGTCGGAGGTGGAGCAGGTAACGGTGCAGTTGTAGAAGCAACCGTGGGTGTTGGTGGAACACTCTCATTTAATATTGTTTCAGCTGGAACTAGTTACGTTAATCCTGAAATTATTGTTCCTCAACCAAATTATGAAAATATGCCTGTGATTGGTGTATCAAGAGTTGGTCAAGGTCCTACAACAGATACAGGTAAAAATTTATTACTTGATCTTGAAGTTGGTGCTGCGAGAACCACTGGTATAGGTTCAACTAGTTTTGAAATTTCTAAATTTAGCATAGTAAGACCAGGACATTCATTTAAAGTTGGTGATAAATTCAAACCAGTTGGGTTAGTAACAGCAGCACATTTATCACAACCAATACAAGAATTTGAATTAGAAGTAATTAAAACATTTACTGATAGTTTTTCATCATGGCAGTTTGGTGAATTAGATTTTATTGATAGTATTAAAAATTTACAAGATGGTGCGAGACGTAGATTCCCATTAGTCTTTAATGGACAATTATTAAGTTTTGAAAAAGATCCTAATGATTCTAGATCTCAACTAATTGATTTAAACTCTGTTCTCTTAATTTTCATTAATGGTGTATTACAAATACCTGGCGAAAATTATATATTTAATGGTGGTACGACTTTCGAGTTAGTTGAACCTCCAAGACCTGAATCATCACCAGATTTAAATGACCATGACCACGTTGATATATTCTTCTATAAGGGTCAAGATGGAGTTGATGTTGATACAGCAGATGTATTTGAATCTGTTAAAATTGGTGATGAATTAAGAGTCTTTAAAGATAATACTGGTATAACTACATCACAACAACAGGAAAGAACAAATTATAATATTCTCAGTGCTAAATTAATTGAAACTGAACTTTATACTGAACTTGGTATTGATGAAACAAATGAAAAACCAGTTAGATGGACAAAACAAAAAGTTGATTTAGTTATAAACGGAAGAAAAGTTGATAAGTCAAGAGAAATATTAGAACCACAAATTTATCCAACAGCAAAAATTATTGGTGATTTTACAACTTCATCAGGAATAGGTGGAGCAAATGGTATATTTGTAGATGATGCTGAAGTATTCTTCTATGAAAAAGGTACACATTTAAGTGCAACAACTCCAAATGAAACTGATGGTGACTATAATCTTACTTTTGATACTGTGGATGCTCTTGTAACTTCTGGTGAAATCAACGTAGCAGCTGCTGCGACTGCTATAGTTTCAATTGCTGGAACTATAAGTGGATTATCGATAACTGAAGCAGGTTCAGGATATACAGGTACAGTTAATATTGGTATTGAAGCACCTATAGGTATTGAAAAATTTGTTGGATTAGGAACTACTGCTACTGCTACCGCAACTATCACAAACGGTAAAATAACATCAACCACTATTGTAAATCCAGGTGCTGGATATACCTTCACTAATCCACCCAATGTTATTATTGAATTACCACCATTTAAATTTGAAAAAATTACTAGTATTGATGATGTTGAAGGATTTACTGGAATTATCACAGGTATCAGCACAACCACAGTTGGTACACAATCTGCACTTAAATTCTTCTTCCATGCAGATAAACCAGCAGGTACATTACTACAGGGATATCCTGTATTCATAACAGATACAAAAGTAGGTAATGGAATTACCTCAGTTGATACACACAATTCATCTATAGTGGGAATTGGAAGCACTTTCTTAGATAATATCTACAAAGTACACTCAGTGACAACAGATGGTGCAGAGAATGGTCAAATTGTTTGTAATATACAAAATGGTCAAATCACTGGAGTAGGTGCAGGAATAACAGGTAATTTTGATCCTGCACAAGCAGGTATAAGCACCGTGCTTGGAAGAATTACTTGGGGTAGACTATATAATCTTTCTAGAGACTCTAACCCAGTATCTATCGCTGTAACTGGACTTACCGTTAATTCTGGATTAGATACATTCCCAACTATCCAAAGAAAGAACTTCTCTCCTGCATCACTCAGAGGACTAAGATCTTCAGGTGCAATTAGAGTATTTGGACTTTGATTAAATTACCACTATAAATAAAAAGAAAAAGTTTAGATAAAATGTCAGCAATTATTACTGATCAATTTAGAATATTAAATGCTAATAATTTTGTTGAGTCAGTAGAAAATACAAATAATTCATACTATGTATTTTTAGGACTTCCGAATCCTGGTCAAATAAATTTTGTTGGTTATGGAAGATCATCGAATTGGAATTCAGTTACACCAGCTCCAACAGATAGTTTTTCTTATCGTGCCCATACTGGTGACACTAGTATGTTTGGTAAAAAAGTATCATCAGCCAACATAAGAAGAATAATAAGAAGAGTTGATTGGGTAGCAGGAAATAGGTATGAAATCTATAGAGATGATTATAGTATTGATAATCCAAGTCCACTAACACGAGCAAATCGTTTATATGATGCAAACTACTACGTTCTTAATTCCGACTTTAAAGTTTACATTTGTATTGATAATGGATCAACAGGAGATACACCGCTTGGGAATGTGTCCCAAGATGAACCAACATTCACGGATTTGGAACCTTCAAAGGCAGGTAACAGCGGTGATGGATATGTTTGGAAGTATCTTTTCACTGTTTCACCTAGTGATATTATTAAATTTGACTCGACAGAATTCATAACAGTTCCTAATAATTGGAATAGTAGTCAAGATACTCAGATAAGAACAGTCCGTGAAAATGGGGATTCAGATGTTAATTTAAATCAAATAAAACATGTTTATATTGATAAGGCTGGTGATGGTTATAGTGATGGCAAAAATCAAGAAGTTGACATCGTAGGTGATGGTACAGGTGCAAAAGCAAGAGTAGATGTAGAAAATAATAAAATAACTAAAGTCACAGTTACCTCTGGTGGAAGTGGATATAGTTATGGAATAGTTGATTTGGGAAATTTAAATACTGGTGTTAGAACTTCAACAGATTTTGCAAAATTAATACCTATCATACCTCCATCAAAAGGTCATGGTCATGATTTGTATACTGAATTGGGGACTGATAGAGTAATAGTATATGCTCGATTTGATGATTCAACAAAAGACTTTCCTATAGATACAAAATTTGCACAGGTTGGAATTGTAAAAAATCCAACAAAAGTGGGAACCGCAGCAACTTATATTGACAATACATTCTCATCATTACAAGCTATTAAATTTAATGATGGAACAGTTGATACTCCTGAAATTGGTGAAGAAATTCAACAGGTATTAACAGTTGCTCCAAACATCGGGAAAGTTGCAACTGCATATGTTGCATCGTTTGATCCTGAAACAAAAGTTTTGAAATATTTTAGAGATAGGTCATTATTTTTCAATACTACTACCTATGATCATACTGATTATATTGGAATATCAACAGCTGCTAGAATTTTTGAATTTGAAGCACAAGTCGGATCAAACAATATAAAAGGTAAATCATCATCATTCTCTGGTTCAGTTGATTTGAATTTTTCAGGAATTACAACTAACCCTCAAGGAAACAAATTAATTAACTTAGGAGTGAACTTTACTGGAGGACTATCTAATTCTGAGATAAATAAAGGGTCAGGTGAAATAGTTTACTTAGATAATAGACCTTTGATCGTTAGAAACTCTCGTCAAAAGGAAGACATTAAAATCATACTCGAATTTTAAAAATGCCACAAAAGACTAACTTAAATATATCACCTTATTATGATGATTTCGATAAGGCGGATCAATTCTATAAAATATTGTTTAAACCAGGATTTCCTGTTCAAGCAAGAGAGTTAACTGGTTTACAGTCTCTTTTACAGAATCAAGTTGAGTCTTTTGGTAAACATATCTTCAAAGAAGGTTCGATGGTCATACCTGGTAACATCGAATTAGATAGGTCGTATTTTTCTGCAAAAATAAATCCAACGCATCTGGGAATTGATGTTTCGATTTATTTAAGTAATCTTATTGCAAATAATAATGGTAAAGGTACAAGAGTAAGAGGTCAATTATCTGGAACTGTTGCTACAATAAAGAATTTTATTTTACCTCCTGCAGAGGGAGTTGATGATATTACAATATTCATAAAATATCAACAATCAGGTAATGATGGTGAAAGTGCTGCATTTCCAGATGGCGAAATTTTAATATTAGAGGAACCATTAACATATGGAAATACTACACTAACACTTGGAGAAACTGTACTAACTTTAGTATCTTCAAATGCAACTGCTACTGGATGTGCATTTGGTGTGAATGAGGGTGTATATTTTATGCGTGGAAGTTTTGTAGATGTTCCAACTTCTTTAATAATATTAGAACCTTACAATAATGCTCCATCTTACAGGGTAGGATTTGATATATCAGAAGAGATAATAAATGCAAATGATGATGAATCATTATATGATAATGCAAAAGGATTTACTAACTTTGCAGCACCAGGTGCTGATCGTTTCAAAATATCTGTTAAACTTGCAAAAAAATCATTAAATGACTATGAAGATACAAACTTCGTAGAGTTAATGAGAGTTGATGGTGGAGAATTAAAAAAATTACAAAATTCAGCAAGTTACAGTGAAATTAAACAATATTTTGCGAAAAGAACATTTGATGAATCTGGTGACTATGCTGTTGAACCTTTTAGAGTCACTGTTCAAAATTCATTAAACGATGAAATAGATTCTGCAGGTCTTTTCACTGAAAATAGAATAACTGATCAGGGAAATACACCAAGTGAAGATTTAGCTTGTGTGAAACTTTCTCCTGGTAAAGCGTATGTGAGAGGATTTGATGTTGATTTATCTGGAACAACAGTTTTAGATGTTGAAAAACCAAGAGATCAAAAGAGAGTTGAATCAGCATCCATACCATTTAGAATGGGTAGTTTGCTAAGAGTTAATAACGTTCAAGGTACTCCATTAATAAGTTTAGGTGGAGTTGCAACAAATGTTATTCAATTACAAAATAGAAGGAAAACAGGAGCATCAGGTACAAATAATACACAAGTTGGAGCAAATATTGGTCAAGCGAGAGTTTATTCATATTCTGCAAGTAATGCACCTTACACTGGTCAAGCAACACAATTTGATTTATTTTTATATGATATTCAAACATATACAATATTGCAGGTTACAGCAGGATTTAGTAATGTAGTAAAAGGATCAAGAGTTAGAGGTGTTGCGAGTGGAGCAGTAGGATATCTAGCATTAGATCCGAATACAACTGGTGCAAATGAATTTGCAGTAGCAGAAACGACAGGAATTTTTATACCAGGAGAAGCACTTGTAATAGATGAGAGAAATGTAAATTCAAATGTTTCTATTAAGGGTATTGTTGCATATACTGTTGATGATATTAAATCTGTATTCCAAGATTCTGATGCATTAGATTCTGATATGCCCTCTAATTTTAGTGCAGATGCTGTCTTATATGAACGAGTGCTTCGTGGATTCTCCCTAACAGATCAATTAAATGTTACAGCTAATACTGCAACTGTAAATAATCGCTCTTTTGCTGGATTAGTTGGTATTCAAACTGGTTCTATAATAGCATATCAAAGAGGTGATGCAAATACAAATGGTCAGATAGTATATAATAGAGTTACTGATTTAGGTTTACCTTCAGGTAAAACTTTAACACTTGATTCAACATCTGATATTGCAGGTGTAAATGAGGGATCTGTATTATCTGCAGGTATATCAACAGTATCTCCATTTAGAATAGCGGTTCCAAGGATTTTAAATTTAGAGCAATCTGGTATATATGCAGATTTACCAAAATCTAGTGTTTCTGTTGTTGATAGTGGTAATTCTAATTTAGTTATCAGTAGGCAAATTAAAAATCAATCAATATCTGGTAATTCAATATCATTTTCTTCTCAAGTTGGTTTAAATATTGCGTCTGGAATTACTAGTGTATTTTTTGAACCATTTGATGCTGAGAGATACTCAATTCATTACACTGATGGTACTACTGAACCATTAACATCAGATCAAGTAACAATTACAAATGGTGGTGCTAATATATCATTTGATGGATTATCAAAAGCATCAGGTAATGCTACAGTCAACGTCACACTGAAAAAACAAGGTATTACAAGTAAGACGAAAGATTTTATTAGAAGTAAGAAATTTGAAGTAACAAGAACAGTCGGTGTATCTACACTAACAAGTTTGCTTACACCTAGTAATGTTTATGGATTAAGAGTTGAAGATGAAGAAATTTGTTTATTAGTTCCTGATGTTGTCAACATAGTTGCTATCTATGAGTCAAAAGATACATCTACACCTGTTTTAGATAAACTAACATTTGTTAGTGGATTAAATTTAGATACCGATAGTATTATTGGTGAAAAAATTGTAGGTCAAGATAGTCGTGCTATTGGACAAATAGTGAGTGCGACTACAAATACCATCGATTTTGTTTATTTAAATGATAGTATATTTACAATAGGTGAAGTTATTAAATTCAAAGAATCATCTATTGAAACTATATTACAAGACAGCACAGCAGGTAATTATACCAACAGAACTGAAAATTATGTATTAGATAAGGGACATAAAAAGCAATATAGTGATTTTTCAAAAATTGTAAGAAAAAATAAATCTGCAATACCATCTAAAAAATTATTAATAATTGCTGACCAATATCAAGTAGCAAGTGGAAATACAGGTGATGTATTTACAGTCAATTCATATAATCAAGAAAGATATACTAGAGATATTCCTAGAGTTGATGGAAGAAGAGCTTCCGATATTCTTGATTTAAGACCAAGAGTTAAAGAGTATAATCCATCTGTTAACACAGGTTCTCCATTTGCTTTTAATAATAGGTTATTTGAATCTACTAATCCTTTTGTTATCACACCTAATGAAAGTTCATTAATTGGATTTAGTCATTATCTTGGAAGAATCGATAAGTTGGTGATAAACAAAAATGAAGAGGTTCAAATATACAAAGGTGAATCATCTGAATTCCCAGTTCCCCCATCAACTGTCAGTGATTCTATGGAGATCGCACAGATTTCTTATCCACCATATCTTTATGATACTGTTAGAGAACCACAGATAAGATTACGAGATAATCGTAGATTTACGATGCGTGATATTGCAGCACTTGAGAGAAGAATTGTTAATTTAGAAACAATAACATCATTAAGTGCTTTAGAATTAGATACAAAATCATTCCAAGTAAGAGATAAAGATGGATTAGATAGATTTAAAACTGGTTTTGTTGTAAATGATTTTAAAGATAGAAATTTTATAGATTTCAATCCTGATTCTGGTTCCAGATGTGATGTGGATGTTGTAAATCGTGAATTGATAAGTGCAGTTGATTTTTGGTCTATGAATCCAGAGTTGGGTGTAGCTTCTGGAATTGATATTAAAACTGCAGATGTCAACTCAAATCTACAGTTATTAGATGCTAATTGTCAAAAGACTGGAGATTTAATAACTTTAAGTTATGAAGAAGTTGATTGGATAGAAAACCCTCATGCAACAACTGCAGTTAATGTTAACCCATTTAACGTCTTGGTATTCTCAGGAAATATTCAATTAGATCCTCCTTCAGATAACTGGTCTCGTACGATATATGTTGAAAATACCAGACAAGAATCAACAGGAGCAAGATGGGCAGAACGATCAAATGTCGTAGGAAGTGAAGTTGTTGGTAGAAGAACTGAATCTCTTGCTGATTTTTCCATAGGGCACAGTATGGGAGGAAGTACAAACGTTGAGATAAACAGAAATATAACCACTCATAGAGTTGAAAGAGAGTTTACTAATGTATTAGAAGGTCCATCTAGAGAATTTTCATATATTGAAAGTACGAAAGTTGATTCTGATGTAGATCCATTTATGAGATCCCGTAATGTTTTCTTTACAGCGGGTAACTTAAAACCATTTACAAGACATTATCACTTCCTAGACAGTGGAGTGCCTGACATAGTTCCTAAAGTAATTGAAATAGAAATGTCATCTGGTGTATTTTCTGTTTTTGAGGATGTAAAAGTTGAGGTTAATGGTAATGAAATAGGATTGTTTAGGTCACAAGCTCCTAACCATAAATTTGGCGATTCATCAAGACCTGAAGTAGGGGCAGGTTTAGGATCTCCTAACAGAGCAATTGAAACATATGATGTTGACCCATATGATAGAAATAGACCAGCACCCTCATCGACTTATTCTGCAACATCAAAATTATTTAATACCGATTGTATCGGATTAGCAAATGTAGAAAAATATTTTGGTTATGTTGTTAAAGGTGCTAAATTAACTGGTGCTTCAAGTGGAGCAGTTGCAACTGTAACAAATATTGATTTATTTTCTGATAACTGGGGTGATATACTTGGATCATTCTTCTTTAGAGATCCTAATAGAACACCTAGACCACCAGTTGTCTTTAGAACTGGTACTTTAACATTCAGAATAACTTCATCTGCAGAAAATGTTATTGTACCATTCACTGGTGATGCCCCATTACAAAGTTCTGGTTCTGCATCATACTTAGGTACAGGTACAGTTATAACACAAAATAATGTTTCTGTTTCACTTCGTAATCCACCAAGACCACCAGACAGACCAAATGCCTTTAGTACTGAAGAGACTTCAGAATTAGGTGTAAGAACAACATTTGAAGCACCTGATGATGACCCACTAGCACAATCATTTACAGTAGATGGTTCAGGAGCTTTCTTAACCTCATTTGATGTTTATTTTAAATCAAAAGATCCAATTGCTAAATTACAAGTTCAATTAAGAACAGTAGAACTTGGTGTTCCAACTAGTTTACTTGTGCAAGATTATGCAGCAATAACACTAAATCCTAATGAAATTAACGTATCTGATGATGCTTCAGTGCCAACGACAATAAGATTCTCATCTCCAATTTATCTTGTAGGTGGAGAAATGTATACTTTAGTATTCTTATGTCCATCCTCTGATAAGTATGAGATGTGGGTTGCAACTATGGGTGAAAAATCTGTTAGAACCACAAATCTACCTGATGTACAAAATGTTGTTGTCTCTAAACAGTATCTTGGAGGTAGTTTATACAAATCTCAAAATGGTACAATATGGACTGCTAGCCAGAATCAAGATTTAACCTTTAAATTACGTAAAGCAGCATTTGTTCCAAGTGGTACAGTTACATTATATAATAGTCCTATTGAACCAGGTAATTTTAACTGTCAGGTTCTACCAACGAATCCAATACGTTCACTACCTAGAAAACTCAAAGTTTCTATTGATGGATCTGGAAGTAGAACAAATACTGAATTACCATTAGGTAGAAAGGTAAGCACAGGTGCTGCCACTGATCCAGAAGATCAAAGTGTTACAGGAATAATTGAAGGACAAGGTTCTTCCATAACCTCAGAGGAGGTTGTATCTCAAGGAGAGGGATATGTATTTACCTCTAACTCTGCAATAACTACAACTGCTTTAACTGGTAGTGGTACAGGTTGCACTGTGAATGTTACAGTTTCTAATGAAAAAGTTACTGCTGTTGCAATTAATGCATCAGGAAATGGTTATCAAGTAGGTGATGTATTAACTGTTAATAATAGTGATGCTAAAGTAACTAGAGGTAGTGGATTAAAGTTTACAGTTACTGCAATATCTTCTAGTTTTGATACATTATATCTAACTGATGTTCAGGGTGAAAAATTTACAAATAATGAAAATCTTGTCACATATGGTGCTTCTAATACTACAAGAAGTGTTTTAAGTAATGTGGCAGTTGATGGTAATTCAACTGTTATAGATCCTATTTTTGAGGGTAACGTTATGGAAGTTACTCAATATAATCATGCCCATCATGGTTTTCAAAATAAAATTGATATACAAAATATAAAACCAGATACTTTGATAGTACCAACAACATCAGAGTTAACTGCTGAAAGCACTGTTGTGTCATTAGCAAATACTGCACCATTTACTTCATTCTCTGGAATTTCAACTGATAGGGGAGAGGCATTAATTGAAGAAGAAATTGTTTCTTATGTTGTTGGCACAGGTCAACTTTCACTTACAAGAGGTGTTTTAAATACAACAGCTTTACCTCATCCTGAAGGTGCTTCTATTCAGACTTATGAAGCAAGTGGTGTCTCACTCGCTGGTATTAATACAGTGTTCACAGTTCCAACTAACACAACTCTTGTAAATCTAACAAATATTGATAATTATTATCTTGAAATAGATCGGTCAGCATTAGACCCATCTAATACAAGAACAGGAAATGCTCTTTTATGTTTTACAAATGAAAAGGCATTTGGAGGCAATAGTGCTAAAATATCTCAGAATCATCAGTATAGTTCATTCTCACCTCAAATTAATTTTATCACACCAGGAACAACAACTGATTTAAATACAAGTGTCAGAACAATTTCTGGTACAAGTGCAGGTGGAAACGAAATTTCATTTGTAGATCAAGGATTTGATCCTACAACTTTAAATGAAACAACATTTTTCTCAACTCCAAGATTAATAGCATCAACTGTGAATCAGGATAAGTTAGGTACCTTCCCTAACTCAAAATCATTATTATTAAATATGAGCATGTCAAGTTCTGATCCAAATTTATCACCAGTTATTGATACTAAAAATGCAACATTCTTGTTTGGTAGAAATAAAATCAATAATCCGATAGGATTTGATAATTATGCAACAGACTCAAGAACAAATCAAATATTTGATGATCCTCATGCATCTGTATTTGTTATGGATAGAGTTGATTTAGAGTCACCTGCAACATCATTAAAAGTTGTAGTCGCAGCGAGTGTTGAACCTGAAGCAGATTTTAGAGTGTTCTACCGTTTATTTACTGCTGATTCATCTGAAGTCAATACAACATATAGAGCGTTTCCTGGTTTTAAAAACTTGAATGATGTTGATGGAGATGGATTTGGTGATGATATTATTGATACTTCATTAAATAATGGTCAAGCTGATTCGTTTGTAACACCAAATAGATTTAATGAATTTTCAGAATATCAATTTACAATTGATGATGTTGAACAATTTAATGGATTTATAATTAAAATAGTGATGACATCAACAAATGAATCTGTGCCTGTTAGATTAAGAGACTTTAGAGCAATCGCACTAGCATAATGAAAACATATAAGCAATTTCAAGAGGGTGTTGCAGCTGCTGCATTAAAGGTAGGAGGAAGTAAAGTTGTTCCTGCCTTAATGAGTGGCATAGGTGCTGCTGGTATGATAATGCAGTCAAAAAAATCTAAAGGTCCATTTGCGGACACTGGAGGTTTTGATGCATCAAAGTCACGAACTAAACGTCAATATCTTGGATTACCTCCATCATCTGGTTTAACTAAACAACAAAAAAAGAATAGAAAAATTAAAGGTCAACAAGAAATTATAAAGAGGAGAGATGATAAAATAGCAACAGAAGGACCAGGTGATTTAGTACCTGGTGCAAAAAGAGCACGATTAAAAAAATTGCTTAAAGGATATCTAGAGAAGTCAGGTATCAAAGCTAAGAGAGATGCAAACAAAAAAATTGATAGAAATCTAGGTAAAAATTAGTAAAATGAAACGAGTACAAGGTCACAGTAATTTATTTCGTGATGAAAAAACTAATGCAATTATTAATCGAGATGACTCTGGGTATACTAGTTACATGAATAATCGAAGAGTTCATGGTGATAAACAATCAGAGATTGATGAAATGAAAAAGGAGATTAATGAATTGAAATCTCTTTTAAATGATCTTGTCTCAAAGATAACATCATAGTAAATATAAATACTTTTTAGATCTGAATTGCTAACTTAGATGGCAGATATAAAAGTCAGAGTAGGACAACAGAATGCTACGAGAGTGATTTCATCTCTGGCAGGTGCTCAAACTCTATCATTAACGGAATTAAGTGATGTGAATGTATCTGGAACCTTACAAAACGGTATGGTTCTTGTTTTTAATGGTGTTACTAATAAATTTGACGCAACTCTGGAACTGACTCCAGGTGCAGCACAGAATTTAGACATCAACGGAGGAAGTTTCTAAATGGCTAGTATAATTAGAATCAAACGATCAGCTGGTACAGCGGTACCTGGTAGTTTGAACTGGGGTGAAATGGCATATGTTACTGGTATCGGTAGCTTCGGTGGCACGAACCAGTATAAAGACAGGGTGTTCTTGGGTGATGATGGCACAAACGTCAATCCGATAGCAGGTCATTTCTACACATCCATGATGGAGCATGCTGCTGGAACGATAGCAGGTGTAACAAATACAAGAAATAGTGATGGTGGTATTGTAGCGATACTTGATAGTGATAGAAAAGTAGATTTATGGAATGTAGATAATTTAACTTTAGATGCTAATACTTTATCATCTTCAAATACTGATGGAGATATAATATTTAATCCGAATGGATCAGGTGATGTAATGGTGCCTGATGATACTAAACTTGGATTTGGTGGTGGAGCAAATGGAACTAGTGCCCCTGATTCAACAATAGAATTTGATAATGCAAGTTCTGGTAAACTAGAAATTGCTGGTGCACGTACTCAGTTTACAAATGATACTCAAGCAACTACTACAACTGATGGTTCTGTTTCATTTACTGGTGGTATAGGAGTTGCAAAAAATGCAATTGTTGGTGGAGATTTAATAGTTGCAGGTGGTAATTCTAAATTAGGAAACCTAAGAATTGAAAATAATATTATTGCCTCTTTAGCAGGTGCGAATAATACTATATTCATCGATCCATATCCAGATGGATTAAGTAATGAAGGTGAAGTTATCATCAAGGGTAACTTACAAGTTGATGGTACAACAACTACAGTTAACTCAACGCAGACAACTGTTAATGACCCAATTATGATGGTTGGTGATACAACCAGCACTAGAACCGTGATGTCAACTATGGCATCGGGTGCAACAGCAGTTGTAGTTGATCAAGTAACAGGTATCGCAGTTAATGATACTCTTTTACATTCAAGTTTTTCTGCAAGTGGTATTACAACAGTTACAGCAATTAATACTGGAACTAAGACACTTACATTCCAAGGAACAGCAATTGCAGGTATTAGCACACAAACTGAGATAACAGTTGTACACGCAACAGATACTAACACTGACCGTGGACTTGGATTTACTTATAATGTTGGTGTTGGAACAGCAAACTCAACCGATGGTTTCTTTGGATTAGATGATAGTTCAATCGCATCTAGTTCCGCTGGAACAGGTAATCATGGAACACATGGTGATAACAGTCGCAGATGGACATATGTTCCTGATGCAACCATCACAGCAAGTGTTGTTTCTGGTGCGAAAGGTTTCTTAGATATTAAAGGTATTTACTATCAATCAGGTAATTTTGACTCAGGTGGTGTAGTTTGGTTTGATGATACAGGTTTACAAAGATCTACTAACAATCCACAAACTCCTGTAATTACCTCAAAACAAATATTGACTGCAATTACAAAAGTTACTCTAAGTTCATTAAGTGCAAATATTACAGTAGCAGTTGGTGATATTATAAAGCAAGATAGTACTGGTGCTTTTGGTATAGTAGAGACTGCTGTTACAGGTGGAAATTCCGTTAATTTAATCGGTGTTGAGGGAACATTCAACACAAGTAATAACTTAAGAAGAGAGGGTGTAAGTGGTGCGATTGCAAACCTTGCATCTACACCAGGTGCCAAAACAGACGTATATATAAACAAACCACACTGGACATCAACCCTGGACGGAGGTACTTTCTAAAAATGCAGCAAAACAGTGAAGTAGATATTAATGTATTAGTGAATTTATACAATACAAGATTAGCAGCAGCATTAAATCAAAACGTTCTTTTGGAAGCAAAACTCCAAACTCTAAAAAATGATTTTGAAAAAGAAAAAAATGAACTTTTAGAGCAACTCGCAAATCTCACGGAAAAAAATGAAACCCACGAATAGAGGACAACTTATCAATTATGGTTTGCGTCAGTTAGGAGCACCTATTTTACAAATCAACGTTGATGATGATCAACTTCATGATTTAGTAGATGATACTATTCAATTATATCAAGAGAGACATTATAATGGTATTGAAAGAATGTACCTTAAATATAAGGTAACTCAAGACGATTTAGATAGAGGGAGAGCAAAGGGGACTGATGGTGTTGGTATTGTTACTACCACTGGTATACAAACATCAAATGTAACTGTAACTAGTAATTTTTACGAAACATCTAATTTTTTAGCTGTACCAGATACTATTTTAGGAGTAAATAAAATATTTAAGTTTGATACAAGTTCCATCTCTGGTGGAATGTTTAGTATTAAATACCAATTATTTTTAAATGACTTATATTATTTTAATTCAGTTGAACTATTGCAATATGCGATGACAAAAACATATCTTGAGGATATTGATTTCTTACTTACAACTGATAAGCAAATAAGATTTAATATGAGACAAGATAGATTATATATGGATATTGATTGGGGAGCACAATCATTAGATACTTTTTTTGTTATTGACTGTTTTCGTGCGATAGATACAGAGCAAATTTATAATTCTCCATTTGTTAAAAGATATTTTACAGCGTTACTCAAAAAACAGTGGGGTCAAAATTTAATTAAGTTTAGAGGAACTAAATTACCAGGTGGAATTGAATTAAACGGTAGAGAAATATATGATGAAGGTGTGAGAGAATTACAGGCACTCAGAGATAGAATGACACAAGATTACGAAATGCCTCCTCTCGATTTTATTGGGTGATTAATAATGGCATTAAATCCCTATTTTTTACAAGGATCACAAGGTGAACAAAGATTAGTTCAAGATTTAATAAATGAACAATTACAAATTTATGGTGTAGAAGTTACATATATTCCACGAAAATTTGTAAATCAAAAAACTATTATTGAAGAAGTGCAATCATCAAAATTTGATGATAATTTTGCTGTTGAGGCATATGTTGAAACATATGATGGATATGCAGGTGCAGGGGATGTTCTTACAAAATTTGGAATGAGTTTAAGAGATGAAGTAACACTTACTATTTCAAAAGAAAGATTTGAAGAATTTATTTCTCCATTTATGAACTCAGATGATGATATTGAATTATCAACAAGACCTCGTGAGGGTGATTTGGTATTCTTCCCATTAGGTGCAAGACTATTTGAGATTAAATTTGTTGAACATGAAGATCCATTTTATCAATTAGGTAATACTTATGTTTATAAACTTAAATGTGAATTATTTGAATATGAAGATGAAGTTATTGATACGTCAATTGATATTATTGATACACAGGTAGATGATGTAGGATATATTGCAAATCTCAAGTTAGTTGGAATTGGAATTACAGCGACTGCATCAGCTACAATTGGTGACGGTTATATAAGAGAGATATTTTTGAATAATGATGGATCTGGATTCACTGGAACACCCACGGTGGCAATTTCAACATCTCCAAGTGGAAACATAGGAGATAATGCCACAGCAGTTGCGTTTACAACTGAAAGAGCAGGTGTAAGATCAATTGATAAGATATTATTAACAAATGCGGGTGCTAATTATACTACACCACCAATAATTACAATATCAGGTGGTGGAGGAACTGGTGCAGCAGCAACCTGTTCTATTAATACAACATCAGCAGGTGTAATTAGATTCACTATAACTAATAATGGTGTTGGATTTGGAACAGCACCAGTAGTTACTGTATCAAATCCTGCTTTAGGAGTCCCATCTCAGAGGGCAATTGGTATCGCATCAATTGGTGATGCTGGTAATGGATTTAATCAGGTAAATTCAATATTTGTATCTAATCCAGGTGAAAATTATAATAATACTGTAACTGTAACTATATCTGACCCAGAAACAATTAGTGGTATTGGCACATATCAATTTAATGAAATTGTCCAAGGAATGCGTTCTGGAACTCAAGCAAGAGTTAAGAGTTGGGATAAGGATACTGGAATACTTCAAGTAGGTAATGTTGGTATTGGAACAACAACCACAGGATTCTTCCCTGGTGAAGATATTAAAGGTCTTACATCAGAAGCATTATTTAGTGTTGCTAATTTTGATGATAATACCAAAGATAAATATAATGAAGGCGATATATTTGAGTCAGAGGCAGACTTATTAATTGACTTTTCTGAATCAAATCCATTTGGTAGTTTCTAATGTTAGGTAATTATTTTTATCACGAAATAATAAGAAAAACGGTTATTGCGTTTGGCACACTGTTTAATGATATTCATGTGCGTCACGAAGATGGTGCAGGAAATGAAATAAGTGAAATCAAAGTTCCAATTGCATATGGTCCAAGACAAAAGTTTTTAGCAAGAATTACACAACAAGCAGAACTCAATAAAGCAACTCAAATTACATTACCAAGAATGTCATTTGAAATTACAAATATATCATATGATTCTACAAGAAAGGCAGGTATAACACAAACATTTAAGGCATTAGATAATGAAGATGGAGATAAAATGAAAAAAGTGTTTATGCCTGTGCCTTATAATCTTGGGTTTGATTTAAATATTTTAGTAAAGTTACAGGATGATGGATTGCAAATATTAGAACAAATATTACCGTTCTTTCAACCAGGATTTAATATCTCAATAGATTTGGTAAAGTCAATAGGAGAAAAAAGAGATATACCGATGGTTCTTCAAAACATCGCTCAACAAGATGATTATGAGGGAGATTTTGCAACAAGAAGGGCATTAATATACACTTTATCATTTACTGCAAAAACATTTTTCTTCAATCATATTGCAAAAACTCCAGAAGGACTTATCAAAAAAGTTCAATTGGATTATTACTCAGATACAAATACAAGAACAGCAAAACGAGTTCAGAGATATACCGTTGTTCCAAAGGCGAAGAAAGATTATAACGAAGATAATGTTATAGATACACAAGATGATGTATTAATTGAACCAGGTGATGATTTTGGATTCACAGAAACAAGCACATTCTTTGGTGATTCAAAAGACTTTGCACCAAAGAGAGGAGTTGATATCTAATGGCTAAGGGTTATGATTCTTTAAATAACACGTTCAACACTGATGGTAGTGTCGAGGTAGATGCAATTGTCAAAGCGGATGAAATAACTAGAGATGATGAAGTAAAAAAAGATTATGATTATACAAGAGGAAATTTATATTCATTAATTGAAAAGGGGCAAGAAGCAATCAACGGTATCATGGAAGTTGCAGGTGAAACTGCAAGTCCAAGAGCATATGAAGTTGCAGGTCAATTAATAAAATCTGTTGCAGATACTACAGATAAATTAGCAGACTTACATAAGAAAGTTAAAGATATAGAAGAAGATAATCCCAAAAAACAAAATACAGTTACAAATAATGCACTATTTGTAGGTTCTACAAGTGAATTATCAAAAATGATAAAAGACGGTTTACTAAATAATAATAGCTCTGAATAGTTTGTAAATGGGTAAGACTTCCTGTAAAAAGGGACATTACTATTGTAACACTGATAAAAAGTGTAAACCGATTCCTGACGGTTATAAAATGCGTGAGGATGGTTTTTTGGTCAAAGAAGGTTGGTCTGACAAATATAAAAAGTCAATCGACTGTGATAATCCAAAAGGATTTAGTCAGAAAGCACACTGTGCTGGTAAAAAGAAAAAGATGACTGAGGAATCAAATCCTCGTATTGCCCGTAAAAAAGGACAACCTGCAAAATCTAAAAAACATTCTGATTTATATACTGATGAAGATCCTAAAGGAACTATTCATGGACTTGGTTTTAAGAATGTCGCTATTGCGAAAGCGAGTGTGGCAAAGATTAGGAAATCAAGTCGATCACATGCTCATAAGATTCAAGCAGCGATTGCTATGGAGCAAAGAGCAAGAGTGATGGGTAAAACCTCTGAGGCAGCAGTCTACAGAAAGTTTATCAACTCTATGAAAAAGAAAACGAAAGCGATGAATGAAGAAAAGAAAGGTGATCACGAATATGAAATGATTCGTCGTCAAACTGATAACATCATGGTCAACGCTAAAAAACTTAAGAAAAAAGTTGGTAAAGGTGAGGGTGAAGCGAAAGCATGGGTTCAGTCAAAGATAACTAAGGCAGCAGATTATCTTGATACTGCAGCAGATTACATGACAAACAAAGATGATGTAAAAGAAGGTTCACTTCACAAATGGTTTAAGGGTTCTAAATCCAAAGACGGAAAAGGTGGATGGGTGAATGTTGTTACTGGTGGTACTTGTGCTAGTGATGAACCAGGTGAGGGAACACCAAAATGTGTTTCTTCTGCAAAGAGAGCAAGTATGAGTAAGAAAGAAAGATTATCAGCAGCAAGAAGAAAGAAAAAAGCAGATCC